>WNGI01000348.1_pt1 | contig 32993 bp, 26 predicted proteins | sample 5400621 | NCBI WGS metagenome assembly WNGI01 (sample SAMN13153374, study PRJNA577476) | soil metagenome | isolation source: 20 cm soil or saprolite under Garry oak tree replicate 1 | place: USA:California | collected 2016-06-15
ATGCAGATCCGCAGTGAGCTGGCGATTGCCATCAGCTCCGCTTTAGCAGCGGAGAAAATCACAATCCGTTGATGAGATGAAACCGCGAACCACCGCCGGTGCCTTCTCCCATTCCCGCAATGTTGCAGCGCAGGTTAAACTTATCGAACGTTCGTCGAGTATCCGATGGTAATAATTCATCGATGATTGGAGCTGAGATGCAACAACCAAGTGTCGATTTTCCTATTGGAACCCCAGTGGACTTTCGCAACCGAGGTCGTTGTTGGCAAAGATTCCGACCACCGTTTGACACCTCGTTCACCAGAACACATCCGAAGCTCTCGCTGTTTGCGATTCCTGTTTCCAGCATTGCCAATCATCGATGTTCCGTAATCGAAACTCGGGTCCAGGGGACGTTAAATGGCATTACTTTCTTTTCCTCCGACCACGCGAACTCGATGTTGTATTGGGACGCTGGCTACTGGCAGATTTTTTGCGTTGATCGCTCGCCAACCGCTTGGCCGCTCTAACTAGCCCAGTGTGAAACTCGTTCGGTTCTTGGTCACCACTCGTTTGAACGTGGTCAGGTTGAAATCGCGCCGCAAACCGATCTCCATGCCAACTCGCAAGCGTGGAGATCGCCGACTGATAACCTTCCATTGGAGGCGCGGGACGCGCCTGGCGCTCGGTCAATACACCCCCCAAGTGATTCGCCGCCATAACTCGTTTACCCATGTTGGGGATGCTTCCGTCAGCACGGCGGCAAAAGCGCAGTAAAATTGTTTTGATTAAAGACGTATGATCGAACAATGTGGTCGCGACATAGCTTTGTGGAACCCACGGCGACACTAAAAAGGCTGGAACACGAACACCGTAGCTGCGAAAATTGGGGTTATCGTCCTCCACGTTAGGCGGGGGAGGCGGCGATACGTGGTCATAGAGTCCGCCGTGTTCGTCGTACACAATAACGAGAAGCGTCTTTCCCCATTGGTCCGGATTACTCGTAAGAGCGTGATAGACGTTTAGCACCAAGTCCTGACCATGCCGAACGTCGGCTGGAGGATGATCGTCATTTGCGCCGGACACGCCTCTCGTATCGACGAATAGAGGGTCTATCCAACAGACACTTGGCAGAGTGCCGGATTCCGCCTGCTTGTAGAAATCGTCTAAAAAAGAATAATTACCGCCCCACCGATAGTTGGCGTCGGTCAAGCTTAGCGTCGGTACATAAAATCCGGCAAAGTAGTTGTCGCTATACCAGCCCCAAGTCACACCCTGCGCGTCGAGATGACGTACGAAGGACGGTATGTTGTAAATCGGAGTCTCTTTATTGTCCTTGCTTCGATCTGCACGGCCGGTTAGCGCATATAATCGATTGGGCCATGTCGCCCCAGGAACGGAGGAGAACCAGTGATCGCACAAAGTGAATTCAGCGGCGAGGTGATCATAAACAGGAAGATCGGTTTTGTTGTAATACCCCATGACAAGGTCTCGCTCTGGATCGTTGGGATAAGTGGCCACATAATTTTTGACGAATCCAGCGTTGTGATTACTTAGCTGGCCAGCAACACACGCACCGCTGTGACAGGGATCCTGCTTTTTCTTAAATGCAGTGGTGCCGAGATGGTGGATCGGATAGCTCACGTTACCGTCGCTATTCGCAAGCCCAGGCGTTAAACCGTCAACATCTGCCCTGTGCTCTTCCAACTTAAGGTATCCGAGCATGTGATCGAACGAGCGATTCTCGAGCATCAACACAACGACGCTCTCAATCTTCTGAAGGTTGTCGATGGTTGGATCGGGTCCTACCGCGGCGAAATTCGTGACCCGAGGTCCACTCAACGTGGAAGCGATTTTTGTTTGCGCGCCGCTTTTGCGTCCGCGTTTCTTCTTTGAAGGAGCCTTCTTTACTTTCTTAGCAACGACTGTGCGAGCTGAACCCGTTTTTGTTATAGTGTTTTGCCTTGGCATACAGATCACCTTTCATGTGAAGTAATTTAATTTTAGAATTTCTCGTCGGCACGATCACAAAAAGCCTCTCAAGGGGCGTGCTTCAACATGCTCATGGTGTGATTCCAAGTGTCCCTCGTTTCGTAACACATTCCCATGCGGTTGCAGTCGTCCCAGACTAGAGGTCGCCGACCCGGAAATAACTGACGCTCCTGGCGCAATGCAGAACCTCGTAGGATCTTGTCAATAAGAATATCATTTTCTGTCGGGATCAGAACTGAGCAAATGCTTTAGAACAGATTGACTCCACGTCGAATTCGAACCGGATGGATCGTGAATAGCTCCCGACAGTCGCCGCCAGACGTTCTTGCTTGATACGCGAATTCACCCATCGTTCGGTGTCTTGAAACCCGATGGAACGGGCCTCGGGAAGCGATGCAACTCGTCGAGTCCGAGCGATCATAACGGTCGGCGAAGCTCTTTTTCTTTCCGACACATCGACTTTTTTTCGATCCCCATTGACAAACACTTTTCGGGAAATAAAAAAACCTCATGGGCAGAATTCTTCCAATTGCGTTTAGTTTCTCTATTATTTGGATGTCAGCCTCCGGCGCCCACGGCAGAGTTCACGTCTCAAGCCAAAACGATCTCCACTCAGCCTGCTTGTGGAGTTTCCTCCCGCATACGAGGAGAGCGGCGTTCGCATCGTCGTTGATGGGCTGTACCGGCTAGGCGATACAGTAGTCGGAGTGACCGGTATGGCGACAAATACGACGAATGCTGACGTCCGACAGTGTACCGTCAATTTCGACGTTGTGGACCAATCAGGAGTCAAAGGCGGTGATGCCGTTGCCTCGACTCTAGGTCTGAAACCCGGTCAGCAGTGGCGGTTTCAGGCGGCCTTCACGATTCCGTTTCAGCACAATGACCTAAGACTTTTATCGCCAGCGGGCCTACCGCCAAGCGCTGCTTCTGAGTATACTAACGGATTGTATCGGCCTGGCGCTCTGGGTAAATAGATCTGCGAGAGTCATACTTACTTTTGAACGACACATGATGCGCTTGAGCGCTCGGATAATACAAAACTCTAAGTAACGTCCGACGCTGGCTTGCGATATTGAGGCAACACCATGCGGTAAAACGGATTCTTATTGGGCGCTGCACTCTGATCTCCCGCACCGCAAACTCAATCGCCTCGCAACCAGCCGGGTCGATCAATTTGACAACTAGTTTGAGGACCTGTTAACAATCGGCAATCGGTGAGTTGCGACGTCGATGCTCAGCCGCGACACCGAAAAATCTACTAACTAAACAGGAGGAAGCCGATGATTAGTGCAAACGAACTTAACGGGGTTTTAGGGATGATGCCCGCTTTTGCGACGCCCGATGCCGTGGATATCAAGGCCACGCAAACCATCGCCGTCGACAATTTGAAAGAAGGGGTCGACAAAATAATTAAGGATGGCGTCCATAACATCGCTACCACGGGAACTTATGGCGAGTGCTACAATCTGCTGTTCGATGAGTTCAAAACCTTAGCGGTCACTACGGTCGAAACGGTGAAAAAACGCGTGCCGCTTTTCATCGGCGTTACCAGTTCTAATCCGCGCGAAGTGATTCACAAGATGAACCTTGTCAAAGATCTCGGCGCGGACGGCGTTCTGCTCGGCGTTCCCTATTACGAAACTCTTCATGTACAAGATGCGATCAAGTTTTACCATGATATCGCGGATATGTTTCCAAGCCTGAATATTGTCATTTATCATAACCCCGATAATCATAAATTCACCATCCCCGTGGCAGCCTTCAAAGAGCTAGTTAAGAAACCTAATATCATTGGCATGAAAGACAGCCATCGCACGACCCAAGCATTCATGAACTTGCAAAGGATCGTGCGGGGAAAGATCAGCGTGTTCGTGAATCAGTCTCAGCTGTACCCTTATTATGCGATGGGAGCTGCAGGCTGCTGGTCGACGGAAGTCTGGATGGGTCCCTGGCCGATCCTTTATCTCCTGGAGCAGGTGCGCAAGGGCGACAATCAAAAAGCGATTGAAGTGATCGGGGACCTTGGAGGCGTAGGAGCCGGTAAACCAGTTCCAGGCTCGGGCAACAAGCGGCCACAGGAATTCGCGGACTACTGCAAAGTCGGACCGACGCGTATGCCCTTTGTCACTTTCCCAGAAGCTAAGCTTGCCGAAGCAAAAGCGCGTGCGGCGCATTGGATGACGCTTAATGAGAAATACCGGCCACTGGTTGATGCGGCACGCTCTCGGTCGGCAGCGTAAGAAGAATTTCCTTACCGTCCGACTCGCTAAAAGGCCCCCGGAAATATTTCCGGGGGCCTTTTTTATGAAACGGACCGAGTACCTACCCTATCGTCAATGATTGCCAATCTGTAGTGAAGTAGTGAATCGTGACAAAGACTTCAAGATAGCTCCTCAACCGCCTACTGCCATCACAGGAGCGCTCGCCACAAGTCTTTACTTGCGAAAAAATGGTGGTGACTTTATCATGTAGCAAAACGGTTGTGATTGGATTCAGGAGGGGCGTAGATGGCTTTTTATGCGGAATCGTGGTTGCGAGAGGCGCGAGACGGAATCCGGTCTGTTCCCGAGCAGATCGCTGGCCAAAGCCCCGTACCGGCCGATTTCGATAAACTAGCCGAGGCGGTGGAGAAGGCGATCAAGGCGGCGTTGATCGAAAATTACGGCAGCTTGCCTCATCAACACGACCACCGTCAGTTGGTTTCGATGTGTCAATCCACTGGCGTATGGGAGGTTTTGCCGCCGGCCTTAAGAGGTCTAGTTCAAGAAATTGAGTCCTACCGCTTGGCGCAAACAAGTCACCCCGAGCCAATTTTGGCCGCGTCCACCCAGGTATCTTCCGCGGAAAAACTGCAGCGATATTTCTTCGTGGCGCGACGCCTGATCGACTATATGGAGTTCCACGTCATTGGTAACGATTCGGTGTTGAAGCGTCTAAAAGTTGCCTGATCTGCTACAGGGATCTGTAGTTCGGTTCAACTCCATTCCATTGCCGTAAGTCATCAACCATCCGCACTGCAGCGTAGTTTGCCAGACCAAAAAGTCGCCGTTAATTCCTACTTCAAGACTGGCAAGGAATTGACGAGATCAATTGCACGGCCTTAGTGTGGCTATGTTTGTCCCGGTCATCCACATTCACCTGGCTACGATTCAACGAGATTGAATCAGGAATAGATCAGCAGTCATTGAACATCATGGCACGCAAACAAAAGACAAGGGTTGTAAGAAGCAAGTCGACGCGACACGCTGATCGCGGTCCGAGTATTTAGGCGATCAAAAGCAACACCACTACCAGTGAAAAGACTCTGACGAAGCGTGTCATATCGTTGTCATCCAAAGTTCGGCCGAACCTTGCTGCTGATTTCGATTAGCCACCAAAAAAGACAAACAACACAGCGGCAATGACGAGGGTCGCGCAAAAAACGCCGATGCCGGCTATGACCCCACCTTGGTTGATTGCTTGTAGCGATGGCGGAACGTCTGGAATTAATATCTTTCGAAATTTTGATCGAAGCGTCATATGAGCTTTCCTGGAGCATCTTGGATGCCATGCCAGGAAGCTCAAGGCCGTGGAAAGGTTCGACGCTTTGAGAAGACTTTTTGGGATAAATGGAAACCAGGATATGACGAACTGGCGGGGCGAATCAGCCTCCTTCTTTAAGCAAAAGATGGACGAGACATAATTGCCTGTTTGCTTAAACAGCGGGTATTTTCAAATCGGGCGGGTGCGCTGAGGCTATCGTTGATTGCATCTTACTTCTTCACTTTCTCCTCGCGAACGTCGGCGCCCTTCACCCAACCAACAGCGCCTTTTGACGTCTTAACCATATACCAATCGCTGCCTCCTGCGGCCTGAACCATCGGCACGAGCGTTTCGCCTTGGGACAATTGATCGATTTTCTCCGTCTCGTCGTCTTGGCGCGGATAAAGACCGGTGGTCTTTGACGCAACTACTAAACGAGTGGGGAGTGCTCGCCCGCCGACATTACCCACGCCAGCGTCCGTTGCGCCGCCTTGGCTGCGGCCACCAGGGGTTCTCACGCCGGTGATTCCTTGCCCGTGCGGAACGCTTCCCACGGCTCTGCCATACTCCCCGAAGGCTTGGGCATAAACGATAGCGGGAATAAGAGTCGACAAGAACCACGCTGAAACGATTGATATCCTCTTCTTCATAGTTTTAGCACCTCTCTACTTGCTTTGGCTCGATGATACTACGCTCGGCCAGTGGCAACAAGAAATTCCGCGTCTAGTCTTTCAAGGACATCGTGACACCGTTTCGTTGGCCTTGCGAACCCTTGTTCGCCTCCCAACCATTGTATCGTCGAAAAGACCACCGCAAAATTTTGTCTCCTTGGAACAGTATGGTACACTGGACGAAATTTGTGACTTCCAATACTCAATGAACAAATCCCAAGAGACCTTCGGCACTGAGAATCCTGCCAGCGAATTGCGTAACCGCTCGTTGAGGTTTCGATTCCAGTGAGCCCTCCCGCAAACCGCTTCTACGACTTGGTTGTATTGATGCCGCTCTACAATGATTGGCAAGCTCTTTCGCTGCTCCTGCCGCGACTTGATCGGGAACTCAACACCAACGGCTTCGTTGCCAGCATTTTCATAGTTGACGACGGATCGACTGTCGCCGCCCCAAGAAAGCTTAATTCAAGTGAATATAAATCCATCGAGAGCATCGACGTATTGTCGCTGCGTCGCAATGTTGGTCATCAGCGAGCCATCGCCACGGGATTATCTTACATCGAGGCGAATGTCCCCTGCCGGTATGTCCTTGTCATGGACAGTGACGGCGAAGACGATCCGCACGACATTGCCCGCTTGATTCAGGAATGCATCGCTAAACAAGGCACGAAGATAATATTTGCCGCACGGACCCGTCGCTCAGAGGGCTTGGCATTTAAATGTTTTTATCATCTGTACAGGCTCATCCATTTCATATTGACCGGCGTCAAGGTTCGAGTCGGGAATTTTAGCGTCGTTCCGATGGCTTCTCTCAAACGGCTCGTAGCGGTTTCAGAGTTATGGAATCACTACGCAGCGGCCGTCCACAAGGCGAAGCTCCCGATGGAGTTGGTACCAACTCGACGTGGAGCACGGTTGGCGGGTCCGCCACACATGGACATCGTCGCACTCGTTGTCCACGGGCTCAGTGCGATGGCCGTTTTTGGCGACCGAATCGGTGTTCGGCTTTTGTTGCTCGTGTCTCTGGGAATCGCGCTCGATATCGGCGCTTTGTTGGGTGTCATCTTTATCCGGCTATTCACAACGCTGGCCATACCCGGGTGGGCAACATACGCGGCCGGACTGCTGTTATTAATGTTGATTCAAATGCTGCTGGTGGTTCTTGTTTTTGCCTTCGTGATACTGGCGTCGCGCGACAGGATCAATTTTATTCCGAGCCGTGACTATGTACACATTGCCGGTGATCTACAGCGGGTGTATGGCCAAGTCGAATGAGTTTCCCTACATCGGCGGAGAACTCGATCTATTCGCTCTCGCTAAGAACTGGAAGGCATACGTGAAGCGTGAAATCGGCGAGTATCTTGTTGGCAACGTGCTGGAGGTCGGAGCCGGGATCGGCGGAACGACGGTCGCACTGAATGATGGCTCGGCGTGTCATTGGATCTGTGTTGAACCGGATTTTGCGCAAGCCAAGCGATTGCGATCTCAGGTGGCGCAAAGTCGCGCTACTCTTGAACCGATTGTAGTCGTAGGATCCCTTAGGGCATTTGCTGAAAGATCTTTATTTGATTGTGTCTTATACATGGACGTACTCGAGCATATCGATCAAGATCAGGTACAAGTCCAGATGGCTGCAAGACTTGTACGTCCAGGCGGCCACATAGTAGTTTTATCCCCCGCTCACCAGTGGCTCTTTAGTGAGTTTGACAAGAGCATCGGCCATCGGCGGCGTTACACCAAGAGTTCTTTGCGACATTTGATGCCGGATGGATGGATCGAAAAGAAGCTCGCCTACCTAGACAGTGTTGGGGTTTTGCTCTCGCTCGGAAACGTTGTTGCGCTCCGGCAGTCTCTGCCTACGCGATCACAGATCATGGTATGGGACCGAGTCTGCGTGCCGATTTCCCGGATAGTCGATCGCCTATTGCTCGGCAATTTCGGCAAGTCAGTGTTGGCCGTTTGGAAAAAACACGGCTCCGCGTAAATCGCGAGCTATCCACACACCACCCCAGCATCTAAACACGCATATCGACATTGAAACCATCCAAATTGCCATGACCGATAGCGTCTCGATCGAATCAAGAACCCTGCGCTCAGCTATCCCCATCGCACTGTTCTTAATCTCGCTTTTGCTCGTCGGATTCACGGCGAAGGATTATGGTGTTGCCTGGGATGAGCCGGCGTATTTCTATGCCTCGGATTTGCACGTCAGCTGGATTAAAGAGCTGACATACAATTTGGCTGGAGGGAAAATTAGTCCGCTGTTAGACGATCAAAAGATCAAGGCCGCCTGGCACTGGAATCCGTATAACGTTCCGCATCCTCCGTTTTCGCGGATTGTTTCGGGTTTAGCCAAGATCGCGCTCGAACCTTTCCTGGACAAATTTACTGCGTATCGAATTGGTCCGGCGCTGTTCTTTGGCGCGCTCGTGGCGGTTATGTATGTTTGGATGAGGGAACTTTTCGGTGAAGCGACAGGTTTGTTCTCAGCTCTCGCCGTGGTGCTAACACCCAACCTGTTCGGTTTCGCGCATATCGCTGTGACTGATTTGCCTCTGGCTTCGTTGTGGTTCATGACGACCTATAGTTTCTGGAAAGGCCTCTCGAGCTGGAGGTGGAGCATCGTACTCGGCGTCCTGTGGGGGGCGGCTCTCGCCACTAAGTTTCCCGCAGTACTGATGTTAATTCCGTTGATTCTCTGGGCTCAGCTGTTTCATCGGGATAGGTACGCAAACAATATCTTCAGCATGCTCTTTCTTGCGCCGATTGTGATGGTTGCTAGCCAGCCTTACTTATGGCACGACACCGGGCTTCGACTCTTAGAGTTCCTATACGAAGGCATTAGCCGTGGCTATAGGCCAGAAACGAACTTCGGCGTCCTTTTTTTCGGGCGAACGCTTCTCTCCAGCCAGTTGCCTTGGTATTACTCGTTTTTTACGATCGGCGTAACTACACCTGAACCGTTCGTCTTATTGGCGCTGATCGGACTTCTATGGAGCATCTCAAGAATAGGGCAGCGATCTACCGTACTACTTTTTTCTGCTAATGCGGCATTCATATTGTCCCTGGGTATGATGCCTGGCGCTGTGCTTCATGATGGAGTCCGCCAAATGCTTTCCGCGTTACCCTTTGTCGCTGCTTTAGCGGGGGTCGGTTTCCACTCGCTGCTACGCTTGTCCATAAAACTCGCTCGCAATCGCCCCATGACATCACAGGTCAGCCGAGTGGAGACAAAAGTCGCCGGGCTCTTACTCTTGTTGCTATGCTTCAGTCCTTTTTTGGATGTCTATCTTTCCCATCCATTCCAACTCAGCTTTTACAACCGGTTTGTTGGCGGCGTTCGCGGCGCCTATAATCGGGGGCTCGAAACGACTTATTTCATGGAAGCATTCACACCCAAGTTCCTACGGGCGCTGAATGAACATTTACCGAGAAATGCAAGTGTCAATGCATCAGTGGCCAATTTCATGTTCGATTTCTACCAGAAGGAAAGCCGTTTGCGGCAGGATGTGAAAATTACCGACGGCCAAAATTTTAACTATTACGTTCTGCTCAACCGTCGAACCGCCCTCGGCCCGAGGGAACGGAGGCTTATTGATGCGCCAATCAAGCCATTTCTGCGTGTCGATCTTGCTGGTGTCACTCTGGTTTCTGTTTTCGAGTTCAATACGCTGACGAAACCGACCCGATGACATAACAGGTGACAGACATGCGAGCGAGCTAGCCTAAACGATCCGCTATGGGGACAACGGTGCTTGCGACAGTCCACTCCGGGATTGTCTAAGAGCGACCCGGCGGCGAAGCCAACCAACAATGGGGACTGCGATCAGTAAAGCCGCAGTCAGCAATGAGATGAGCAAGCCGATTTTGAATGAGAGGGGATCATAGACGAACTCGACGCTATGGTTTCCCGCCGGTAACTCCACAGCGCGAAAAAAATGGTTCGCTCGTAGCAGCTTTTTCTGCGCACCGTCAACGAAAACTTTCCACCCAGGATAGTAAGAATCCGTAAGCACGAGGATGCCCGGCGTGCTGAGGCGTGCGCGGACTTGCACATGACTATTTTGATACTTCGAAATAAATACCTCACTCAACAAGTTGGCTGCAGGTTGAAGTTGTCTCGGTGTGTCTAGCACGACCTGCCGTAACGGATCGAAATCGTCTCTGATTAAGCGATTTAATACCCGTAACGGGTCCGGCTCATACAACCCGTCTTTCACCACATAGACACGCGGGACGGACGCGGGAATTTCGTAGAGCCATGAGAAATGCTCAGGTGTTTCACGAAGCAACTCAAGACCAGGAACCACCAAGCGACGAAAGCTAACGATATACCGTATGTTCATCGCCCCAAGGAGTTTAGCTCGCTTTTCGCGGGGAAGAGCGTTAGCAAAATATAAAAAGTCGTTGTAGGAACGCTGTGACAGAGCATCTATGTCCTGGAAGTATTCGAAGCCAAAGAGAATGCCCGCATTGGGTAGCAAATTGTTGAAAGGAAGCTGAGTCGCCTTGTCGAATGACAGGGTTCCATAGACCGACATATAGGAGGGATGCAAATTATTTCCGGGTGGATAGTAGAATAGCCGACTGCCCGGGGGGGGTTTGTCCAAGACTCTCGGAACATTGCTGATCAATTCTTTTTCGCGCAAAAACTGCAGAGGTTTATGGGCGACGCTGAGATCCACAAAGGTTGTCAAAACTAGCATCAATCTAAATAATAGCGCGTTAAGTCGCCTGCCTCGGTAGAGAACAAATAGCAGCGTGTAGATTAACGACACGGCAATCTGTTTTTCCAGGTTGAAGAAAATGCCGGCCAGTGTCGGTGCCGTAACTGGCATCGCGAGATGGGTTTGACCCGGCGATTCTAACAAGCGTACTAACAGGGGTGTCTTCCAGCGCAGAAAAATATAGACACTACTCCACGCAACAAGAATCATTGCGGCGAGTAAGGACGGCCATCGCTCATGTCTCGCGGTTTCAATTTTTCCTAGTCCACGAATCGCAGCGAATAGCAGAAATACAAAAGTTAAAAAAAAGAACTTCTCGGGAAATCGTATAATACGCATCAATGGCACATGGAAATACACAAACGGGTAGGCGGGTGTATTACTCCCTAGGGCAAAGAAAACGGAAATCAAGATAAAACCGCCGAGGATCAGTCGTTCTTTGGTTCCGGCTTGTCCAATCCAAGAGCAGACGCCAAGGAGCGTAATAGCCCCAAGGTAATGGCTAAGGAGAAAGGGAACCTCGTTTGATAAAAATAATCTGATGCCCAAGGACAAGGACGAATCCGTTTCCAACGTTGGTACAATCAAATCTATTAAACCTGAAGGTCGGAGAGACCAGGCAAATGCCTCGGCTGCGGGAATGGGCTGGTCTCGACGTGAAAGCGAGATGAGCTCGCCGGTCGGTAATAGCTGGACCATACCTAATCCCGTGACGACAACGATTGCTGCAATGAGTATGGCCGCTGGCTTTTTTATACCCACAATCTCTCGTTCCCCGACCAGTCGAGTTGCATCAATTAACAAAAGGCCGAGAGAAAATAGGGAAATTTCAGGCGAGCCACTCAGCAGTTGAAAGAGCAAGACGAACGAAAGGCAAACAAATTCACGCCAGAATCTAAGTTTTAGGGTCCTCTCCCAGCACAAGATAACTAACGGCAACCAAACTGCGCTTTGAAAATGGTTGACGAGGTTCGAGAGCGAAACTACGGTCCCACCAAATGTAAAGAGTATCGAACCGATGAGCGCCACATGAATCGGACACTTCCACCATCGAAACAAAGCATAGGATCCAAAGCCAGCGACGCCGTAGTGAAACACGAAACTGAACTGTATCGCAGTGAAGAACGGCAGCACGGCAAATAAAAGAGTCGGTGGATAGAAGACAGCGGACTGCAAGCCCGCCATGACCGGGAATCCCCCAGCCATATGTCGATCCCAAAGCGGTAGTTCGCCACCTTTCAAAGCCTCTGCTACGACAAATTTGATCGGGTAAAAATAGGAACCCAGATCGCGAAATAGTGGGATCTTATCCCAAAATATCATACCGTCGCAAAACCAGACAAGCATGGCGCTGATTGCTCCGACTGCGAGCAACTGCGTACGGCTTTCCCTAGAAGTGAGTACGGATAACACGACTGGAACTAAATGTGGCAATGAGAGTGTATAGCGATAATGTCCAAAAAACAGCGAAAAAAAGGGGGCTATTGCCCCCTTTTTGACTCGCAAGATCGAGTATCTTTAAATTAATGGCTGCTTATGGACAACCACCGGATGTGCCGGCGATCTGCCCGCTTATGCTACTGAAAGTCCAGTTAGAACTACCGCAATTTGCATGCGTAGCGGTCATCAGGAAGGTGTTGGTCCCGACCGCAGCAGTCACCGTAACGCCAGTCGTCGCGTTAAAACCCGGAGGCGTACCAGATACCATGGTACCAGACTTATAGGTTGTGTTCTGTGCAAAATAAGCTTCTTCAGACACCGCCGCGTTCCTTAGATCGGATTTGACCTGCGCCTCATACCCCCGCTTTCTGTACGCGGCGAATTGCGGGATTGCGATCGCCGCCAAGATACCAATGATGGCAACGACCACCAACAATTCGATGAGTGTAAAACCGGATTCATTCTGCAAACGTAATTTGTTCATTTCTTTCTTTTCTCCCTTCATTCTATTCAACGTTGCTTTTCTTCCACCAAACTAACCAATTATTGCTTGTATCGTGTATGAACGCACGAACGTTAGTGTTTCGCTGTCACCTCCTTCTTTCTTCATGCATGATTCGATCTGTGAAACATTGCAACGCCGATTGAGCAAAAGGAGGGCCATGGAATTTTCCCGCATACTTGTCACATAAATGCGCGCTGGCGTTGAGCGAGGCTGCAGATGGAAATCAAAAAACCGCCTACTTCTAGTGGGTTGGGTTAGGAAACCCGGTACATCCATTAACGACTCGAGAAACGGTGAGCCAATTTGCATTTCGCTGTTGCGGAATTTTGGAACCGATTGAAGTGACAAATTTTGTTACTGCTAATCATTGCTGGTCCGTGAGGGCATCGCTTTTTGAGTTAAGCAGATCGTATTTCTCCAGGCGGTGACGAAGCGATCGATAATTGATGCCGAGTATCTCAGCAGCCCTTTTCTGCACGCCATTGGCGCGTTTTAGGGCACCCAGCAAAATGCATTTTTCATGGGTTTCAAGCTCCACGTCTAATGAAAGCCCTTTACTAAAAAACTGGTCGGCTCCGCCTGGCGCTGTCCTCTCGAAAAGATTCGCTTCGTCGGTAATGGGCACGCTCTTAACATGCTGTGGCAAATCGTCTTCCGTTAGAATGTTCTTATTGGCGACTGCAATGGCGTGCTCGACGATATTTTCCAGCTCGCGTACGTTTCCTGGGTAGGAGTAATTCATTAGGTGCATCAGTGCGTCGCTCGAAATTTCTTCAACCTTTTTATCATGAGATGTCGCGAATTTCTGTAAAAAGTAGTGCGCCAGCGCCGAAATGTCTTCTTTTCTACTGCGCAACGGCGGCATTACCATTTGAACTACGTTCAGTCGATAAAACAGGTCTTCGCGAAATCGTCCTTCTTCGAGTTCCTTGCGCAGGTCCCGGTTAGTCGCAGAAATAACTCGGACGTCAACCTTCATCGGCTTGCTCCCGCCAACAGGAGTAAAGCTTTTTTCTTGAAGCACTCGCAGGAGCTTCACTTGAAGATGAAGCGGTATTTCACCGACCTCATCCAAGAAAATCGTTCCCTGGTCCGCCTGTTTGAATAGCCCGGTATGATCTGACACGGCTCCCGTAAAGGCACCTCGAACATGTCCGAAAAGTTCGCTTTCAATGAGGGTCTCGGGAATCGCACCACAATTCACTGCGACGAAAGGTTTATTCCGACGCGGTCCGTTTAAATGAATCGCGCGGGCAACCAATTCTTTGCCGGTCCCGCTTTCGCCGGAGATCAAAATATTTGTGCTGCTAGCCGCGACCTTTTGGACTAAATTGTAGATCTTTTCGATTCCGCCACTCTTGCCAATTACTCCTTCAAAATGAAATTCGGGATTATCGATCATGGCCGAGTTCTGACCCAATTTAACTTCCCTCACCCGGCGCAGTTCGTCTTCGACGCGAATTTTCTCTTCGATTTGTTTCTGTCGAGTAATATCTTCGAAGATCGAAAGAAATCCGATCGGTTGGCCGTTCGCATTGTTAAGCGGCGCCAGTGTCAGGCGAATTTGTTTGGCTGCGCCTTGAGACGTGGAGAGAGTCAATTCAGCCGTCGTAATAGCGCCGCTGCTGCGATTGCGGTGAAAATCATGATTTAAGCCGGGAAATATTTGATCCAGTGGTTTTCCCTTGACAGCGGTTTCATCGAGCGCAGTTAGCGTTTGTGCCTGCTGATTGAAGTAGGTAATTCGCCCTTCTTCGTCAGTGATCGCCACTCCACTGCCGATGCCTTGCAAGAGCGCTTCTTTAAACGCATCCAATTCCTGATAATCGATTTGTTTTTCTTTAAGCAACTGTTCTGTTTCGCTAAGCTTATTGGCCAAGAAACCACTTAACCAAGCAATAACAAAGAAACTGCCGATACTTAAAAAATTGGGTGTTAGTATAGGCAAAGGAAGTCCCAGAAAGTGCCCCGAGGTCGAATATCGTGACCACATGAGTAGACTAGCGTACATTAAGCTGGAAAACCCTGCGGTGAAAAAGGCGCCGCGGTAAAACAGCAATATCGCCCCATTGATGACCGCAAGGTTATAAAGAAACGAGAACGGGCTGGCGATATCTCCGGTGATCCAGATGATACCGGTAATTAAAATGACATCGAAACAAACCTGCGTGAGCGCGAACGGGCGCAAGGCGCGAATTTTCGGCAAGACCGCTGCCGAGACGATGGATATGAAATACGCGAGGATTAGCGGAACCGAAAGGCCGAGCAGATAAGCAAGATCTCCCTCAGTTCCAAAGAAATGAAACAGCGCAGTTGCGCCTAAGAAAAACGACAGGATGACGACGCGCAATAGCAATAGCCAGCGAATCTTTTCAGTCAATTCTTTATTTTCGTCGCTCAAAATGAATCGTTCGCGCTTGACTATTTAGCCACAACATCCGTGTCTGATCTCGGAATCATCCGCCCACCAAGGACCCCATCTGGAATATCGGTAGATACATGGCGATCACCAGACCGCCCAGAACAACACCCAAAACAATCATGATCATCGGCTCCATCATCGCGGTTAGATTGTTCACCGCATCATCAACCTCTTCTTCATACAGCTCGGCTACTTTTTTTAGCATGGTATCGAGCCCGCCGGTGCTTTCACCCACGGCCACCATTTGACAAACCAAAGGTGGAAAAATCTTGCTGTCTCGTAACGGTTCGGCAACAGTTTTGCCCTGGCTGATGCTGATGCGAGCTTCCATAATTGCTTTTTCAACGATTTTATTGCCGGCGGTTCTGCCGGTGATGGCTAAGCCGTCGAGGATCGGTACGCCAGAACTCAGCAGCAGCGCCATGTTTTGCGAAAAACGCGCGACGGCCACTTTTCTCAAAAGATCCCCGATAATCGGCATCCTGAGCATCAGCCGGTCGATATTCATTCGCCCCTGCGGAGTTTTATAGTAAAAAGAAGTGCCGCTGATGACGCCGAACACGGCGCCGACCAGTACATACCAGTAAGCAACGAACCAGTTGCTGATGTTGATACAAATCTGGGTGGGAGCCGGTAGGGCCTTTCCCATGCTGCCGTATAACTCCGCGAAGACTGGAATGACAAAGATCATTAGAACCGCCACGACAATGACTGCCACGCCGACGATGGCGCAAGGATAAATCATTGCGCCTTTAACTTTCTTCTTGAGACGGTTCGCCTTTTCGATAAATAGCGCGATCCGATTAAGGATCGTGTTTAGAATACCGCCGGCCTCGCCGGCCTCGACCATGTTGACATAGAGATCGTCGAAAACCTTGGGATGCTTCCTGAGCGCATCCGCTAGGGTGCAACCTCCCTCAACATCCTTTTTGATGGTACCTACCGTGGTGCGCAGAAGCTTACTCTCCGATTGTTCCGCCAAAATGTCTAAGCACTGAACGATTGGCAAACCCGCATCGATCATGGTGGCGAGCTGGCGAGTAGCCAACGAAAGGTCTTTGGTGGTGACTTTTTCGCCGAACCCGGGAATCGAGATTTCTTTCTCAAACCCTTTGCCTTTCTCTCGAACACGATTGGGAATCGGTCGAATTCTCTGTTCGCGCAAGCGGGTAAGCGCGGCTTCTAAAGTCGGCGCCTCAAGGTTGTCGCCTTTGACCACTCGTCCCTGAGCCGTCCTACCTTCCCAAACAAACGTTGCCATAATCGCTTTCCGTTACACGCGATTCCTACGGGTCTTTGAAAATTTTGCATCCAAGCGGATGCCGCTGGTGGCTGTATTGCCGTCAGAATCCCAGTGAAAAAACCGAACCGAAGCCTTTATCGTTATCGGTAACTCGGATCGTTTCATCGACGGTTGTGAATCCGTCGCGGACCTTTTGTAAAGCGCTCATGCGCAGGGTGCTTAAACCAAGCTTAACGGCTTCGCGTTTGAGCTCCATTGCTGAGACCCCTTTCAAGATCAATTCTTTGAGTTCGTCGCGCATGACCATGACTTCATAGACCGCTAGGCGGCCACGATAGCCGGTGCCACCACAGTTATTGCAGCCACGACCCTGAAAGGTTGGAAATCCGGCGCCCACGTCCGCAGCATCGATGCCTAAATTGATTAAAATCTCCGGCTTGATTTGGATAGGCTCCTTGCAATGATCACAAATTTTCCGCACCAACCGTTGGGCGAGAATTATGTTGATTGATGATGTCAGGAGAAACGGCTCGGCGCCCATATTAATCAGGCGATCTACGGTTGCAGAACAGTCATTGGTGTGAAGCGTGCTCAATACCAAATGGCCGGTTAAAGCTGCTTTAATCGCGATCTGCGCTGTCTCGAGATCGCGAATTTCGCCGACCATAATGATGTCGGGATCTTGTCGGAGGAATGAACGGAGGCAGGCAGCGAAATTGAGACCTATCTGTTCTCGGACTTGAACCTGATTGATCCCGACCAAATTGTATTCCACCGGATCTTCGGCGGTTGAAATATTGACGTCCTGCTTATTGAGCTCGGAAAGAGCCGAATACAAGGTCGTCGACTTGCCGCTTCCCGTCGGGCCGGTGATGAGAATCATGCCATAAGGTTTGTGGATCGCTTCTTGAAAGTCTTTCAAGTTCTGCGGATCGAAGCCGAGTTTTGCCATGTCCAGTTGCAGATTGGACTTATCGAGTAACCGCATCACCACTTTCTCGCCAAACAGGGTCGGCAGAACAGACACGCGAATATCCAGCTCGCCGCCCATGCTCATTTTGAGTTTGATCCGGCCGTCTTGGGTGAGCCGCCGCTCGGCGATGTCCAGACCGGCCATGACTTTTAGCCGCGAGACCAAGGCATTTTTGAGCCGCAATGGCGGACTCATGATTTCCTGGAGCACGCCGTCGATGCGAAATCGCACGCGGAAGATTTTTTCGTAAGGCTCGATATGAATATCGCTGCACCTGCGTTTTGCCGCGTCGGCTAAGATCGCATTGACCAGCGTCACCACCGGCGCGTCCATGGTGGCTTGCTGCAGCTCCTGGAGGTTTACTTCGTCGTTTTCTTGGACGACCTCCATTTCACCGTCGCCAAACTTCTTTAGCACGTCGTCGTAGCTGACGCCGCCGAAGCGATGATCCAGCGTCTTCTTGATGTTTGACAGCGTGGCCAAAACCACGCGCACCCCATACCCGGTGACGAACTTAACCTCGTTGATTGCCACCAAATCCGTCGGATCGGACATCGCAACAGTAAGCGTCGAACCGAAAAGTTTATAGGGAACGAGCTGATGCTTCTGGATAATCTGCGGCGGAACTAAGCTAAAAACCACGTCTTCGACTTCACCTGGAATAAGCTCAACTGTTTCTATGCCGAATTGTTTGGCGAGAAATTCACCGAGTGTCTGTTCGGTTGTATATCCTAAGCGAACGATTTCCTTGGTGATGCTGGAACCGTTTTCCCGCTCCTTCTTTTGCGCTTCTGTGAGCTGCTCGCGGGAAACAACGCCCCCTTTCACCAACAATTCGGCAAAACGTGGTTCCATAAACAATAAATTATCATAGATCGCCAAGATTCTGTCAATAAAATGTGCAGTGGCGCGGGACTAGATAAAGTGTGCTTATTTCGCTTCCATTTGGCGTTAAGCACTAGAAATTATGATGCTTTGTTTCTTAAAGCTGCCTGCGCAGCGGCCAAACGGGCGATCGCAACCCGGTACGGAGAGCAGCTTACATAATCCAGGCCGATATCGTGACAATAGGCTATCGACTTCGGATCGCCACCATGTTCACCACAGATCCCGATCTCCAATTTTTTGCGTGTTTTTCGGCCTTTGGCGATAGCGACGCGCATAAGCGCGCCCACCCCATCGCGGTCGATGCTGACGAAGGGGTCGGCAGGCAGAATGCCGTGCAGAACATAGCTTGGCAAAAATTTTCCTGCATCATCCCGCGATAAGCCGAGGCAGGTTTGAGTGAGATCGTTGGTCCCGAAGGAGAAAAATTCGGCCTCTTCGGCAATTTCGTCCGCCACCATGCAAGCGCGCGGCAATTCAATCATAGTGCCGATCAGGTAACGCACTTTAACCCCATAACGCTTCTGGGTCGCACGCGCGATCCGCTCCACGATCGCTTTTTGTTCATGTAATTCCGGGCGCGAACCGACCAGCGGAATCATCACTTCAGGAAAAGGGTTCTTGCCTTCGCGGCGCAGCTCGCACGCCGCCTCGAAAATCGCTTGCGCTTGCATTTCGGTTATCTCTGGAAATGAAATTCCCAAGCGACAGCCCCTATGGCCTAACATCGGATTAAATTCTTGCAGGACATTCACTTTGTCGCGCAGCACGTCGACTGCCACATCCATCACCTGCGCAAGCTCAATAATCTCGTTGTCATGTTTGGGCAAAAACTCGTGCAGCGGCGGGTCGAGGGTGCGGATCGTCACAGGCAAACTTCCCATGATTTCGAGAATCCCTTTGAAGTCTTCTTTCTGCATGGGTAAAAGTTTGGCCAGGGCGCGACGCCGGCCGGTTTCATTATCGGCGAGAATCATCTCGCGCACGGCCCGGATGCGCTCGCCCTGAAAAAACATATGCTCAGTACGGCAAAGGCCAATGCCCTCGGCACCGAATGCCTTGGCAATGGCGGCCTGATCCGGTTGATCCGCGTTCGTGCGCACGCCAAGCGTGCGCACCTCGTCGGCCCATTTCATCAGCTTGGCGAATTGCTGAAATATACGCGATGCCTTGAGATCCAAAGTGTGCGTGAGCAAAACTTGCAAAACTTCGGAGGGCAAGGTTTGAATTTCGCCTCGAAATACTTCACCAGTGCTACCATCGATGGAGATCCAATCGCCTTCGTTAAGTTCGACTTGATCTACGCGCAATTTGTGCGCCGCGTAGTCGACGTGCAGCACCTCACATCCGGCAACACAGATTTTGCCCATCTGACGTGCAACCAACGCGGCATGTGACGTCATACCGCCGCGCGCTGTCAAGATCCCCTGTGCCGCGTCCATGCCACGGATATCGTCGGGACTGGTTTCGATGCGGCAGAGGACGATCCGCTCGCCGCGCTTTTTCCATTCAACCGCGTCCTCCGCATGAAAGACTATACGACCGGTCGCCGCACCCGGTCCGGCAGGCAAGCCTTTACCGAGAAGTTGACCACTCTTCTGCGCTTTTTCCTTTCCGGCTTGATCGAAGACCGGACGGAGGAGCTGGTTTAGTTGATCGGGTTCGATGCGCAACAAAGCTTCTTGCTTATTAATGATACGCTCTTCGACCATATCGACGGCGATTCGCACTGCGGCAAAGCCGGTCCGTTTAGCGGCGCGCGTCTGCAGCATCCAGAGCTTGCCGTCCTCAATGGTAAATTCGATGTCTTGCATTTCCCGATAATGTCTCTCGAGCAGCTTGCACACGCGTCGCAACTCATTGGCAGCGTCGGGCATCACTTGATCAAGTTCCGCGATTGGCCGCGGTGTACGGATACCGGCCACGACATCCTCGCCTTGAGCGTTCACGAGAAACTCACCATAGAATCGCTTGTCGCCGGTTGCGGGGTCGCGCGTGAACGCGACCCCGGTTGCGCAATTATCGCCCAGGTTGCCGAAGACCATGGCTTGCACATTCACTGCTGTGCCCCAGTCATGCGGAATTTGGTATAGCTCGCGATACGCGATCGCACGATCGTTATTCCAGGAGCCGAATACGGCGCCGATCGCGCCCCACAGTTGATCAAGGGGATCTTCGGGAAACTCTTTTCCCAAACGTGTTTTAATCTCGGCCTTATACTCCGTGACCAAGGCTTCCAAATCCATGGCGTTCAGTTCGTTGTCAAAACGAACCCGCCGGGCGCGTTTTTTACGTTCGAGGATAGCCTCGAGCGGATCGGTATCGGTTTTATCTTTTGACTTTATCCTGAGAACCACATCGGCGTACATCTGGATGAAGCGGCGGTAGGAGTCGAAAGCAAACCTAGGGTTGTTGGTTCGACGAATCAAACCTTGCAGGGTTCGATCGTTCAGCCCTAGGTTCAAAACCGTGTCCATCATACCGGGCATAGATTCTCGCGCACCGGAGCGCACCGACACTAGCAATGGATTTTCGCTGTCGCCAAAGCGCCGACCGAGAGTTTTTTCCGTTCGTGTGAGAGCTGCCGCAAATTGCGCCTCAAGGTTTCTCGGGTAGCGACGACTATGGGAGTAATAATAGCTGCAGACTTCGGTGCTGATCGTGAATCCGGGGGGCACGGGTATGCCGATCCGCGTCATTTCGTGCAAGCCCGCTCCTTTACCGCCGAGCAAATTGCGCATTTTGGCATTGCCTTCCGCTTTACCGTTTCCGAAGAAGAAAATATCTCTTTGTTTGCTCGGCATTGATTTGGTTCCTCGTCGAACTGGTGAACTTTTTATTGCTTTTCCCGAAATACGAGTTCAAGTCGCGCCAGACTATACGGAAGAAAATGGGGCAAGAAAAGCTGCCGATTGGATTTCTCGGTCCATGTGAAATTGGATGAAGCGAAGCACTACTGCGCGTATTTCCCGAATCACTGATGGCGGCAAGGAAATGCGGGATGGAAGATCGTTGGGCTCAGCTTGCAAAGCAGTTAACACATCGACGGCTGCGGCACCAAGTGGGAGAACTTCTTTGCGCTGACGCGCGCAGGACTCACAAAGTATTCCGCCATCGATTGGACTGAAGTGCCATCGGACGGGGCCATCCCGGCGCTCTTTGTGGCATTTTTTACAATTATCCAAGAACGGCTGATAGCCTACCAGACGCAAAAGCTTGAGCTCGAAAGCAGTAAGAAAACGGAGCGATGTTTCATTGTCCTCAAGATAAATAAGGCCGGCTCTTAAGTGCTCAAATACTGCTCGGTTTTCTTCTCGTTCGCCGATCAGCCCGTCGGTGATTTCAACCAGATAGCAAGCATAGAAGATTCGCTCAAGGCTGGTCAGAAGCCTAAAGCTACTCACAAGATCAGCCGCTACGATGAACGCCAAATTGCTGTGCGGTGGATCTTGAAAACGCAGATTTACCAGGGCAAAAGGTTCCAAACTGTTCACGAACCGCTTGCGCGACCGTAGCGCACCTTTGGCGATGCCGGTAAGTTTGCCAAAATTCTCGGTAAGAAACGAAACGATTTTATCGGACTCGCCGAATGGCCGGTTCCGCAGTACAATAGCTGGTGTGAGGTAGTTAGATCGCATATGTCAACTACTGTTACGCCACCGTAGCATTTTTACAGAACTCCGACAACTAGCGAAAATATCAACGAAATTTGAGAAATCAAAACTTGACAGCGAAGGGCTTCGTGATTACGTTTTTTACATTATTAATTTGGGGAGAAGGCAAGCTATGAGCGAAGACACGAAGGTTAACAGGGAAGATACAGGTGCCGATCATGTTGCGGAAGGATCAGAACAAGGGGAAAAGGTCAATTCGTTGGAATCCATGATCGCGGATCTGAGACAGCAGCTTGCAGCGAAGGAGATAGAAGCAAAAAACAATTTTGATCGCCTATTACGCCAAGCCGCGGAACTGGAGAACTATAAGAAACGGAGTGTGCGCGAGCGAGATGACGCTGCCCGCTATGCCAATGAGATGTTGCTTAAAGATCTCCTCCCGGTTGTCGATAATCTTGAACGTGCTGTTGCCCATGCATCGGGGGGCGGTAACGGAAAGCCACTTGTCGAAGGAGTAGAGATGGTGCTTCGAAGTTTGTTGGATACTTTAGCCAAGCATGGGGTGAGTCAAATGATCGCCGTGGGGCAATCGTTTGACCCAGCTAAGCACGAGGCCATCGCTCAGGTAGAAAGCGAAGATCATGAGCCAAATTCCGTAGTTGAAGAGCTGCATAAAGGTTACTTACTGCGCGAAAGACTGCTTCGGCCGGCTCTAGTGAGCGTTGCTAAGGGAGCAAAAACACAAGAGAAAAAAAACCAAGAAAGTAAGGTTGAAAACGAACCAAGCGATGATTAAATAAACATTGTTTTTAGGTTTTGGACAAAGATACCGAGGAGTTATTGAAATGGCAAAAGTAATCGGGATCGATTTGGGAACGACCAATTCTTGCGTGGCGATTATGGAGAGTGGGGATCCTAACGTCTTGGCGAATGCCGAAGGCAGCCGCACGACACCCTCGGTTGTCGCTTTTACCGATAACGGAGAGCGCTTGGTCGGACAGATCGCGCGCAGACAGGCGATCACTAATCCAGAGAATACGATTTCAGCAGTAAAGCGATTGATCGGTCGGCGGTCCGACGATGCGATGGTACAGAAAGCGTCCAATCTGCTTCCTTATAAGATCGTCCGCAATGACAACGGTGATGCCTGGGTTGAAAGCCGTGGTAAACGATACAGCCCGGCGGAGATTTCCGCGTTTATTTTGCAAAAGATGAAACAGACGGCCGAAGATTATCTCGGCGAGAAAGTTACTGAAGCCGTGATTACCGTGCCGGCTTACTTTAACGACAGCCAACGGCAAGCCACTAAAGACGCTGGGCGCATCGCGGGTTTGAATGTCTTGCGCATAATCAACGAACCCACAGCAGCGTCGCTTGCCTACGGCTTGGACAAGAAGAAGGACGAAAAAATTGCGGTGTTCGATCTCGGCGGCGGCACCTTCGATATTTCAATCTTAGAATTGGGCGAGGGGGTCTTCGAAGTTAAAGCCACCAACGGCGATACCTTCCTCGGCGGCGAAGACTTCGATCAGCGGGTCATCGATTATCTGGCCGACGAGTTTAAGAAAGACCAAGGCATCGATTTACGCAAAGATCGTATGGCGCTACAGCGACTCAAAGAAGCGGCGGAAAAGGCCAAGTGCGAATTATCCTCATCCATGGAGACGGATATCAATCTGCCCTTTATCACCGCGGATCAGCAAGGACCGAAGCATTTGAACATGAAACTGACACGGTCGAAACTCGAAGCACTCTGCGCCGATTTGATCGATCGGACCGAGGGCCCTTGCCGGCAAGCGCTCAAGGATGCCGGGCTTAGTGCCAGCGACATTCACGAGGTAATTCTCGTAGGTGGCATGACCCGTATGCCGGCGGTTCAGGAGCGGGTCAAGAAAATTTTCGGCAAAGACCCGCACAAGGGCGTGAACCCAGACGAGGTTGTTGCCGTCGGCGCGGCGATTCAAGGTGCCGTGCTCAAGGGCGAAGTCAAAGATGTGCTGCTTTTGGACGTGACCCCGTTATCCCTCGGCATTGAAACTCTTGGCGGCGTCTTTACTAAGTTGATCGAGCGTAACACGACGATCCCGACTAAGAAGAGCCAAGTTTTTTCGACAGCGCAGGACAACCAGTCGGCGGTTTCGATCCGCGTTTTCCAAGGCGAGCGTGAGATGGCAGCAGACAACAAACTGCTCGGGCAATTCGATCTCGTCGGTATTCCGATGGCGCCGCGCGGCGTGCCTCAAGTCGAAGTGACCTTCGATATCGACGCCAATGGCATCGTGCATGTGGCGGCGAAGGATCTCGGCACCGGCAAAGAACAATCGATCAAAATCACGGCCTCGAGCGGTCTGAGCGAAGAGGAAATCAAAAAGATGGTGCGTGACGCCGAAGCTCACGCCGCTGACGACAAGAAGCGCAGGGATACCGTCGAGGCGCGCAACCAACTTGATTCTCTCGTTTACTCGACGGAGAAATCCCTGAAGGAATACGGCAGCGATCTCGACGGCAGCGTTAAAGAAAATATCGAGTCGGACCTTAAAAGAGCCAAAGAAGTTTTGGAAGGCCAAGACGCCGAGGCCATGCGCAAGGCGGCAGAACAGCTAAGCCAATCGTCGCATAAACTCGCTGAAGCCATGTATGCGAAAGCGTCGCAGCAGCGCGCAAGCGAAGAGAAAGGTTCGAACAACCAAGACGAGCAAAGCGGCAGCGCCGAGAGCGGCAAGAAAAAAGATGACGTGGTGGATGCCGACTTTACCGAGGTCAAGGAATAGTCGCGCGCCAAGACCATAGCTTTTCTCATCCAAAGCCCCTACTCCAAGCCGCGGTGGAGAGGGGCTTTCTTACTTAAGCATAAAATTTACGACTCAGAGGATCGCGCTTGAACGGCAAGAAAGACTACTACGAACTGCTCGGTGTTAATCGCAACGCGAGTGAAGACGATATCAAGAAAGCTTACCGAAAACTGGCGCTGCAGTACCATCCGGACCGAAATCCAGGCGACAAACACGCCGAAGAAAAGTTTAAGGAGGTCTCAGAGGCCTACTCGGTCTTGGCTGACGCCCAAAAGCGGTCGCAGTACGACCAGTTTGGCCATGCGGCGTTCGGCGATACCGGTCCGTTTGCGGGCGGCTTCGATTTTTCCGGCGGTTTTGAGGATATTTTCGGCGACATCTTTGGCGAGTTTTTCGGCGGCGGCACCGGGCGGCGGCGCGGTCGCAGTCGCGGCGAAGATTTACGTTACAACCTGACACTAAAATTTGAGGAAGCGGTTTCCGGGACCGAGAAGAAGATCAAAATTCCGCGACACGGCGCGTGTGAAATCTGCCACGGCACGGGAGCCAAAGCCGGGACGGCGCCGCAGGCTTGTCCCACTTGTCGCGGTCGCGGTCAGGTGAGTTTCCAGCAAGGATTCTTTAGTGTGTCGCGCACGTGCAATCAGTGTCACGGCCAAGGCACGATCATTAAAGATCCCTGCGCGACGTGCGCCGGCGCGGGACGCGTGCGCACGATGCACACACTCAGCGTAAAAATTCCCGCCGGTGTCGATACCGGATCGCGCCTTAAGTTACGCGCCGAAGGCGAAACCGGTCCAGCCGGGGGTGTGCCCGGCGATCTCTATGTCGTGATCCAAGTGGAACCCCATCCGATTTTCGTTCGCGACAACCTTGATATTATCTGCGATGTGCCGATCAGTTTCGTGCAGGCTGCCTTAGGAGCGGAAATCGACGTGCCGACTCTGGATGGTAAGGTTAAAATGAAAATCCCAGCGGGCACACAAGCCGGCAAAGTCTTTCGGATGAAGGGCAAAGGGATAAAGGATGTTCAGGGTTTCCAGCAAGGGGATCAACACGTCCGCGTCGTAGTGGAAACACCCACACGCCTGACCGCAAAGCAAAAAGAGCTTCTCAAAGATTTTGCGGTGCTGGGCGGCGAAGAGGTTAACCCGCTGGCGAAGGGTTTCTTCGATAAGATGAAGGAATTGTTTGGTTAGGCTTATACCCACGAGAGCCAGCCAAAGCTCACCCGGTCGAGTCTCTTTTGCCGTTATGATTTATTCAGAAAGATCTCCGCGCGGACAGGTTTTTGTTGACCTTGGTTGCCAGTGCGACTAAGTTGACTCAAGGAATGGAGTCATCATGAGCGAAACCGAATGGAAAGCGGAAAATCCGGAGAACAAGAGCTCGCAGGTCGAAATTCCGGAAATCCTACCGCTCCTGCCGATCCGCGACATCGTCATCTATCCTTACATGATGCTGCCGTTGTTTGTCGGGCGCGACGTTTCGATTCGCGCGGTTGAAGAAGCGCTGTCCCGAGACCGCTTGATCTTTCTTGTCTCGCAGATGAATTCCGCCGAGGAAAGCCCTGTTCCGGCGGACATCCATCGAGTCGGCACAATCGCGTCGATCATGCGCATGCTGAAATTGGCCGACGGCCGAGTAAAGATACTCGTCCAAGGCTTAGCCAAAGGCGAAGTCGACACTTACTTGCGCGAGCGGCCGTTCTTCGAGGTCAAGATCCGCAAGGTCGTCGAGCCGACTTTGGCGGAGGTACCCATCGAAGTCGAAGCCTTGATGCGCACGGCGAAGGAAAAGATCGAGCAGATTTTGAATCTTAAGAATCTGCCGCCCGAGATCGTCATGGTTACTGATAACATCAGCGATCCTGGTGTCTTGGCCGACTTGGTCGCCTCGAATTTAAGGCTCAAAATCGAAGAGAGCCAAGCGATCCTCGAAATTTTCGATCCCATCGAGCGTTTGAAGAAAGTCAATGAGCTTCTGACTCGTGAGCTGGAGCTGTCGACGATGCAGGCTCGCATCCAGAACCAAGCTAAGGAGGAGATGAGCAAGACCCAGCGCGATTACTACCTGCGCGAGCAGTTAAAGCAAATCCAACAGGAGCTGGGCGAGGGCGACGATCGCGCCGAGGAGATTACCGAGCTCAAAAAGCAGATCGAAAAGGCAAAAATGCCGACGGAGGTGAAGCGCGAAGCCGACAAACAATTGCGGCGACTCGAGCAAATGCACCCGGAGTCTTCCGAGGCATCGCTGGTGCGCACCTATTTGGACTGGCTGGTCGATCTGCCCTGGAGCAAAAAAACCAAGGACAATCTCAATATCAAAAAAGCCAAAGAAGTTCTCGACGAGGATCACTACGATCTAGAGAAAATCAAGGAGAGGATTCTCGAATATCTAGCGGTGAATAAACTGCGGCGCAAAATTAAGGGACCGATCCTTTGTTTTGTCGGACCTCCGGGAGTCGGCAAAACTTCACTGGGAAGATCCATCGCGCGCTCCTTGGGACGAAACTTTGTGCGAATTTCTCTTGGCGGGGTGCGCGACGAAGCGGAAATTCGCGGCCACCGGCGCACCTATGTCGGCGCTCTGCCGGGCCGGATTATTCAAGGCATCAAACAAGCGGACTCGAACAACCCTGTTTTTATGCTTGATGAGATCGACAAAGTCGGCGCCGATTTTCGCGGCGATCCCTCAGCCGCGCTGCTGGAAGTTTTAGATCCGGAACAAAACCATGCGTTCAGCGATCACTACCTGAATCTGCCCTTCGATCTATCCAACGTGCTGTTTATCTGCACCGCGAACATGCTCGATCCGATTCCCGCAGCCTTGGCTGACCGCATGGAGGTGATCCAGCTTTCCGGCTATACCAATGAGGAGAAACTAGCGATCGCTCGCAAGTATTTGATTCCGCGCCAGCTCAACAACAACGGCATCTCCCCGAAGCATTTAGAGCTTTCCGATGACGCCGTCCTGCGCGCCATCGCGGAATACACTAAAGAGGCCGGTCTGCGGAATCTCGAGCGCGAGATCGCCTCGATCTGTCGCAAGGTCGCCCGCAAGGTCGCCGAAGGAAAAAACGAGCTCACTCGGGTCACGCGCGCGAATATTCATTCTTTTCTTGGAGCGCCGAAGTTCTTACCCGAAGCCGAACAAGAACATCACGAGATCGGCGTCGCTACCGGGCTGGCATGGACTAGCACCGGTGGTGAGATTCTTTACGTCGAAGCCTCGCTGTCGCGCGGACGCGGCAATTTAACGCTTACCGGTCAACTGGGCGAAGTGATGAAGGAGTCTGCCCAAGCAGCCGTAAGTTATGCGCGCGCGCACGCCAAACCGCTAGGCATCGAAGCAGACTTTTACCAAAAGCTGGATATTCACATTCATGTTCCCGCTGGCGCGATTCCAAAAGACGGTCCGTCAGCCGGTATCACCATGGCAACTGCGCTCATTTCCGCATTGACCAAGCGACCGGTGAATCGCGACGTGGCGATGACCGGCGAGATCACGCTGCGCGGCAGAGTCCTTCCGATCGGCGGGCTCAAGGAGAAATCTTTGGCGGCATTCCGCGCGGGTATCAAAACCCTGATCATCCCGGATCGCAATGAAAAGGATCTCGACGAGATCCCCAAGCCGCTGCGCCGAAAGCTCAACTGGGTGATCGCGAAAAATATGTCGGACGTATTACCGGTCGCTTTAATGGACCGCCGCAGAGGCCCTAGCGCGCAAAGCAAGGTCGAACCGCGAAAAAGAATTCCTGCAAGACGGCGCTTGGTCGCCAAGACAAGCCAGCGGTCGTATCGAAAGGGCCATCGGGAAAGGTCCATTCCCGTTCGGCCGTAAACAACTCCTTGCCTTCACTCGGGCGGCTTTACCGACGGGTGGCTTAAGCCACGAGAATTTCAACGCGATGAAACTTAGCCGTCTGGGAGAATTCGGCCTCATTGACAGAATTCGCCGTCGAACACCGATTGGTCGAGGCGTGCGAATTGGCATTGGCGACGATGCCGCGTGGGTTGAAAACTCAAGCGGGTCATCTCTCGTTACCGCCGATCTCTTGATCGAAGGCGTCCATTTTAATTTACACTGGACTTCACTCTTTGATCTTGGATACAAGGCGCTCGCCGTGAATCTGAGCGATATTGCCGCGATGGGCGGCGTCCCCGCATACGTAATTTTATCTCTCGGCATTCCGGCAAATTTTGACAGCGAACAGATCGAAGCTTTTTACCGCGGGTTCAATGCGCTGGCGATGAAGTGTGGCGTTGCTCTGGTGGGCGGCGATACGAATGTCGCAAAGGCGTTAATCGTCTCGGTCTGCGTGATCGGGCATGCACCCTATCGGCCAATCCGCCGTAACAGCGCCAAAGTCGGCGATGATATTTACATCACGGGAACAGTGGGCGACTCGGCTCTGGGACTTTATATGTTACAACGAAGAATGCCCGGCTTGAAGCGTCCGCCGCTGGCAAAGTTGCTTGCGCGACACCATCGACCCACACCTAGACTCGATGCGGGCACAGAGCTCGCGAAAAATCGTCTCACAACGGCGATGATCGATGTCAGCGACGGGCTAATGCAAGACTTGGAACATATCTGTCGCGCCAGCGGCACGGGCGCGACGATCTGGGCAGAACGCCTGCCTCTCTCGCGGGCGTACCAAACGCTCGCGGACAAGGTTGGAACCGGCTACGCTCTGAGCGGCGGTGAGGATTACGAGCTGCTGTTTTGTGCCCGACCGCGCCATCGGGGACGAATTCATGACCTCGCACAACGCTTACATCTGCCAATGACAAGAATTGGGGTCTGTGCACGTTCCGCGGCCGGTCTCGTCGTGATCAATGCCGTCGGCAAACCGGTCTCGGTGCGTTTGAAAGGTCATGACCATTTCATAAAGCCGTAGACCGGGTGCTTGAGAGTCGATACATTGACGGTGGTCGGATAAATATATTTGCGCTGGACGATCGATGGATTCGGAGCGGTTGGTAGAATTGCTGCAGCAGGTGCGTCAAAAGCAAATGAGCGTCACCCAGGCAGTTTTGCGGCTACGCCACTTGCCTTTCGAAGACCTTGGCTTCGCCAAGATCGATCACCACCGGGCACTACGCCAGGGATTTCCCGAAGTCATTATGGGTCAAGGAAAAGACGCCAAGGATATCGCCGCGATCGTGCGCGCCATGCAAAGGCGCAAAAGCAGTGTTCTCGTGACGCGGCTTGACGCTGCGAAGATGGCGCAGCTAAAACGCTTGCGCACCAGGCTAAAGTTTCACCAAAGTGCCCGCGCTGCGACTTGGGCGGAAAGAGCGATAAAAATAACCGGCAAGGGCGTTGTGCTCGTCGTCTGCGCCGGCACTTCGGATATCCCTGTCGCGGAAGAGGCGGCGCTGACGGCAGCGATGATGGGCAATCGAGTCGAGCGGCTTTTTGACGTCGGCGTGGCGGGAATCCACCGACTACTGGAAAATCGGTTGCGCCTTGACGCTGCGTCGGTGCTCATCGTCGTCGCCGGGATGGAGGGAGCGTTGCCCAGCGTGGTCGCCGGATTGATCGATAAGCCGGTGATTGCGGTACCGACGAGCGTGGGTTACGGAGCGAGCTTTCACGGTATCGCGGCACTCTTGGGTATGCTCAATTCTTGCGCCGCCGGCGTGACGGTGGTCAATATTGACAATGGCTTTGGCGCCGGGTTTGCGGCGAGCCTCATAAACCGGCTATAAATAGCAAGCAAATGCAGTGTTATCACTGCGGCAGAGAGGTTTTAGGAACCGTACACGGGCAGAAAAGTTACAGGGTCGATTTCTATCTGCTTCACACCGGTCACACCGAATGGGAATTTTTCGTAAATCCAAAACAGGACGCGCCGCCCTTCCGCTACCTCAAATTAACCCAGCCACTTGACGTTCTCACATGTATCCAATGTTATGGCCGCCCGGAAATCCGCCAACTTTTGGACGATGATTTCACCGGCCGCCATGAGCTGATTAACCTACATCCGAGGGCCGAGCACGAACCGTTCGGAATCCAGCAGGTCGATGAATCATGGAGAATCAAAAGAAATACCGAATAACCAAACACCAATCTGAATTGGCGGTAAAAGTTGTCGGTGATTCTCAAGCCGATCTTTTTGCCAACTCGGCGTTTGCGCTTTTCGACGTGATGGTGGCGGCAGTGGACGCCGTCGAGACTAAGGAGCGGATCCCTTTGGAGGTCGAGGGAACGGATCGCGATGATCTCATGGTCAACTGGATGCGTGAACTCCTCTACCTTTACCAAGGAAGCGGCTACCTGCTCAGGGAATTCCTAATCCGCGAAGTTAAGGACACAACCGTCAAAGCGGAAGTCTTGGGCGAGAAAATCGACCCCGATCGCCACGAGATCAAACAGGAAATCGCGACCGTGGCGTTTCATAAGAGCCGCATGCAAAAAACCGGCAACCAGTGGACGGCACAATTGATTTTTGAAATCTGACGGCGCGCTGGAACGTTGACGGCGCCTGATCACGCGCTAATCTGACACTCAACCCACGGCGTGAAGACGAATTATGGTTCAAGTGATTGATAATGAATACGAAGGCACGGCGCTGATCGCCGATCCGATCCACCGCTATATCCAGTTTACGGTGCCGGAGAAGAAAGGCGAAGTCACCGAAAAAGCATTGATCGATTCCCCCTGGGTGCAGCGGCTGCGTTATATCTATCAGCTCCAGAGTGCGCGCTGGGTTTATCCTTCGGCTGAGCACAGCCGCTTTCAACATTCGCTCGGCGCCATGCATTTGGCGGGAGAATTTGCCAAGCATCTTTATCCGTCTTTGCGAAAGGTTCTTGGCGAAGAATGCCCCTCGGCGCCGTTCATCGAAGAGTACATGCGAGTCACTGGGCTTTTGCACGACATCGGCCACGGCCCGTTTGGCCATTTTTTTGACGATAATTTTTTAATCAACTACGACCTGACGCATGAAGATCTCGGTCAGACAATTATTCAGAAGCATTTGGGCGATATTATTCGCCAACTACGCCGCAGTCCGACCGGTCCGTTCGCAACGGGCGAGGAACTGCGGCCCGAAGACGTCGCGTTCCCGATCAAGAAAAACGGCAAGGAAGATAACCGCAAGCCCAAATGGGTGCGTTTTCTCCAACCCTTGACCGGCGGCATTTTCACCTTCGATAACCTTGACTACGTGTCGCGCGACTCCTACATGTGCGGCGTTCATCCCGGTCCCATCGACCGTGAGCGGCTGATTCACTATACTTTCTTTACGCCAAAAGGCCTTACCGTACACAAGGCTGGCAATGGCGCCCTTACGACTTTTCTCAACGCGCGTCTGTATCTTTACACCAACGTCTATTATCACCGCACGACGCGGGCCATCGACTTACATCTCAGAGAAATTTTTCCCGAGACGATGAAAGTCTTGTTCCCCGGCAATCCCCTCGACCACATGGACGATTATCTGTATTTGACCGACTGGTCTTTGCTCGAAGAAGTGTCGCGCTGGCGCCGACAAAAGGGCGATCTTGAAGCCTTAGCGAAGGAATGGGAAACCGTCCTCCACCGCGAGGTTAAATGGAAAATGGCCTACGACCGCACGCTCTCACTAAACGAGCTACGCTACGGTGTGGCGCTGATTCAAGACACCGATTGGGAAAAGCGCATTCGAAGCGCGCTCCCGGCGGCGTCGCGCGATTTGATTTTCCGGGTCGATATGGCGACCCAGGACCCGCGCCCGGAAAATCCCTTTTCGATGGGCAAGAAGCAAATTCATATCTTCGATCCCTCCAGCGGCGAAATCACCAAAGAGTCTCTCGCCGAACTATTTGAATTCATTCCTTCTAAGGTCGTCCAGTTCCGCGTTTTCGCTCTCGACCATGAGCATGATCAGTTGCTCGCCGAAGTCGCGGAGAACGCGTTGAAAGGCCAATCCCCGGCGGCCAAAACCAGCGTCTAGGGCATTAAAAATTCGGATCGTTACCTGTGAATCCGGAATAGCAAAAACTCGTTTTGGACAAATTCCCGGCATTTTGCCGCAGCTAAACTCAGCTTTCATCACCTCCAACCCTGTGGTAAAAATCAATCTTCGATTCGGAGTAAACGTGGCTAAACCTGAATCATCTGAAACTGCCGCAACCGTCGACGGCAATAAGTCGAGCTACGAAAAGTGGGTTGAAGGCGAAGGCATTCCTGTCATCAAGACTTTTTTCGTTGAAGACATTCGCGACGTAAAGCTC
>WNGI01000349.1_pt1 | contig 32986 bp, 28 predicted proteins | sample 5400621 | NCBI WGS metagenome assembly WNGI01 (sample SAMN13153374, study PRJNA577476) | soil metagenome | isolation source: 20 cm soil or saprolite under Garry oak tree replicate 1 | place: USA:California | collected 2016-06-15
CAATCGATAAGCCGACCAAGCAGGTGATGATTGAAGCGCGGTTGGTAGAAGTGACCGCGAACCCGAGACAAAGCTATGGTATTAACTGGGCTGGCACTGTCGGCAGCTCCACCAGCGCGCAGACGTTTTCGTACGGTGCGCCCGCCAATACCAGCGGCTCAAGCTCGAGCACGAGCGGCAATATTCCATTAAGCAATTTTGCTCTGGGCAACGCTGCTAACAACAATATCTTGGGCAATTTCAGCCACCTGGCACTCGGCCAATTTGCCATCCTGAGCGTGCCACAAATGTCCGCTACCTTGCGCTTCCTCAATGAGGACGCGGATGCGGAATTCCTCGCTAACCCGCGAGTCGTAACCGCCGATAATTTGCAGGCGAAGATCGAAATCAACCGGGCCCAGCCTGTTCCACAATTAAACTTCAACGAACAGACTGCCACCGCAGTCTTCGGTGGATTCCAGGACAAGAAGTTTGGCAACACTCTCATTGTCACCCCCAGCATCAACAAGGATAACTTTGTCACCATGAAGGTGAAACCCGAGATCAGTAACAAGGTTGGGGATTCCACCTTCGTATTTGCCGGCGCAACGGTAAGCAGCCCGATCATTGATACCCGCACGTTGGAGTCCAATGTTTTGATCCAAAGCGGCGATACACTGGCGATCGGCGGTTTGCTCCAGGACGAAGTGGCCAAGGGGCGCAACAAAGTGCCGTTGCTAGGCGATGTTCCGGTTCTTGGTTATCTCTTTCAGGAACGCCTGAACAGCCGCACCAAGCGCAACCTACTGGTCTTTGTCACTCCGACCATTATCAACTCGAAGTATGGCACCGGCCTCGAGGACCAGGTCAGTGGATTACACCATATCGGAGAGGAATACGCCGACATCAATGGCTGGCGCAACAACGCCAAAGGCGCTGTCCGGCTCGTCCCGACCGGTCACCGACAAGTGGTTGCGGATTATCCGAAACCAGGAACACCGCCGCCGCCGGCAATGGGCGAACAGGACGTACAATTCAAGAGTTCAGCCAAGGATCGCGATTTCTAGAGTTTTAGTAGAATGTGGGGTTGAGAGGGGGCGGACGCTTCGCGGCGTTCGCCCTTTCCCTTTCTAGACGCACGGACTGGTCGTCTCTGCGCCAAGGAACACAGACCGGAGGCCCGTGTTCCTGCCCCGGGGAGTTGCCATTCAGACAGTAGAGAAAGCGCTGCCTATTTTTCGAGGTAGCGATTGAGAGCGGACCGCAGTTCGGTGCGCGCGCGAAATAACAAGCTTTTCACCGCCGCCACCGAAAGACCGAGCACCTCCCCGATTTCCTCGTAGCTCTTGCCTTCGTAGCGCCGGAGGACGACTGCCATTCGCTGCTTCTCAGGCAAGGCGCGAATTGCCCTTTCAATCGCCAGCTGTAGCTCGGCTTGGAGCAGTTCTTCATCCGGCATATGTCGCGCCGGGTCAGTCAAGGCCAGCGCCTCTTCGCCTTCGTGAACATCGAGGGTATCGCCAGGATGGCGTTTCCGGCGCCGGGCTTCATTGAAAACGAGATTGCGTGTGATCGTTAGCAGCCAGGTGGTGAATTTTGCTGTTGGCCGGTAGCGCGGAGCGCCCTTCCAGACCCGGATGAAGACTTGCTGAGCCACGTCTTCCACTTCTGAATTATTGCCCAGCATTCGCCCCACCGTCCCAATGACGAGCGCCTGGTGCCGCTCGACCAGGCGTTCGAACGCGACCGTATCGCCGCGGGCGACTTCCGCCATTAGGGCAGCGTCGTCAACCCCCTCCGTGCGTTGCTCCGACATGAGAAAGGACGACGGACACGCACCCGCCCTTATTCGCTAAATTCGGCATCGGCTTTGGGGTCGCACCGTGCCGTTGGTCGTTTTGGTTGCATCAATTTCTCGAAGCATGCATCATTTAGCGACTCTTTACGCGTATCAATTTACGAATGAATCACCGTCTAATTCCCGACGCGCTTCGGCCCATTGCAGAGAAAATCGAGGCCCAGGAACGCATCAGCGACGCCGATGCGCTGGCTTTGTATGAATCAAGCGAACTCAACGCGCTGGGCATGATGGCTAATGTCGTGCGCGAACGAAAGAACGGCAATTACGCCAGCTACATCCACAATCGTTACATCAATTACTCCAACATTTGTATCCTTTCGTGCCAGTTCTGCGCGTTTGCTGCCAAGAAACGCGATCCCCATGCTTTCGAGTATGCGATTGAGGAAATCGTTCGCGTTGTCAAAGAAGCTATTCCGCTTGGGATCACCGAGGTCCATATGGTCGGCGGTCTGCATCCGACGCTAAAAAAAGAGTGGTATCTCGACTTGCTAGATGAGTTACGTGCGCTCGATCCAGATTTACATATCAAGGCTTTCACCGCGATTGAGGTGCGTCACCTTGCGCAACGTATCTTTCGGCTTTCGATTCGAGAGATGCTGGAGCTTTTGCGCGAGCACGGTCTTGGTTCGATTACCGGCGGCGGCGCGGAAATTTTCGATCGCGTCGTGCGCGATACGATTTGTCGCGGAAAAGAAACCGCTGCCGAATGGCTCGATGTTCATCGCACCTGGCATGAAATGGGTGGCCGCAGCACCTGCACGATGCTGTTCGGTCACATTGAGACCCTCGCACATCGGGTCGATCATTTGAGTCAGTTGCGCCGCCTGCAGGATGAGACGCGAGGTTTTACCGGCTTTGTTCCTTTTGCCTTTGAGCCACAAACCACGATCCTGGCCCACATCAAACCGGCCACGGCCATCGAACAACTTCGAAATCTCGCCGTCAGCCGGATCTATCTCGATAATATCGACCACATCACCGCCTACTGGGTGAGCATTGGCTTGCCCCTGGCGCAGGTCTCACTCAGTTACGGGGTCGACGATTTACACGGTACAATTCTGGAGGAAAAAATTTTCCACATGGCCGGTGCGACAACCCCTCAGCAGCAAACTGTTGCTGCCCTTGAGCACGCCATCCGTGAAGCCGGCCGCAAACCGGTCCAGCGCGACAGTCATTATCGACACGTGCTTTCGTCGAAAAACGGATCGGCTCCCGGTGTGCAGTCGACGGAAGCGGAACTCGCATTCGTCTAGTTAGGGCGCGACCGCCTTTCACCCGCGACAAATGTTGCGCATTGGCTGCGTCAAATATCTTAATGCTCGCCCGCTGATTCACGGCTGGTCCGGAGCGGTTGATTTTGATCATCCAGCTGCCCTTTGTCGGAAACTCGAGCGTGGGGAGCTCGATGTCGCACTTGTTTCCAGCTTGGAATACTTGCAGCGGCCGATTTACCGAATCGTTGACGCCGTTTCGATTTCCGCTCATGGCGTCGTCTACAGTGTCATCGTCGCGCACAATGAAGGTCTTTCCCGCGCGCGAGAAATTGAAATCGACCCCGCGTCGGAAACGTCCATTGCCCTTTTACGCTGCCTCCTTAGACAGCGTGGCCTACACCCGCGCCTTGTCCGGAACACAGACTTGCAGCCTGTGCGACCAGCGGAGTTGCACTCCGCTGAATCGGAGACAGCCCCGAAAGCATTTGGGGCTGGGCGCACAGGCCAACGTCCTGTGTTCCGACTGTTCATCGGTGATCAGGCGATCCGTTTTCGCGCAGAACATGGTGAGCGCTATCACTATTGGGACCTGGCGGATACCTGGACGAAGATCACATCCCTTCCATTTGTCTTTGCCTTCTGGTTGATTCGCCCGGAAATCGAAAACGGGAAAGAGATCGCAGATAAACTGCGTGCACTTCGCGACCGCAACGTCGCCAGCATCGACGAGCTTGCTCGTTCTCAATCGGAAGTCTCGCCGGCATTCTGCCGAAAATATTATCGGAAGCACCTTCTCTTTGATTTCGGTGAGCGCGAGAAAGCGGGTTTGCGCGAATTTCATCGTCGTTGTCTGCTGAACAAAATCGATGTCGCTCCAGATTTGCGGTTGAATCTGGTGTGAAAAGCGAGGTTCGCATTGGCATTTCCGGTTGGAATTATCCCGGCTGGCGCGGCGTCTTTTATCCAAAAGGATTGCCACATCGGTGCGAACTGGAATTTGCCTCCCGCGCATTCAATTCCATTGAGATCAACGGATCTTTCTATTCGCTGCAACGGCCGACGAGTTATCAACGCTGGTACGAGGAAACGCCGGAAAATTTTCTCTTCAGTGTCAAAGGCGGGCGTTTCATCACCCACATGAAAAAATTGCGCGAGGTTGAAGCGCCGCTGGCAAATTTCTTTGCTTGCGGCATTCTCGCGCTCGAGGAAAAACTGGGGCCGATTCTCTGGCAATTTCCACCAAACTTTAGTTGGAACGAAAAACGCTTCCGGGCGTTTTTTCAATTGCTGCCGAAGACAACGCGAGAAGCATCGGCGCTGGGAAAACGGCACGATTCGAAGTTAAAAGCACGCGCCTGGTTGAAAACAAAACGCGATCGGGCGCTGCGTTATTGCGTGGAAATTCGGCACGTCAGTTTTCTGGTGCCGGATTTTTTCGAGCTCCTGCGGAAGTTCAATATCGCCTTCGTTTTTGCCGATACGGCCGGAAAATGGCCTTACGCGGAAGATTTCACCGCGGATTTCGTTTATTGCCGCTTGCATGGCGATACCCAACTCTATACCAGCGGCTACAGTGACCGCGCGCTCGGTTGGTGGGCGGCGCGATTGAAGCTGTGGCGCAAAGGACAGCAACCGACGGATGCGAAACTCGTCGCTGCCAAAACAAAGTCGGAGCCGCGTGATTTATTTGTTTACTTTGATAACGACGCGAAAGTGCACGCGCCTTTCGATGCCCAAACGCTCCTCCGCAAAATGAAATGATCAGCGCTCTCAAGTGGGAGAAAGACAAAAGCGCGGAAAATTCCCGCTGGTTGTCAGCAGTTCACCTGCGCATAAAATAATCGGTGCAACCTCGGTGGATTTTGACGCGTGATGCGGCGCCGGCCAGCAATGGAATCCGGTGGCCGGACCTTTGCAGCTCCGACTGCATCGCACGCCTTCTTGAGCGCCGCGGCTTTAAGTGCGCCGAGGATGTCCTTGCGTTTCTAAATCCGCGGCTGGCCGCTCTGGCCGACCCATTCTTGATCGGTGGAATGCAGGATGTGGTTGAGCGGATTTTCCATGCGATCGATCGCCATCAGCGCGTAGTCCTATTTGGCGATTACGATGTCGACGGCGTAACCTCCCTTGCGCTTTTGTCCGAAATTCTGCGTGCCTACGGAAACGAGCCGGCACTTTTTTTGCCTCTCCGAATGGAAGAGGGCTACGGTCTCAGCGCGGAAGGAGTTGCGCGCTGTCTCCGCCAGCACAATCCGGAACTGCTCATCGCGATTGATTGTGGAACGTCCTCGCTCGCTCAAATCGATTCGATTAAGGGAGCGGGGATCGATGTCATTGTTCTCGACCATCATGAACCCAAATCAGAACTGCCCGATTGCCTGCTGGTGAATCCGAAAACGACGAATTCCGGGTTCGATTATCTTTGTAGCGTCGGGCTGACCTTTAAACTTTGCCACGCCCTCTTAAAAACACGACGCATCGATTTTGATCTGAAAACTGCGCTCGATTTGGTCGCGCTCGGCACGGTCGCGGACATAGTTCCCTTGCATGGTGATAATCGAGTCTTTGTCAGAAGCGGATCGACTATGATCGAACGATCGCGTCGCCCCGGAATTACGAAGCTAATGGAGGTCGCCGGGGTAAAGCAGCCGGTTATGCCAGACGACATCGGCTTCCGACTCGGTCCGCGCTTGAATGCGGCCGGCCGGCTGGCCACGGCAGAGAAAGCGCTGCGTTTGTTGATAACGGACAGCCCGATCGAAGCCGGGGAACTCGCGCGCGAACTGGACGCTCAGAACCGGGAACGCCAGGAAGTTGAAAAACAGATTCTGCAAAAGGCGGAAGAGGAACTCGCGAAAAATTTTGATGCCTCACGGGATGCCGGAATCGTCTTAGGCGCGCGTGGCTGGCATCCGGGCGTTCTCGGGATTGTGGCTTCGCGCATCTCAAAAAAATATTATCGGCCGACGATCGTCATCGGGTTTGATGAGAGCGGAGCTGGAAAAGGAAGCGGACGCAGTATCGAGGGTTGTTCGATCGTGCGGGCCCTTAGCGAATGCAGCGGAGCGCTGGAAAAATTTGGCGGCCACGAAATGGCCGCAGGGGTGAGTTTGGGCGAAGAAAAACTATCGAAATTTCGCGAGCAGTTTTTGGATGCGGTGCGTCGGCAATTAACCGACGAAGGGCTTGCTCCGCGTTTGCACCTCGACGCTGAAATTGGGCTGGCGGAGATCAACTTCGATTTACTGCATTGGCACGAAATGTTGCAACCATTCGGTAATGGAAATCCGCAGCCGACCTTTGTCTCGTCGGCGGTGGAAGCGGCGCGCCCGCCGCGGGTGGTGGGGGAACGCCATCTCGAGCTCCGGCTACGACAGCGAAATTGGCATCAACGCGCGATCTTTTTTGACGGCGCGGCGTCCGAGCTGCCGCCGGCGCCCTGGGACGTCGCTTTTCACATTCACACCAATGTTTACGAAGGTGAGACCCGAATCGATTTGCACGTCAAAGCGCTGCGCAGCGCGGCCTCATTAGATTGATGGAGCTCGATACTTCACTGGAAGAATTAAGCTGGATTCCGCGGCCGCGCATTCTCGCGTTGCGCCGGCTCGCGCTCGAAACCGTCGGCGATTTGCTCACCCATTATCCGCGCCGGCACGAAGATCGGCGGGAGTTTCGCGGATTTCCGCGTGAAGAAACTATCGTCCCAGTCTGTTTGTGCGGCGAAGTTGCAAAGACCCGACTGATGCGTTTCGGCGGGCGCAAAATTTTTGAAGCAGTGCTGGAGGAAAGTGGCGCGCATGCGCTAAGCCAACCGCTCACCTGCCGCTGGTTTAATCTGCATTACATCCAAAAGATGATTGCGACCGGGCAACGACTGGTTGTGTTCGGTCGCGTCAAGCGCAAAGGCCCGCGTTTGCTTATCGATCATCCAGAATTTGAGGTAATCGAAGACGACGAAGAGATTTTGATTCATTTCCGTCGCATCACCCCAATCTATCCGGCGACGGAAGGTTTGTCGCAGCGGGTCCTCCGAGGATTAATTTTCCGGTTGCTCGAACAGGTCTCCGTCGCATCAGCCGAGGTCCCGCTGCCCGCGTCCTTAAGTAACGGGGAGGATGAAAACGCCCTTCGCAAAATTCATTTTCCGGAAAATGACGAACAGTTGCGCAAAGTGCGCGATCATCTGGTGCTCGGTGAATTTTTCCGGATGCAGATGCAGATCGCGTCCGCGCGCGCGCAAAATTCCGCGCGGATCGGTTGTCGTCATCCAAGCCGCGGTTTGTTAGCGGAACAATTCATTGCCGCACTTCCATTCGTTTTTACCAGTGCGCAGCAGCGGGTCCTTAACGAGGTTAAGCACGATCTACAGGTGGCGTCGCCGATGAATCGTTTGCTACAAGGCGACGTTGGCTCCGGGAAAACGGTCGTAGCCATCGCCGCAATGTTGCTCGCGGTCGAGTCCGGATCGCAAGCTGCCCTGATGGCGCCGACGCAGATTCTCGCGGAGCAACATTACGCGGTTTTGCGCAGCTGGCTCGATCCGCTCGGGATTCGAATCGGGCTCCGCACCGGCGCACGACAAGAAGACAACGCGCCGATGTCGTTGTTTGCGGATACGGAATCCGAATTTCTGGGGAGCGCAGGCTGCCAGCCTGCCGTGTCCGGCAGCCTGCCGGACACAAACGCTTCCGGAATTACCGAGCCGCGATACCATCACCGGCGCCTGCCGCATTTCGAACGCCCCTGGGCGAAATACGCGATTAGGTTTAGTACCAGAAATCGTCGCAGTCTCTCAGAAAGAGCGCGGGACGTAGTACTCGAATCAATCCGTCGCTGGGATGGTCGACGCTACGAGCTTTTCGCTGCGTGCGTGATGCCGGATCACGTACATCTCTTGATAGAACCGATGGTTGAGCGCCAAAACGAATCAGGAAATTCGATTTTCTTTTCGCTCTCCAAAATACTGCAGAGCATTAAATCGTTTACGGCAAATCGAATTAACAAAATTGAGAAGGTCAATGAACCAGTGTGGGAATCGGAATCGTTTGACCGAATGATTCGATCGGAGAGCGACCTGCAGGAGAAATTTGAATACATAACGCGGAATCCGTGGGATGCGGGGATTGCGAAACCGACAGACGATTATCCATGGGTTTGGTATCCGGCATCAAGACAAGAGGAGTTCGCGGCAGGCTGCCGCGAACGGCAGGCTGGCAGCCTGCGTTCCCCAGCAGAACAAGCTGGGAACGAAAACGCTCCCCATATCATCGTCGGCACGCATGCGTTGCTCTACGAGGGCGTGAACTTCACCCACCTTGGCCTCGCCGTGATCGACGAACAGCATAAGTTCGGGGTGGCGCAGCGGGCCAAGCTTACCTCGCGGGAACCGGCGCCGGATGTTCTCGTCATGACGGCAACTCCCATTCCACGGACGTTAACCATGACCATTTACGGCGACCTTGAAATTTCGACGATTGACGAGATGCCGCGCGGCCGGGGCGAAATAATCACGCATCTACTTACGGGCGATCAGTTAGGCGAAGCGATCACATTCTTGCGTGAGCAACTGAGTGACGGACGACAGGCTTACATCGTCTATCCGTTAATCGATGAGAGTGAAAAGCTGGAGGCCAAAGCCGCCGCGAAAGAGTTCGAGACTTGGCAGGAACGGCTGCGACCGTTTCGCTGTGAATTGTTACATGGACGAATCGCTTCACCCGACAAGCAATCGATCATGCAAAGGTTCCGCGCCGGAGAAACGCAAGCGTTGATCAGCACGACCGTGATCGAGGTGGGCGTCGACATTCCTAATGCCACCGTCATGCTTATTGAAAATGCCGAGCGATTCGGGTTGTCGCAGTTGCATCAATTGCGCGGCCGAATCGGTCGTGGCGCGCACACGTCGCACTGCTGGCTGGTCACTTCGGATAAATCCGTTGAGACGATGACAAAGTTGGCGGTGCTGGAGAAAACAACTAATGGCTTTGAGATTGCGGAGGCGGACTGGGAGCTGCGCGGTCCGGGCGATCTTCTCGGCACTGCGCAAAGCGGGTTGCCGGAACTAAAATTGGGAGACCTTAGGCGAGACGCTGCTTTGATGCGGAAGGCGCGCCAGGCAGCCTTGGAATTGCTAGAAAACGATCCGGGACTGAACGGCCCAGAGAATCAACGTTTCCGCGACTTGATTGTCGAAAGACAGGGACAAACTTTCTCTCACGTCAGCTGATGAAAAACTTTCTTAAATTTCTGGTTTTCGTGGTGTTGGTCAGCCTCGGGATTTCGCTCCTTTACGATTACCGGATGAAGCATGGCGGGCTGGTCGGGCCCAGCGCAACGCCGGAGAAATATTCGCTCGCCACGGCACCGCCAGTTGACCGCAAAGAGATTGGAACGTTGGAGGAATTCAATCGCGAGCGCCGCACCCTGGTCTCAAACGTCCTCCCTTCGGTGGTCAGTGTGAAGACATCGAAAAAAATTGCGGTGCGCCGGCAAAACGCGCTCGATCCATTCGAATTTTTTTTCCGCAACCCGCGCCAGTTCCGCAATCCCAATGAAGAAGCGATGGTGCAAAATTCGCTCGGTTCCGGCGTGATCGTGACCAATGAAGGTCATATCATTACCAATAGTCACGTGGTCGATCAGGTGGATGACATTGAAGTGCAACTGTCTGATGGCCGCACCAAAAAAGCGCGACTCATTGGGAGCGATAGCCAGGTCGATCTCGCAGTTCTAAAAATCGATGAGCCTGGGGTGAAAGCGTTAAAGTTGGGCGATTCCGACACTGTGCAGGCGGGCGACATGGTACTGGCTATCGGCAATCCGTTCGGCTTCGAGGAAACAGTGACCGAAGGAATCATCAGCTCGAAGGGACGCCCGAATCGTGTCGATGGCTTCGGCGATTTTCTGCAAACCGATGCCGCCATCAATCCGGGGAACAGCGGCGGGCCGTTGATTAACCTCAGTGGTGAAGTGATCGGAATTAATACTGCTATCATCTCGCGCACTGGCGGTTCGCAGGGGATTGGGTTCGCCATTCCATCAAACACGGTGAGAGTCGCGCTCGAAAGCCTGCTCAAGAAGGGGCGAATTATCCGGGGTTACCTCGGAATCCAGGCGCAAGTGAACGCGCAGAACCTGGCTTCAAATGACGATGGCGTGGTCGTGGGAGATATCCTTCCGGGATCGCCGGCGGCGGACGCGCATTTACAAAAGGGCGATGTCATCCGCAAGTTCAACGGACGCGACGTTAAGAATTTCCCCGAGCTTCGGTCGCTGGTTGCGCAAGCAGAGTTGAACAAGAAGATCGATCTCGAGGTAATGCGCGACGGCAAGCCGCTCAAGGTGTCGGCGGAACTTCGGGAGCAGCCGCCGGATATTCAAACCGCGCGTGCCATTCCACGGCCGGGACAACCGAATCCGAGCAATCCTTTGCCGCAGCCAAATGCGCCTGATACGAACCCGGATGAAGATCAAAGTAATACGAACCCGCTCGGCTCGATTCGCGTTAGTGAATTGACGGCCGATTTGGCCAGACGTCTTGATTTGCCAACGGGCGTGCGCGGGGTCGTCGTTGATGCGGCAGATTTGGCGGAATTGCAGCGCGGAGATGTCATCGAAGAAATCGATCAGCAGCCAGTGACTTCGGTGAGCGAATTCAACCAACTCATTGCTGGCCTCGACCCAGACAGCACGCACGTATTTTCCGTGTGCCGACATCGTGTTCGCTCATTTATCGTAGTGCGGCCGCGCTAGGCGAGAGACGGAATCGCAACGTGGCGCAGGCATCCTGCCTGTGGGGCCAGGGTGGCTTCCAGCCTGCTTTGAAAGATTAACCAAGCGAGACGCCCGGTTGCCCCACAGGCTGGAAGCCTGCGCCCCATTCGAATGACGGATTCAAGCCTGACATACGCTTGCCGCTCTCGTCGCCTTCGAATCCCCAGTGAATAAACCTATGGGCGTGAAAGTCTAAAACGCCGTAACACTGAATAACCTTATGAAGCGTTTTTTAATATTTTCAGCGGTATGTGCGTTCGCGTTGACGGTATTCCAATCAGGCGGCGCGGATGTCTCAGTTAACTTTTTTTACGACAATTTGAATGGCGGGAACTGGTACCAGGTAACCGATTATGGCTATGTCTGGCAGCCTGATGCCGCGACCAATGCAGACTGGCGACCGTACACGGATGGCTATTGGGCTTACACCGATGTCGGCTGGACCTGGGTGTCGTATGAAGATTTCGGCTGGGCCACCTACCACTATGGCCGCTGGGTCCGACTGGAGGATTATGGTTGGTGCTGGATTCCCGGCTATGAATGGGGTCCGGCCTGGGTTTCATGGCGGACCGGCGGAAATTATATCGGGTGGGCTCCGTTGCCTCCGGAAAGCCGCGGCGAAGTCGTTTATGAAAGTCGGCCCATCACTGGACATGTCGATGTCGAATTCGGCATCGGTCCGGCCTATTACAATTTCATCGATGTGCGCTTCATCGGCGAGCCGGTGCTACGTGGTCACTTCTACGATTACAATCAGAACGTCGTTTACATCAACAACACGGTGAATGTGACGAACATCACCTATAACAATTCCGTCGTTTACAATTACGGGCCGGACTATGCCGTCTTAAGCAGATATTCGACTCGACCGATTCAGCGGTTGAAACTCGAACGCACCAGTGTCGATCCGCTACAGGCGGTGAAGGCGGGAAATGTCACCAAAGTTCAGGGCGACAAACTCGTTCTTGCGGCGCCAATGAAGTTGCAGAAAGCCAATGCGCAAATTGCCCCGAGAACGGTAAAAGCAAAGATTGATCAACCCAAGATTGAAAAGGGTTGGGCGAATATTTCCGACCCGAACACCAAGGCGAAACTGGAACAGAAATTTAAAACTGAAAACTCGCAAAACGTTCCCCAGCCCAATATTCAACCGAACGCTGGTGCCAATGTAAACGCCCTCGCTTCACCTGGTGCTTCTCTCTTCGAAAAGGGGAAAGGTAAGCACAAAGGCGAACAACTCGAGAATCAGGCTGCTGCTTCTGTTGCGCCTGGAATTTCGCCAGCGTCAACGGCTATGCCGTTCGAACAGGGGCACGGCAAAAAAGGAAAGGGCCACAGGGTCGAGAACGAACCCGGCACTGCGGTGACACCGGGCTCCTCACCGGTAGAATCTTTCGAACAAGGTAAAGGTAAGCACAAAGGCCAGAGATTGGAGAATGAACCCGGCGCGTCCGTTGGTACTTCACCGGCAGAATCGATGGAGCAAGGCAAGGGTAAGAAGGCCGGAGGCCAGAGATTTGAAAATGAACCAGGCACTTCGGGTGGCTCTTCACCTGCGGAGGCTTCCGGGCAGGGCAAGGGTAAGAACAAGGCACATAGGGAAAAGGGCGAACAAACGCCTGGTCTTGGCGGGCCGATGACTCCACAAAATCCGAATGCCAATCTGCAAAACCAAAACAATCCCGAAGGCGGCAAACATAAGGAAAATCGGCATGAAGAAAACGTTCAGCCCGGGTCGCAGAATGTCGGTGGCGGGGCTAGTGGCGGAGGCAAACGTCGCGAGCAGATTCAATCCCAAGGTCAGCCGCAAGGGGGACAGCACGGCCAACAGGGCGGGCAGGGTGGTGGACAGCAAGCCGGTGGCAAACATCGCGAGCAGATTCAATCCCAGGGTCCGCCGCAGGGTGGACAATATGGCCAACAGGGCCAACCGGGCGGCGGCCAGGGTAAGGGCAAAGGAAAGAAAGGCAAAACGTCCCCAACTCCATCGCCGCAGTAACTAACAAGAATTAGATTTAGCACGGCCCCGGTATTCCCGGGGCCGTTTCTTTTGCTTGGAAGCGCAGGTTGCCAGCCTGCACTTTTCGGCAGCTTGGAACACGGGCCTGCGGCCTGTGCGCTCAGCGGGTTTTTAACCCGCTGCCTCGGCCACCCACCCCCACCCGGCTCAGTCAGCGGAGTGAAACTCCGCTGGGCGCACATACTGGAAAGTCTGTGTTCCTTGTTCTTGGGAGTGCAGGCAGCCGAACACCGCAGGCAAGCGGCTGCGGTCCCCAGAAGGGGAGCAAGAACGGTCTACAAGAGCTCCGCGATTTGCACCGCATTGAGTGCCGCACCCTTCAACAATTGATCGCCCGAAACCCAGAAGGCGAGTCCATTTTCAAACGCGCAATCGCGCCGCACCCGACCGACCTCACAATTGTCTTTCCCGGCAACATGCAGCGGCATCGGATACCGATTTCGCGTCGGCTCATCAACCAGCTCCAAACCGGGTGCCCTCGCCAAAATCTCCCGTGCCCGTTCCACCGAAACCGGTTCGGCGAATTCCGCGCTGACCGCGATCGAGTGCGCGCGATAAACCGGAACACGAACACACGTGACCGACGCGCAAAATTCGGGGTGATGCATGATACGACGGCCTTCGTTCTGCATTTTCATTTCTTCTTTGGTGTAACCGCTTTCGAGAAATGCATCGACTTGGGGGAGTACATTGAAGGCGATAGGGTGCGGAAAAACCTCCGGACGCGCCGGCTGACCTGCGGAAGCGGCGCGGACCTGCTGCTCCAACTCGGCAATCGCGCGCGCACCACTGCCAGAAACTGCTTGATAGCTCGCGGCAAAAACGCGTTGCACACGGAAAACTCGATGCAGCGGATAAATCGCCATCAGTGCGACCGCGGTAGTGCAATTCGGATTGGCGATGATCCCTCGGTGGAGTTTCACATCGTCGCCGTTGATTTCCGGAATGACCAGCGGCACCTCCGGTTCCATTCGAAAGGTCGAAGAGTTATCGATCACAATCGCGCCGGCGTCGCGGGCGATCGGAGCAAATTCTCGCGCGACGGCCGTGCCCGCACTGAACAGCGCGAGATCAATTCCTCGAAAGGCTTCGCGCGCCAGTTCCGCGACCGGAATCTTTTCATCGTGAAATAAGGCGGATTTGCCGGCTGAACGCTTGGAACCGAAGGCTCGAATTGAAGCCACCGGAAAGCCGCGCCGCTCCAGCACCCGAAACATTTCAACGCCAACCGCGCCGGTCGCTCCCACTACCGCGATGTGATAATGTTTGCTCATCCGCAGGCATATTTTAGGGCAGCGACGGCACGATGCAAAAATCTCCGCTTCATATTCACGTTTCTGTGCGCAATCAGGAATTGAAATTGCGGCGGGGCCGCAAAATTATCCGCCGTTATCCGGTGTCGACTTCGCGGTTTGGGCTCGGGAGCGAAGAAGGCAGCAATAGAACGCCGCTGGGTCAGTTTCGCGTTAGCGATAAAATTGGAGAGTCCGTGCCTGCCGGCACGATTTTCGTCGGCCGCGTTCCGCTCAAACCGGACGATCCTCTGCCGCCGACACAAGATTTGGTCTTGTCTCGCATTCTCTGGCTTGACGGTCTGGAAGGGCACAATGCCAATACTCGTGATCGTTTTATTTACATTCACGGAACAAAGCACGAGGACAAAATGGGCCAGCCCGACAGCCACGGATGTATTCGGATGCGAAACGAAGATGTCATCGAGCTGTTTGACCTAGTGGACGTCGATACGCCGGTAACAATCAGGGAATGATTCAGCGCGTTACCGTGGGCGGCGCAGAAAAATCGTTGCGCGGTTCGCGTTCGCTAATATAAAGCTCGAAGCAACCAGCTACGAAAGGGGTGAGAAACAGAATGAGAGTTTTAAAAGCAATCATGATCGTGACCGTTTTGGCCAGCGCCTTAAGCTTGGGTGCTTGTGCCCAAAAAAAAGAATCAATGTCCACGGGGACGACGGCGGCTTCGACGCGCACGTACTCGAAATAAGCTTCCAGCTGCGGACAGCTTTAACGTAAAAGGCCAGGTCGCTAGCGACCTGGCCTTTTTCTTTTTTGGGTGCGCTCCCAATTCTTCAGGCAGACGAGATTCTTCTCGTCCCCGGCGTGCAGAAGCACGCCCGTCCACGAATCACCTGATCCGCCGCCACGCTTTGTCATTTTGCGATCAAGCAGCTAAAATCGCGCTGTGGAAATTTCTGGCCGCCCGATTTCACTCGCGCAACTAAACGCGGTCGCGACTGGAAGCGAGCGCATCACGTTAAATGACGAATCGCGGGATCGAATTCGCAAATCGCGCGCCGTCGTCGAAAAAATTCTCGAGCAGGGCCAGGTCATCTATGGGATCAGCACCGGTTTCGGGAAACTCTCCGATGTCAAAATTGAGCCGGATGCGCTCCGCCAGTTGCAGCTCAATCTTGTCCGCAGCCATTGCTGCGGCGTCGGCCAACCGCTCTCGATTCCGGAAGTGCGCGCGATGATTTTCCTGCGCGCCAACGTGCTCGCGCTTGGTTTCAGCGGCGTGCGACTCGAGGTGGTCGAGTTCCTTTGCCAAATGCTAAATCGCGGCGTTTATCCGGTCGTCCCCGAAAAAGGATCGGTCGGCGCCAGTGGCGATCTCGCTCCCCTCGCGCATTTGGCCCTGGCGTTGATCGGTGAAGGCGAATCGTTCTTTGAAAATGAACGCCTGGCTTCAGCCGACGCGCTCGCGCGCGCGGGGCTAAGTCCTATTGTGCTGGAAGCAAAAGATGGTCTCGCCTTACTGAACGGCACTCAGGCAATGCACAGCGTCGGCGGCCTCGCACTCTTTCGCGCCAAGCGTCTCGCGCGCGTGGCCGATGTAGCCGGCGCAATGACCCTGGAAGGTTTGATGGGAACACCGCGCGCCTTCGATCCGCGGATTCAAAAGGCGCGACCTCATCCCGGGCAAATTGCGGTCGCAGAACACGTGCGTGCATTGGTTCAGCAAAGCGAAATCCGCGAATCGCATCGCGAAAACGATCCGCGGGTGCAGGATGCTTACAGTATTCGCTGCATTCCGCAGGTGCACGGCGCCGCGCGTGATGCTTTAGGCTATGTGGAAAAGATTCTGGAAATCGAAAGCGCGGGCGCGACCGACAATCCTCTGGTGTTCCCCGACAGCGGGGATGTCATTTCGGGCGGAAATTTTCACGGCGCACCACTGGCGCACGCACTCGATTTTGCCGCCATTGCGCTGACGGATTTGATGAGCATCAGCGAGCGGCGAATCGAGCGCATGGTCAATCCCGACTTGAGTTACGGTTTGCCGGCCTTTCTCGCGCGAAAGCCCGGCTTGCATTCCGGCATGATGATCGCGCAGGTCGCGGCGGCCTCGCTATTGAACGAAGCGAAAGTGCTGGCGCATCCCGCGAGCATCGACAACGTCCCGACCTCCGCCGGGAAAGAAGACCATGTTTCGATGGGGATGACGTCTGCGGTCAAATTGCGATCGATCGTGGAAAATGCAGAAAATTTGCTCGCCATCGAATTGCTGGCGGCTGCGGAAGCGCTCGAGCACCGGCGACCATTGAAGGGCGGTATTGGGGTGGAACGCGCCTACGCCACTGTCCGGAAATATGCGGAACCCCTGCTGGAAGACCGCGCCCTCGCGCCGGATATTGCCGCCATCGCGAGAGCAATTCGCGCCGGAGAGTTTGATAGCGAACACGAGAAGTTATGAGCGGGAAACGGTCAATTCGCGCGCCACGCGGGATAGAGCGCAGTTGCAAAGGCTGGCACCAGGAAGCGGCCTTGCGCATGCTGATGAACAATCTCGATCCGGAAGTAGCCGAAGCGCCGGAGCGATTAATCGTTTATGGCGGCACCGGACGGGCGGCGCGCAGTTGGGAATGTTTCGACGCCATTGTCCGTTCTTTGCGCGAGCTGGAAAACGACGAGACGCTGCTCGTTCAATCTGGTAAGCCGGTCGGCAAATTCCGCACCCACGATGAAGCGCCGCGAGTATTGATCGCGAATTCCAATCTCGTTGGTCATTGGTCGAACTACGAACAGTTCAACAAACTCGAACGACTCGGGCTAACGATGTATGGACAGATGACGGCCGGTTCCTGGATCTACATCGGCAGCCAGGGAATTGTGCAGGGCACATTCGAAACCTTCGGCGCGGCCGGGGAGAAACATTTCGACGGAAATCTCGCGGGTAAACTCATCGTCAGCGGCGGGCTTGGTGGAATGGGCGGCGCGCAACCGCTGGCAGCGACCATGAATGGCGCATGCTTCATCGGGGTGGAAGTAGATCCGGCGCGAATCGAGAAACGGCTCGCTACCGGCTATTGCGATCACATGGCGAAATCGCTCGATCAGGCATTGCAGTTGGTCGACGAAGCGCGAAAGGAAAAGCGCGCAGTCTCGGTCGGTCTGGTTGGCAATTGCGCTGATGTGCTCCCGGAAATGGTGAAGCGAAATTTCGTTCCGGATTTGTTGACCGATCAAACCAGCGCCCATGATGCCCTCAACGGGTACGTGCCAAACCAAATCTCGTTAGCCGAAGCCATCGCCCTGCGAACAAAGAATCCTGAAGAATATGTCAAGCGCTCGATGCAAGCGATGGCTGACCATGTCCGCGCGATGTTGGAATTACAGAAACGCGGCGCCATTACCTTCGATTACGGGAACAATATTCGAACCCAGGCGAAGAAGGCCGGCGTCGAAGATGCGTACGACATTCCCGGATTTGTTCCCGAGTACATCCGCCCCCTGTTTTGCGAAGGAAAAGGACCATTCCGCTGGGTTGCGCTCAGCGGCGATCCGAATGACATCGCGCGCACCGACACTCTAGCGCTCGAGCTTTTCCCTGAAAATGCAATCTTGGCGCGCTGGATGAAACTGGCGAAAGAGCGCATTCGTTTTCAAGGATTGCCGGCGCGCATTTGCTGGCTCGGTTATGGTGAGCGCGCCGAGTTCGGCGTCGCCATGAATGAACTGGTGCGGCGCGGCGAAGTGAAGGCGCCTATCGTCATCGGTCGCGATCACCTCGATACCGGTTCGGTCGCGTCGCCGTTTCGCGAGACCGAAGGAATGCTCGACGGCAGCGATGCTATCGCCGATTGGCCACTGTTGAACGCTCTCGTCAACACTGCTGCCGGCGCCTCCTGGATTTCAATTCACAATGGCGGCGGAGTCGGTATCGGCTACTCGCAACACGCCGGGATGGTCGTTGTTGCCGACGGGACCGATAATTCCCAACGCCGTCTCGAACGCGTGCTCACCAGCGATCCGGGAATGGGGATTTTGCGCCACGTTGATGCCGGTTACGCGCGCGCAATTGAATTTGCTGCCGCTAACGACATTGATATTCCTCTACGTCCGCAGCAGCACGATTAACAAATAAGGTGCTTGCGGGGTAATAGGATGCGCAGAAGGACGTCCCTCTGTCTTGCTCGGGAGCGCGGGCCGCAGGCTTGCGGTGTTAGGCAGCCTGCCGAAGATAATTTTCGTCGGCAAATTGCCGACGAATGCAGGCTGGCAGCCTGCGCTTCCCGGAATTTACGCATCTTCTGCGAAACCCAAACGTCGCTCTAGCCTTGCAATCCGGTTAATCGCGTAAATCCTGTTAAGAATCCCATCGCTATGCAGAAGCTAATCGAATGTGTTCCCAATTTCTCCGAAGGGCGCGATCCGGACATTATCCGACAAATTACCGACGCGATCGCCTCGGCCGACGGAGTGTCGCTGCTCGATGTTGATCCAGGCGCAACGACCAACCGTACCGTTGTAACCTTTGTTGGCAGTCCGGAAGCGGTGGTGGAAAGCGCGTTCCGCGGGATTCAAAAGGCGGCGGAATTGATTGATATGCGCAAACACGAGGGCGCGCACCCGCGCATGGGAGCGACCGATGTTTGCCCGTTTATTCCGATCAGCAACGTCAATTGGAAAGAAGCCATCGCTTGCGCAAAGGAATTGGCAAAACGCGTCGGCGACGAATTAAAAATCCCCGTGTATCTCTACGAGAAAGCAGCGAAGAATCCATCGCGCGCAAATCTTGCCATCATCCGGGAGGGCGAATACGAAGGTTTTTTCGACAAAATTAAACAAGCGGACTGGCACCCAGATTTCGGGCCTAACGAGTTTAATGCTAAATCGGGCGCGACCGTGATTGGGGCCCGCGAATTCCTGATCGCTTACAATGTCAATCTGAACACCAAAGCGGTGAGACGAGCGAATTCGGTTGCTTTCGACGTTCGAGAAATGGGCCGGGTAAAGACGCTGGACGGCACACCTTATGGAAATCCGATGGTCGACGAAAGAGGCGAGCCGATCCGCGTCCCGGGAATGCTAAAACATGTGAAAGCGATTGGCTGGTATGTGGAAGAGTACGGGATCGCGCAGGTTTCTATGAATCTGACAAATATTGAGGAGACACCGCTCCATGCCGCATTCGACGCCTGCAATGAATCCGCCACCAAACGCGGCCTGCGCGTGACCGGGTCGGAAATTGTCGGCATGGTCCCAAAGAAATGCCTGATCGATGCCGGAAGACATTTTCTCCAGAAACAAAACTGGTCTGAAGGGGCGGCGGAGGAAGAGCTAATTGGTCTTGCTGTCCGCTCCATGGGATTGAACGAGCTAAAACCATTCGATCCGAAAGAGAAAATTATCGAACTAAAGATAGAAGCGGCTTCTCCGAAAAAATCCCTGGTGAAGTTGGATCTGCGTCGGTTCTGCAACGAAACCCTGAGCGATTCTCCGGCTCCCGGTGGCGGTTCTGTCGCCGCATTAATGGGGGCGCTGGGCGTCTCTCTTGGTGGAATGGTGGCTAATCTGTCGGCCGGCAAACGCGGATGGGAAGATAAACTCAGATATTTCAGCGATTGGGCTGTGAAAGCCCAGCAATTGAAGGATGAGATGCTTTTGTTGGTCGACGAAGACACTGCCGCCTTCAACACGGTGATGGCGGCATTTGCTCTGCCTAAAGGCTCCACTAAGGAAAAGTCAGCCCGTTCGGCTGCGATCGAAAATGCTAACAAGCTGGCGGCGGGGGTGCCGCTGCGAGTTATGCAGACAGCGTCGAAGGCCTACGACCTTCTGGCCGAAATGGCTGCCAGGGGTAATCCAGCTTCTATTTCCGATGTCGGCGTTGGCCTTCTCGCGGTGCGCGCTTGTGTCGAAGGAGCTGGGATGAACGTCAGAATTAATCTGGCGAATCTGAAGGATGAAAAAATTAAGACGTCCCTTCTGAACAAGGTGCAGGTATTCAGCGACGAATCTGAAACCCGGTTCAAAGAAATTAGTAAGATTGTGGAAAAGAAGTTTCGGTGAGGCGGTTGAAACGTCGAAGCGTGGGACGAATCCTCTAAACAAGCTAACAATTTAACGCTTTAACCGTTCGACCCTTCATCGCTCCACGTGCCTTCCCTCGCTCTTCTTCACGCGTCGCAATTGGTCACGCTGACCGGGCCACCGCGGGCGCGGCGCGGGGAAGACCTAAGCGAACTCGCAATTATTCCCGACGGGGCTTTTGTGGCGTCCGGCGGCAAGATCACACATGTCGGCAAATCGACCGAGATTGAGAAACTTTGCGACGCTGAGACGGAGGTCATCAACGCGGGTGGATGCGTGGTGTTGCCAGGATTCGTTGACGCGCACACGCACCTGGTTTTCGCTGGTAATCGCCTCGACGATTACGAAGCACGGGCCCGGGGCGAGACTTACGAACAGATTGCAAAGCGCGGGGGCGGGATTCAGACAACTGTGAAGGCAACGCGCGCAGCCAGCGAGGACGAACTCTTTGCGCTCGCGAAAAAGCGCGCGAGCTGGTTTTTGCAAAATGGAACGACAATGGTGGAAGCAAAGTCCGGCTACGGACTCACCCTTGAAGACGAACTGAAAATTTTGCGGGTAATCCAACGCATCGGAAAGGAAACGCTGCTGGAGACGGTTCCGACATTTCTGGGCGCGCATGCGTTTCCACCGGAATTTCGGGAGGATCACGGCAGCTATATTTCTCTCATCATTGAAGAGATGTTGCCGCGAATTGCCCGAGAGAAGCTGGCAGAATACTGCGACATCTTTTGCGAGCGAGACTACTTCGATGTCAACGAGGCCCGTCGCATTCTGACCGCAGCGAAACAGCACGGATTGAAATTGCGGATGCACGTCGATCAATTGACTAACGGCGGTGGCGCACGCTTGGCGGCGGAACTGGGAGTCACGACGGCAGATCATCTCGAGCAAACTGCTGCCGATGGAATCAGCGCGCTGGCAAAAGCCAACATCCAGCCAGTTCTTCTGCCCGGGTCGGCTTACGCGCTTGGTTCGAAAAAGTATCCGGATGCGCGCGCCATGATTGATGCCGGGCTGGCAGTGGTATTGGCGACAGATTTCAATCCCGGTTCGTCACCGAGCCCGTCGATGCCAATGATGCTTTCACTTGCGGTTACGCAAATGCGAATGAGCCCAGCGGAAGCCATCGCGGCGGCCACCGTTAATGCGGCCGCGAGTTTGAATAGAGTCGGCGAAAGGGGCTCATTGGAAGTCGGCAAACTTGCGAATTTTGCGATCTGCGATTGCGAAGATTATCGCGAGCTTGCGTATTGGTTTGGAGTTTCGCTGGTGCGCGATGTTTTTGTGGGCGGCGTTTCTGTTTCAAGAAGCGGCGGTTTCCAAACCGCCGAATGACCAGAGGGCGATTTGGAAATCGCCTTTTGGATCCGGCTTGTAACGCTGCAACGCTAATGCTGGTTGTAGCTGCCGCCGTCGCTGGCGGCAGAGGTTGTTGGAGACCTGCCGCTGGAGACAGCGGCAGCGACACCCGTCCATAGCGGTGTCATCCTGAACCGCGCAGACGGTGAAGGATCTCTCGCTAGCTCGCACCCGCACGAATTTGTGTGACGAATGAGCGAATCGGAGGTCAGCCTGGTCGCGTTCGCGCGCGAACGGATCAACCCTCGGCTCTGAGCGTCGGGATGACAGAAAATGTGTGCGATGTTTTTTGTGCGTGCGCCGCGAGTGATTGTGAATTGTAGGGCAGGCGCGTCGTCTGCCAGCTACCACACCCGCAACCGGGAGCGGTTGCCCTACAAATGCGCGCGGCGTAAGGTCGCTTTCCTTCATGAAAGTCGAGGTCGAAAAGCAGCCCGATTCCGTCTCCACGCTGCAAATTGAATTGCCGCCGGAGCAGGTCGCGAAAGAGTGGAATGCGATCGCGGACAATTTTGCGCGCTACGCCAAAATTCCGGGCTACCGGCCGGGGAAAGCGCCCCGGCGGGTGATCGAAGCGAAATTCAAGAAGGAGATTCAGGAAGAGCTCACAAAAAAGCTGGTCTCAAAAAGTTATCGCGACGCGGTCGCCGAAAAACAATTGCGCGTGGTGTCGCTGACAAATCTGGAGGACGTCAAGATTGGCGATGACAAGACGATGCGGTTCCGCGCAACCGTAATCACGGCGCCTGAATTTGACCTGCCAGATTACAAAAACATTACGGTGCAGTTGCCGCCGTTGGAGGTCACGGAAGAAGAAGTGCACACCGCGATGGAACGTTTGCGGGACCAATCCGCCGATTTCGTGGAAGTGGAGCCCGAGCGCGCCCTGCAAATGGATGATTTTGCGGTAATCGATTTCGAAGGCACAATCGAGGGCCGGCCAATCAGCGAGATTGCACCGGAAGCGAGCAAGAATTTGCATGGCGGGAAGAAGTTTTGGCTGCAAATGAGGCCGGAGAATTTCCTGCCCAATTTTTGCGAGCAATTGGTCGGACAAAAAAAGGAAGAGACACGATTGGTGATCGTGAATTTTCCAGCGGACTTGCCGGTGAAAGAACTGGCCGGCAAGAAGGCAGATTACGCCGTCACTTTGCGCGAGATTAAACAAAAAGTATTGCCGGAATTAAACGATGCCTTCGCCACGAAATTGACGAAGGACAAGACGTTGGCGGAATTGCGCGCGATGTTAGCCCACGATCTCGAGCACGAGAAGGAACATGCCATCGAGCAGGCGAAGGAATCGCAAATCGTAACGGCTTTGCAGGAGCAAACCCAATTCGATTTACCGTCTCAGCTTTTGCGCAACGAAACGCGGCGCGCCCTGGGGGAGTTGGTGCAGCGTAACCGCCAGCGCGGGGTGCCGGATGAAATGCTGAAAAGTAAGGAAAAGGAGCTGGTGGAAGGGGCCGGCTCGCTGGCGGCGCATCGCCTGAAAACGAATTTCATCCTGCATCGCATCGCCGAGGCGGAGAAGATTCAAGTCACGCCCGAGGAAGTCGAGGAACGGATCCGAAATCAGGCTGCACATTACAATGTTTCGGTAGAAAAAATGCGCAAAGAAATCGACGAACACGAGGGAATAAATAGCCTGGTGGAAGAGGTCCTGCTGGGTAAGACCATTGATTTTCTCAAGGCGAATGTTAACGTCAAAACGCCGGCAGCCGGAGCAAAAGAAACGATAAAAATTGATGAGCGAACTAAGTAAAAATATTTCCCAAAGTGTGCTGGTCCCCATGGTGGTCGAGCAGACCGGCCGAGGGGAGCGCGCCTACGACATCTATTCACGGCTGCTCAAGGACCGGATCATTTTCATAGGCACACCGATCGACGATCACATCGCGAATTTGGTCATTGCCCAGATGCTTTTCCTGCAAATGGAGGATGGAAAAAAGGACCTTAACCTATATATCAACTCGCCGGGCGGCTCCGTCACCGCCGGGCTGGCAATTTATGACACGATGCAGTTTCTCACCTGCGATGTGACGACCTACTGCCTCGGCATGGCGGCAAGTATGGGCGCCGTATTGTTGTGCGCCGGAACCAAAGGCAAACGTTTCGCCCTGCCGAATTCCGACATCATGATCCATCAGGTGTCCGGTGGCGCCCAGGGCCAGGCCAGCGACGTGGAGCGCCAGGTCGATTATATGTTCAAGTTGAAGAAGCGCCTGATCAAAATCATCTCGCAGCATACCGGCAAATCCGAGGAGCAAGTGCGGCTGGATTCCGACCGCGATTACTACATGTCAGCGGCGGAAGCGAGGGACTACGGGTTGGTCGATGAGGTAATCAAATCGCGCAAGGAAACCAAGCTGCTCGATGGCGCTGGCGGAGACGGAGCGGAGCGAAGCGTAGCTGTGGCGGAGGCCGCATTACCCCGCAAACTCGGGGAATAGAAGCTGCTTAAAAGTTGGCGCTTTTATGGCACGCGCTTCGAACCTCACAATGTGCTCTTTTTGCGGGAAGAGCCATGCCGAAGTCCGCAAGCTAATCGCCGGCCCCGGTGTCTATATTTGCGACAGTTGCATCAATGTTTGCAAAAGCATTCTCGATAAGGAGCTGAACGAAGACGCCCGGCGTCAGTCTTCTACCATTCGGGTGCCCAAACCGGCGGAAATTCGCCGATCACTCGACCAGTACGTCATCGGGCAGGACATCGCGAAAAAGACCCTTTCGGTCGCGGTGCACAACCATTTCAAACGGGTCATGCAGGCGGGCGCGCCCTCCGATTCATCGGCCGCGTTCCAGCCCGATCCATTTGCCGACGTCGAAATCGAAAAGAGCAATATCCTCCTCATCGGTCCAACCGGGTCGGGCAAAACCTTGCTGGCTAAAACGCTGGCGAAAATTCTCGATGTTCCGTTTTGCATTGCCGACGCGACCACGCTGACCGAAGCCGGCTATGTGGGAGAAGATGTCGAGAACATAATCCTGCGCTTGCTGCAAAATGCGGACTACGACGTAAAACGGGCCGAGATTGGCATCGTTTACATCGACGAGATCGACAAAATCGGTCGCAAGACCGACAATGTTTCGATTACACGCGACGTCAGCGGCGAAGGCGTGCAGCAGGCGTTGTTGAAAATTCTCGAGGGCAGCACGTGCAACGTTCCGCCACAAGGAGGGCGCAAGCATCCGCACCAGGAATACATCCAGGTAAATACCGAAAAGATTCTGTTCATCTGCGGTGGCGCGTTTGTCGGCCTCGATAAAATCGTGCAAAAGCGAATCGGCCAAAAAGTGATGGGTTTTGGCAGTCCTACATTGGAAGTAGAGGCGGCGCTGGCGCGGGAAGCGGTGCGACGAGTGGAACCGGAAGACTTGCTAGCGTTCGGAATGATTCCCGAATTCATCGGCCGTTTGCCGGTCGTGGCCGCGCTAGACGCGCTAACCGAGGAAGAAATGGTCGCGATTTTGACCGACACCAAGAACGCGATGCTGAAGCAGTACACCAAACTTTTCTCGATGGAGAATGTGCGATTGTCGGTAACAAAGGACGCGCTGAAGGCGCTGGCGGCGCAGGCCGTAACAAAGGGAACAGGCGCGCGCGCGTTGCGATCCATGCTCGAGCGCATCATGCTCGACATCATGTATGACGTGCCCAGCCGTGAAGACATTGCCGAAGTCACGATTAATCGCGCGGTCGTAGAGGGAAAGAAACTTCCTCTCATCCGCAAGAAGCAGGATAAAGACGCGGCGTAGTCACAACCCTCCTTAGGGTGTGAACTGTCGTTGTCGGCGATCATAGACCGCCGCTACAATTGTCATTCCGAGCGGAGTCGAGGAATCTCTGACTATTGTTCCTCTTAGGGGAAAGAATAGAGATTGTGTCGACTTCGCTCGGCATGACAAGGAGTCAAGCGCGTGAAAGCAATCGTCATTAACACTGGAACGGAAATCCTGCTCGGTGACGTGCTCAATACCCATCTTGCCTTCATCGCACGCGAGATTTTTCATTTTGGGCTTCGCATCGACGAACAGCGCGCGATTCCCGATGGCGATGCCATTGAGAGCACGCTGGCTGATGTTTCCTCACGGGCCGAGATTGTTTTTGTGACGGGCGGGCTTGGGCCGACGAGCGATGACATCACCCGCGAACTGGTGGCCGGCTATTTGCAGTTGCCGCTTCTCGAAGACGCAATCGTCAGGGAAACGATCCGCAGCCGGCTCACGGCGCGCCGAATACCAACTACGAAACGGATCTGGCGGCAGGCAATGGTCCCGGCGGGGGCGGACGTTTTGCCTAACGAGAACGGGACGGCTCCCGGTCTCTATTTGCCGGCGAATATCAATCCAGCCGTTCCATCGCCGCACTTGTTTTTGCTGCCGGGCCCGCCGCGCGAGTTGCAGCCGATGTTTCACAATTTCGTCGCGCCGGTTTTGCATCGGATCACCGCCGAATCAAAAAAAGATGCGATGCGAGCTTTTCGCATTGCCAACATGGGCGAATCCATCATTGAGAAAAAAATTGGTGATCTGGTTCTGGCGATTCCGGAAATTGAGCTCGGTTATTGTGCGCGTCCAGGTGAAGTTGAGGTACGCGTTATCGGTAGCGCTGCAGCAGTCGCGCAGGCGGAGGAAATTATTCACGAAAAGCTGGATAACGCGATCTTCAGCGCGAGCGATGAGACTCTGGCGGCCGTTCTTGTCCGGTTGCTCTCGGAGCGGGCGCAAACTCTGGCGCTGGCCGAGTCATGTACGGGCGGTTTTCTGGCGGATCAAGTCACCAATGTTCCGGGTGCCTCGAAAGTATTTGTCGCGGGCTACGTTACCTATTCGAATGAAGAAAAGATTCGTACCCTCAGTGTTTCACGCGAATCGATCGAGAAATTCGGCGCCGTAAGCGAGCACGTCGCGACTGAGATGGCGGAAGGATTGCGAATACGAACCGGTGCAACACACGGAATCGCAACGACGGGAATCGCGGGGCCAGGGGGTGGCAGCGAAGAGAAACCGGTCGGGACTGTCTTCGTGGGGTTGAGTTCGGAAAAACAGCCAGTGCAGTGTGAAAAGTTCTTCTTCCCGAGCGATCGCGAAACCTTCAAACAACTGGTGGCGCAACGTGCGTTCGATCTGCTACGAAAGCGCTTGTTGTAGCTGCGCCATTCACGGTCATCCCGAGCGAAGTCGAGGGATCCACCCAAGGTGCCTTTAAGCTCGCGCATCGGGATCCCTCGACTTCGCTCGGGGAGGACCTTATTTGCGGCGCCCGCGTTCAGTTACGTCGCCGGTTGTACTTCCACCGGCGTGCCGACTTTGACGTGATCGTAAAATAATTTTGCGCCATCGGAGGGCATGCGAATACAGCCGTGCGAGGCAGGGTAACCGGGCAAAATTCCAACGTGCATACCGACACCGTCCCCCGTGAGACGCATGAACCATTTCATGGCGGCGCCCTGGAAGTGGGTTCCGCTGGGGGCGGCATCGATATGCAGGCTCACTCCCGCGCGAACGATGCGCCCGGAGCTATCAACAAAGTCACCGTAAAGAGACGAGTAATGGTTCGGATCTCTTTCCATGATGTGCATGCTGCCGCTGGGCGAACTGTGGCCGCGTTTGCCCGATGAAATCGGAGAATCGATCACGATTTCCTCAGCTACCATGAGGTAGGCGCGTTGTTTCGCGAGAGAAATCATGACGTGGACCTCATCCGGAGAAATTTTTGCCAGCAGCGCCTGATTCACCTGGAGCGGCGCCTGCTTCTTGATTAAGTCGACCGCACTGCGCATCGGCTGCAAACCGCTTTTGGGCCGACCAAATTGCCCATCAGCCGAGATGGCAAAGAATAAAATCGCGTTTGCGACGACCAGTTTGGGAAAACGTTTTATCATTTCGCGTATCCGTCCACCCGCGCGAGCCAACCGGACAGCCAGCGAGCTTCACCGCGTTCCGGGGGCGAATTCGCAACCCGTCGGCGAAGGACAGTCTTGGCCGAAGCCGCGAATTCGTCGAGAGCGGATTGCGCGCCATGCATATTTTCCAGGACTTGGAGCAGACCCCAACCCTGACCGCGATAACGTTCGGTCGCGAGCGTGCCTTCGCCTTTAAAATTTACGTAGTCAACCAGCGCGTAACAGCCCTGAGCGCTCGAAGCGACGCGATCGAATTGGAGCCGCACATTTTCGCGATCAGCGGCTTGGGCGACCATTTTGGGTAAGGCCTCTTGCAGGCGTGCGATCAGAAACTGGGCCTGGAGATCGATGGTATCGACGAGGAACTGGCGCAGCTGTTTCATTTTCGGGGAGTCGATCGCTTTCTGAAACTCGGCACGCGAATTCCATGGGCAGAACGTGTCGCGCCCGGCGAGAAGAAATTCAGGTAATTTTGCGCCATGAGCAGAAACAAAGCGAACAAGCTTTGGAAAACTTTCATCGAAAGGGCCGCGCTGGCCCTTGGGGTACCAGATAAAGTGGCCGATGCCGAGGGAAGCGAAGTTTTCGCCTACATTCCATGAGGTCAGCCCGGAAATTGTCCCGCCACATTCATTTTGCCATATCCGTTTGCCGATCCGTTGCGCATCGGGCGGAGAAATGTCGATCGCTGCGCGAAGGAACGAACTGGCCAGCATTATAATGGTTAGACTTACGGCCACCTGACAGCTTGACGCGTGCGCTTTCTTCTCTAGCGTGCCGGACTTCATTTCGCGCCGCTTTTGGCGCTTCCACTTTATGAAAAATCTCCTAATCGGCATCACACTGGTAACGTTGGCAGCCCCTGCATTTGCGGAAGATCGGCCCGCGCTCAAGGACGCAAAAGATAAAGTAAGTTACAGCATCGGGCTCGACATTGGGATGACTTTCCAAAAGCAAAAGATGGAGATTAATAGCGACGTGCTTGCTGCGGGTGTGAAAGATGGACTGAGCGGGGCGAAGCCACTCATGAGTCCGGAGGAAGTGCGCCAGGTGATGACGCAGTTTGCAAAAGACATGAGAGACAAAACGGCGGCGGCTAACAAAGAGGCAGCGGAAAAGAACACCAAGGAAGGTGAAAAATTTCTGGCTGAAAACAAGGCGAAACCCGGCGTAAAAACGACGGCCAGTGGTTTGCAATATAAAGTAGAAAAAGAGGGGAACGGGACGCCGCCAAAAGAAACCGACACCGTGGAGGTGAATTATCGCGGGACTTTGATCGACGGCACCGAGTTCGATAGTTCGTACAAGCGGGGTGAGCCGGCGACTTTTCCGGTTAATCGCGTCATCAAAGGTTGGACGGAAGCGCTCCAATTAATGAAACCGGGCGCGAAATATCAGCTTTTCATTCCATCAAACCTCGCTTACGGCCCAGGTGGAACGGGCGGCGATATCGGGCCAAATTCGACCCTCATTTTCGAAGTCGAGTTGCTGAGCGTGAAGCCCGGCGAAGCGAGTGCCTCGTCTCCCGCCGCAGCTACCTCGCCGGCAGCGACAGCATCACCGAAGAGGTCGCCGTAAGAGATCGGAAGAACGACACGGTAGTGGCAGCCGTGCCGCCTGCGAACAAGGATAGGCCGTTTCCAGCCGCCGTTTTCATTAATGCAGCTGGCGTTCTGGGTCTCTGCAGCCGGCACGGCTGCCGCTACAGCTTAACTCGCGCGCGGAGACTGTGCCGAGTCCCATTCCACCCGGGGGGCGTCGCTCCAAAGGTCTTCCAGACTGTAAAAGGCGCGTTTGGCCTGATGGAAAACATGGACAATTACCTGGAGATAATCGAGCACGATCCATTGGCTGGCGGGAAATCCGTCGATGGCGGTCGCGCGAATGTTGTGGTCTTGTTTTAGCTTTGTCTCGACCTCACCGGCAATTGCCTTCAAATGCGGTTCGGAGGTTCCCGAGCAAATAACAAAAAAGTCGGTGAAGGTAGAAATCCCACGTAAATCCAGGACGATGATATCATCCGCCTTCTTGTTCGAAGCAAGCTCGCCGCAGAGTTTGGCTAGTATTTCGGAATCTATTTTTCTACCTCCCGATAAAGTCCGCTCGCGCGAATGATTTGTTCCACCGAGCTCGGAACCAGATAATGAATTGAGCGGCCGCTGGCGATTCGGTTTCGGATTTCGGTTGCGGAAATATCGATGCGCCGATCCACACTCAAATATTCGTGGGCGACCGGGGTAAATGCGCGTTGCAGAACAATGAATGTTACCATATGGCGTAAATCCTCAAAGCCGCGCCAGCTGGGCAAACCGGCAAGATTGTCGTCACCGATCAGTAGAAATAAATGCGCACCCGAATATTTTTGACGCAGCTTCTCGACGGTATCGATGGTGTAAGAAGGCGGCTCGCGTTGCAGTTCGCAATCATCGACCTCGAACTGCGCTTCGCCTTCAATTGCAGCTCGCAACATATCCAAACGCACTTCCGGGGCCGCAACCGAAGCGTTTTTATGCGGGGAAAGGCGGGTCGGAACAAAAACAATTCTTTCGAGCGCAAATCTTTCCAAAGCGGCGCGCGCCAGAATCAAGTGGGCGTGATGCACCGGATCGAAAGTGCCGCCGTAAATGCCGATCTTTTGCAATTCAATAATTCTTTCGTAGCAAAACGCGGGTACGCCCACCGCGCGAATCGAGGCCGGTTTGATTTGTCATTAATGCGACGCGCTTATTCTTGAGCAATGCGTAGCCGTTGGCCTCAAGCACATCGATACCCAGCTCCAGTGCGCCCCGTGCGTCCGCCGCAATCACAACCGATACAAGGGCGACAAAAATCCTGTTTCCGGCGGAACGCATCAAATTTAACGTCGACGTTATGAAGCACACTTCCGTGGGTCAACTGTTGCTTGTCGGTGTTCACGGTCTCGAGCTCGGCGTGGATGAAGCGAAACTGCTGCGCCGGGTGCAACCGGGCGGGTTCATTTTGTTCGCTCGCAATATCAAAACGCCCGAACAATTGCGCAAGCTCATCGATGACCTGCGCGACTTAAGCATCGTCGAGCCGATCATTACCATTGACCAGGAGGGTGGCCGGGTGTCGCGGTTGCGGGTAATCGGAAACGAACCGCCCAACGCTCAGCAATTACGCGACAAGGAAGACATCGAGCTGATTCGCAAACACGGCGACATCACCGGGGACTTGCTGCGATTGTTCGGTTTCAATCTCGATCTATGTCCTGTGCTCGATATTTCTTTTGACGACGACGCGGACAATTCCTTGCGTGGTCGCTGTTACGGAAAGACGGTCGAGCAGGTGATCAGGAACGCGGCTACGTTTAACAACGCGCTGCGGGCTGCTGGCGTAGCCAGCTGCGGGAAACATTTCCCGGGCTATTCGGCTGCAGTCGTCGATGCCCATCACAGTTTGCCGAAAATCGATCGCACCCGCGAACAGTTGGATCGCGAGGAGCTCGCCGTCTTCCGTGCGTTTGCCGGCGGCGGTTCGGGAGCTGCGAAGACCCATGTTGTCGATAGCGTGATGATTTGTCACGGGTGGTATCCCTGCTTCGAAGAGAGGAAAACACCGGCGTCGCTCAGTCATCGTGTCGTCACGCAATTGCTGCGTGATGAATTAGGCTTCGATGGCCTTGTCATGACGGATGATCTGGATATGGGCGCGATCGTGAATGAATACAGCTTCGATGAAATGTTGCGGCTCACCTTCGCTGCGGGCAACGATCTCGCCATGATCTGCCATCGCATCGACAAAGCGGCGGAAGCACTTGGAGTTATTGAAAAACTGCCGCGTAAACAAATCAACCGCGCGCTTGCCAGCGTGGCCGCTTTCAAAAGCAAGATGCAGCCGCCAACCAAGTTTTCGGAGAGCGCATTTCGGAAACTGGACGATGCGATCTGGAAATTGCGCGTCGCAGTTCTGGGCGAAGAACGAGCTGCCGAGCGCAGTCCAGAGAACGCCGCCCGCTCGCCCGTCGAACGATACTAGGTCTTTCTTTCGTTCGGCGAAGGGCAGAAAGGCAATCGCTCAGACAGAATAGTTAGAGATCCTTCGACTTCGCTGCGCTCCGCTCAGGATGACAAAGGAAGGGGCGATGCGGAGTTTGAGATGGGTTTGCGATTGCTCGTTCACACTGTCACATGCCCAGGGCGGCGCGAAGGTGAGGGACGAGCCGTTTGCTAAATTCGACGGAATCACCGGCGGACAAGTGCGACCACTCGGGGCAGTTGAAGCCCGCTAGCTCGGGAAAATCCTCGAAATAAATTCCGGGCGCGGCCGTGTCTTTCATTACTCGATCCCAAATTTGGCTCCGCGGTGTCGTGCGATCTTCGAGAACTTTGAGCTCGCCCGAAACGGGCAGCCTCACGAAGACGATTTTTCCGCCGCGGGCTCGAAGTTTTTGCGCAGCTGCGGCGACATCCTGGAAACGTTGTTCGATCGCTTTCATCATCTGCGCCATGAAGACTTCTTTCGGAATGTAGGTCGGCGGAGGAGGGGGAGTGAAAAGGGGGATCCAGCCTTGCTGAATTCTTCGTTGCAATTCGCTGCCGGCTCGCGCGCATTCCTCGATCATGCGAGCGCGACGTTCCCGGTCGATCGTCTGGAAATACGGCGGCGGAGGAGGCGGAATGAGCGCAACGGGCCGATTTGGAATAGGCAGGCGTTTCAGAAGCTCCTCGAGCGTGAGATCTGATTGTTTGAGAAATGCGATGTGTTCTTCCAATGGCATCGCCAAATATTGGCTGACGCGTTGCGCGGGCGTTTGGGTGCGAGATCGCCGAACGTTTTTTTCCGCGCGCTCCATCGGAGGAGAGCCGGGTGGGGCCATGAACAAGCGCGGGGTGAAACTGCAAATAATTACGCCGTGAAACGTTTCGTCATTCGTGAGATCAGCTAGCACCGGATAAGGGCAACTACCTGGACCCGCGAGTTGCACCGGGCGTTTGCCAAGGCCTTTTTGCAATTCGTCCAGATCGAGGTCGAACCAGCCACGCGAATCGCCGATGATGACAACGGACTCGGGTTGCACACGCTGGCGTGCCAGTGCCCAAAGATCCTCGGTGTTGTTAAGGGTGGGCCCATAACCGATCGAGCGACAATAAAACTCCCACGCCATTGCCGCAGCGATAACGACCAGAATGACGACAACGGTCATGCCGCGCCATGGAATTTGCGGGATGGGGCGCTCGAACTCGAGCGGTGGACCCCCATGGACGCTCTCGGCTTCCGTTGGTGTGCGGAAGAACAAACGCGGCAGCCGAAGGATGCGCTTAAAATTGGAAGTAGATGAAGGCATTGCTGCTTCCTTGAGTGAGAATGATGGCACACGCCATTAAGGCCCATGCCGTGGTCACAACCCAGCGCGGCAAACGGGTCACCGCGCTTTCGACGTTGGTCTCGCGCAGCGACCAATGCGCAAGAATCATGAAGAACGTGACGATACCTATCTGTAGCATTTCACGAGTGGCGAGAATCGCATCGCCGTGCGGGTGCCCGCCGAACATGCCGCGCAGCATTCGCGT
>WNGI01000556.1_pt1 | contig 32986 bp, 32 predicted proteins | sample 5400621 | NCBI WGS metagenome assembly WNGI01 (sample SAMN13153374, study PRJNA577476) | soil metagenome | isolation source: 20 cm soil or saprolite under Garry oak tree replicate 1 | place: USA:California | collected 2016-06-15
GAGCGCGAGCACGACTCTCCACAACCAGCGCTTGAGCGGCGGCACCGGTCGCGGCGGGATCGCGCGGTAGAACTGCGCGGCGATCTCGCGGTGCAGGTGCACGGCGGCGGCGGCGATCACCCATTCGCGCGGCGGACTGGCGATGCGGTACTGATTCGCGCCCAGGTGCTCGACCACGGCATCGTCCAGCGCGTCGGGAAATCCGGCCGGCGCCGCGGCACTGAAGGCGAGCGCAGTCGCCTCGCCGGGGCGCTCGGGCGTGCCGCCGATCAGCGTGAGACCGAGCGGTCCGGGGGCGCGCCGGCAGCGCACCGCGCCGCGGAAGCTGACCACCGGTTCAGGCATCGAACAGCGGCTCGCAGCGAACCTCGGTGGTGACCGAGTTCGCGATGAAACACTCATCGTGCGCGCGGCGGTGCAGCTGCAGGATGTCCGCGCGCGCGGGCAGCCGCTCGCCCGAGAACGCGACGCGCGGGCGCAGCGTGACGCGCACCATGGCGGTCCTGCCGGCGGCGTTCCTGCCCAGCACCCCAAGGGCATCGTCGCTGTAGTCATCGACCCGCCAGCCGCCGCCGGCGGCCAGCGACAGGAACCACAGCATGTGGCAGCTCGACAGCGCCGCCACCAGCGCCTCTTCGGGGTCGACCGCCGCCTCGACCGACAACGGCACCCGCACCACCTGCGGCGAGGAAGACGCCGGCACCTCGACGCCGCCGTCGAAGCGCCAGGTGTGCGCGCGGCTGTAGCGATTGTCGCTGAACGCGGCGGCGCCGCGCGCCCAGTGGATACCGGCCCGGTATTCGTGCCCTGCCATCGCTTTACCTCCGTGCGCTGGTGCGTGGGATTGTACGATAGCGAGGTGAGTTCCTCCGACCTGCAGCCGCGCCGCGACCTGACGCTGACGCACGCCACCTCGCTCGTGGTCGGTATCACCATCGGCACCGGCATTTTCCTCAAGTCCGCCGCCATGGCCCAGGCGGTGGGCACGCCGGTGCTGGTGCTGGCGGCGTGGGTGGCGGCCGGCGTCGTGGCCATGCTCGGCGCCCTGTGCTTCGCGGAGCTCGGCGCGCTGCTCCCGGATGCCGGCGGCGAGTACGTGTATCTGCGCGCCGCCTTCGGCGAGGTCCCCGGCTTCCTGTACGCCTGCAACAGCTTCGTGCTCGGCGGGGCGAGCATCGCCGCGTACGGCGCCGCGGTCGCAATCTTCGTCGCCGACATCCATACCTTCGATAAGCAGTGGTTCGCGTACAGCGTGCACCTGTTCGGCGCCGATTACGCCTGGCAGTTCGGGACGCGCCAGCTGATCGCGGTCGGCGTGATCGGCGTGTTCGCTGCCATCAACTGCGCCGGCGTCATGTTGGGTGGGCGCGTGCAGACGCTGCTGGCGGTCGCCAAGGTGGCGGCGATCATCGCAGTCGCCGGCGGGGCGTTCGCGTTCTCTGACGTGCACGACTGGTCGAACCTGGCGGCGCCCACGGGCAGCGCGAGCGGCGGCCTCGCCGGCTTCGGGGCTGCGATGTTCGCGGCCCTGTGGGCGTACAGCGGCTGGCAGTACCTGCCGATGGCGGCGGGCGAGGTCCAGGATCCGCAACGCAACCTGCCACGCGCCATCATCGGCGGATCGCTGCTGGTGCTCGCGATCTACTTGGCTGTCAACACCGCGTACCTGTACGCGTTGCCGTTCTGGCAGGTCACGAGCGCCAACTCCACCGCCTATCCGGAAGCGCCCTCGATCGCCGCCCGCGCGGTGCAGACGTTCCTCGGCGCCCGCGCCGCACCGGTCGCGGCGCTGATCTTCCTGATCTCCACCGTCGGCTCCCTCAATGGCACCATCCTCGCGCGCGCACGCGTCTCCTACGCCGCGGCGCGCGACGGGCTGTTCTTCGCCAGCTTCGGGCGCCTGAGTGTACGCACGCGCGTGCCGCTCACCTCGCTGGTGCTGCTGTGCATCTGGGCCGCGCTGCTGGCGGTCTCGGGCACCTTCGATCAGCTCACCAACATGGCGGTGATGTCGTACGCGCTGTTCTGGATTCCGGTCATGCTCGCGGTGCTGGTGCTGCGCCGCCGGCTGCCGCACGCGACCCGGCCCTATCGCCTGCCGGGCTATCCGTGGGTGCCGCTGGTGTTCATGCTGGTCATGGTGTGGATCGTGATCAGCGCGCTGCTCACGACTCCGCGGGAAGCCATCGCCACGCTGGTGTTGATCCTGCTCGGACTGCCGCTGTACCCGCTGTTCCGCAGGCGCCGCCGGCAGGCGGCGGGGGCAACCGCAGCGGCCGCCGTCACTCCGACTCCAGCTCCCAGAGCGTGAGCGGCGCGCCGCGCCGCAGCCAGAAACCCAGGCCCGCCTCGCGAAACTGGCGCCGCAGCCGCGAGCGGTACCAGTGCGCGCTGCGCAGGTAGACGTCGGAATCGGTGCGGCGCGGATCGCAGTTGTGCTCCAGGTCGAGGCGCGTGAGGGCGCTGAAGTACAGCACCCCGCGGCACAGCCGGCCGAAATTCGCGAGCGCGCGCCGCGCCGCCGCCGCGTCCAGGTACTGCAGCACGTCGTAGCAGATCACCAGGTCAAAGGGCGCTGCTGCGCGGTACGCCTCGATGCGACCGCGCTGCCAACCGTAGCGCCGGCACAGGTACTCGCTGCTCTCGAGTGCCAGGTAGTGCGCCCGCGGCAGCAGCCGCCGCAGCGGCGTGCGCAGCGTGCCCGTGCCGCAGCCCGCTTCGAGGATGCGCCGCACCGGGAGCCCGACGTGCCCGGTGAGCGCCGCGATGAGGCGCGCCCGCGCGTGCATCTCGCGGCGCGTGGCGACCGCGGTGCGCGGGTCGAGGTAGTAGCGCCGGTAGTACTCGCGGCCGAAGCGCATCGTCAGATCTCCGGCTGCAACGCGCGCGCCGTCAGTGAGCGCGCGCGTGCCTCGATGAGTGCTGAATGGCTGCTGAATGCACCGTTCATGTGTCATTCCGGGTATGTATGCTTCAGTCGCATCACGCGCGTTGCTCGGTAATATGTTCCCGCACCCGCGCGTGAACAAGGAGGCAACAGATGACACTCAGTTCCGTCAGAGTCGCACTCGCAGGCGCGCTGTTGAGCGCCACGCTGTCCGGATGCATCGTGGCGCCCGCGCCGGGCTACTACGCCGATGTTGCCGTGACCGAGGTGGCCCCACCCGCGCCGCAGTACGAGGTGGTCGGTGTCGCGCCCGCCCCCGGCTACATCTGGATCGGCGGCGCCTGGTTCTGGGAAGGCGGGCGCTACGGCTGGCGTCCCGGCCGCTGGGAAGCCCCGCGACCGGGCTACCGCTGGGTGCCTCACACCTGGCGTCGTGAGGGCAACCGCTGGCACATGCAGGGCGGCCGCTGGGAGCGCGGGCGGCGCGAGGGGCGCGAGGAACGGGGGCGCCGCTAGTATCGTCTGCCGCCAGGGGCCGGCTTGGGCGCCATCTGCAGCGCTCGGCTCGAATTTGCGCTCCACCTCTCCGGCGCTGCACACTTCGCCGATGAAACGGACAGGGATGGCGGGCGCCGGGCTCGCCGCGGCGGTTGTGGCCGCGGCCGCCGTGCTGGCGGGGCAATCGCCCGCCGCGCCGGCCCCGACTGACGCCGCGGCGGGCTTCACGCTCACCAGCACGGATATCTCCGCCGGCGGGCAGATTGCCGAGCAGCAGGTGTTCAACGGCTTCGGCTGCAAGGGGGGCAACGTCTCGCCGGCGCTGTCCTGGAGCAACCCCCCCGCCGGTGCCAAGAGCTTCGCACTCCTGATGCACGATCCGGACGCGCCAACCGGCAGCGGTTGGTGGCACTGGGTCGTTTACAACATTCCCGCCGGCCTGAAGTCACTCCCGGCCGGCGCCGGCGACCCGCAGAAAAACCTGCTGCCCGCAGGCGCCGTGCAGGGGCGCACCGACTTTGGCACGTCCGGATACGGCGGGCCGTGTCCGCCGCCCGGCAAGCCGCATCACTATTACCTGCGCCTGTACGCGCTGAAGGTGGCCAGGCTCGACGTGCCCGCCGATGCGACCGCCGCCTATATCGGGTTCACGGTGCGCAGCCAGTCGCTGGCGAAGGCCGAGCTCATGGGTGTGTATGGCCGCTAGCGGCCCGCGCGAACGGCGGCCGGCGATATGGCCGTGGCTGCTGATGCCGGCGATCGTGCTGCTGGTGTTTTACGCTCTCTTCAGGGTGCACCAGCGGCCGAGAGCTCCTGCGGTGGCGCCGCCGGCGCCCGCGGCGAGCACGCCGGGCATGAGCTAAAGCGCCGTGGCGCCTTCCCGCACCCGCATGCGCTCCGGCCCCGGGACCGGCGCATCGTCCGAACGCGCGCCGCGAGTCGGCTTCGTCAGCCTCGGCTGCCCCAAGGCGCTGGTGGACTCGGAGCGCATCCTCACGCAGCTGCGGGCGGAGGGCTACGAGGTTGCACCGACCTACGAAGCCGCCGACGTCGTCGTGGTCAACACCTGCGGCTTCATCGACGCGGCGGTGGACGAATCGCTCGACGCGATCGGGGAGGCGCTCGAGCACAACGGCCGCGTGATCGTGACCGGGTGCCTGGGCGCGAGGCCCGAGCGCATCCTCGAGCGTCACCCGCGCGTGCTGAAGGTGACCGGTCCGCACGCCTACGAGGACGTGGTGAGCGCGGTCCACGAGCACCTGCCGCCGCGGCATGAGCCGTTCTTCGATCTGTTGCCGCCCCAGGGAGTGCGGCTCACCCCGCGGCACTACGCGTATCTGAAGATCGCGGAGGGGTGCAACAACAAGTGCAGCTTCTGCATCATCCCGGCCATGCGCGGCCGCCTCGCGAGCCGTCGCATCGACGAGGTGCTGCGCGAGGCGGAGCGCCTCGTCGCCTCCGGAGTGAAGGAGCTGCTGGTGATCTCGCAGGACACCAGCGCCTACGGCGCAGACATCCGCTACGCGCCCGGCGCGTGGCGCGGCGCGAGTTACCGGACACGCTTCATCGACCTCGCCCGCGGCCTGGCGCAGCTGGGCGCCTGGGTGCGCCTGCACTACGTCTATCCTTACCCGCACGTCGATGAGGTGATCCCGTTGATGGCCGCGCGGGGGGTGCTGCCGTATCTCGACGTCCCGTTTCAGCACGGCAGCGCCTCGGTGCTCAAGCGCATGCGGCGCCCCGCGCACTCGGAGAATACCCTGGCGCGCATCCGCGCCTGGCGCGCGCAGTGCCCGGACCTGACGCTGCGCAGCACCTTCATCGTGGGTTTCCCCGGCGAGACGGACAGCGAGTTCGCGCAGCTGCTGGCGTGGCTGGATGAGGCGCAGCTCGATCGGGTCGGCTGCTTCAAGTACTCGCCGGTGGAGGGCGCCGCGGCCAATGCGCTGCCTGACCACGTGGCACCGCAGCTGCAGGAGGAGCGCTACGCGCGCTTCATGGAGCGTGCCGCGGCGATCAGCCGGCGGCGGCTGGCGCAGCGGGTCGGCCGGCACATGCGGGTGCTGGTGGATGCGGTGCAGGATGGCACGGCCACGGCGCGCAGCGAAGCGGACGCGCCGCAGATCGATGGGGTGGTGCGGATCGAAAATCCCGGGAAACTGCGCGCCGGCGACTGGGCCGAGGTGCGGATCGTGGCCGCGGACGACTACGATCTCACCGGGCAAATCAGCCCGCAGGCATGCCGAGGGATTTCATGATCTCGGCGGCTTTGTCCTTCACCGCCTGAGCTTTGGCCACGGCAGTGGTGAAGTCACCCGAGGCGGACGCGTTCGAAGCCTCGCTCCACATCGACTTGAGCGAATCCACGCCCGACTTCGCCGAGGCGAGGCCGTCCTGGGTGAGGCCCTTGGGCAGGTGGTGTGACTTGGACAAGGCAGTGACGCGGCTCTCGATCGCATCGACGGTCTTGGGCACTTCGGCGCTGAGCGGGCCCCAGGCGTCTTTCGCCCTGGCGAGAGCCGTCTCGGCATCGGCCTTCTTGGCTTCCGCCGCGTCCTTCAGAGAGCTGATTGCGGAATTGAGGGTCGGCGCCCCCGTCACCACGGCCTTGTAGTCGCCCTTGGCGAGACTGTCCTTGAGGGCCGCGAGCTGCGAGTCAACCGCCCCTAGCTGATCCGGGACGTACTTGTGCGCCTCGTCACGCACCGCGGCCAGGTCCGTTTCCGCGCCCGCGACCGCCTGCTCGGCCGGCGCCTTCTGGTTCGCACAACCGACGACGAGCACCGCCGCCAGGGCCAGCAGCCACACAGAGTGCTTTTTCATTGTTGGTCCTCTCGTTACGGTTTTCTTGGCGGGCACCGGCACCGCGGCTGCCATGATATGTAAAGGGTAGCACGAAGCCCGCCGCGCCAGCGCGGGAGCGCTGTCGGGCTCAAGTTCCACGTGGTTGATTTGGGCTGACGCCTTCACCCCGCACGGCGTCGTCCACGCTCGAATAGTCGAGCGCCGCCGCGGGAAGGTGCCCGAGCTTCGCGCGCAGCAGCGCCTCGCGTGCCAGTTCCTTCAACCGCGCCACGCGGAACTCGCCCCCGCGCGCGCTCAGCCAGGAGCAGAACTCCTCGAGCGCCTCGAGCGCGGTGCTGTCGAGGTCGGGCGATTCCTCGAGGCTGAGGACCACCAGTCGCGTGCCCGGTGCGCCGAGCACCCGCTGCCGCGCCTGCGCCAGCAGCGGCTCGGCGTTGGCGAAGAACAGCGGCTGCTCGGGCCGCAGCACCAGCATGCCGGGCACGGTCACCGCGCTCGCGAAGCGTGCGACGCTGACGTAATCATGCGCACCGACCCGCCCCAGCACCGACAGGCGCGGACTCGCGAGCGACTTGAGGAGCAGGGCGAGACTGAAGGCCATCGCCGCCAGCAACCCGTTCAACACCCCGAAAGTCAGCACCGCCAGCACCGCCGCCACGACCACCAGCCGATCCTGCCGCCAGCGGAAATAGTCCCTGAACACGCTGAGGCGCAGCGACTTGCTCACCGCGTGGATGACGATCGCCGCCAGCACCGGCTGCGGGATGCGCTCGATCCACCCGAGGAACAGCAGCACCAGCACGAGCGCGATGCCGGCCGCGTACAGACCGGCGAAACGCGACCGCACCCCGGCAGCCGCGTTTGCTGCGGTGCCGGAATAGCCCGCGCCGACCGGTGTGCCCTGCAACAGGCCGGACACGATGTTGGCGGCGCCGAGCGCGAGCAGGTCGCGGTTCGCCTGCACCTCCTCGTCGTGCTGCAGCGCGAAGGTGCGGATCGAGCCGTAGGACTCGGCGTACAGGATGAACATCAGCGCCAGGGCGAATTCAGTGAGCGCCAGCCAGTGGGCGCCGGAGGGCAGCGCGAACGCGGGCATGCCAAGCGCGAGCTGAATCGGCCCGGTAAGCGTCACGCCGTGCGCTGCGAGCCACGCGGACGCGAGCGTGCCCGTGACGATCACCACCAGCGCACCGGGCACGCGCGCCACGCGTTCGAGCCCGAACAGCCCCGCGAGTGCGATGAGGCCACATGCAAGGCTCGGCGTCTGCCATGCTGCATAGCCGCGCACGATCTCGGCAGCCAGCGGGAAGAAATCGGCGCTGCGGGTCTGCAGGTGCGCCAGGTGCGGCCATTGCTTCACCGCGATCACCAGCGCGAGGCCGAAGCCGTAGCCGCGCAGTACCGGGCGTGCGATCAGGTTCGACATCGCGCCCAGGCGCAAACACCCTGCCAAGACGAAGGTGATGCCGGCGCCGACCACCAGGATCGAAGCGAGCGTCACGCGCTGGGCGAGATCGCCGCCCCCGAGCGTGAGCGTCGCGGAGGCCAGCACGGCGGCGGACGAGGAGGTCGCGGTGACGATGGCAAAGCGGCTGCGGCCGATGAGGCCGTAGCACGCCAGTCCGGCAAACAGGCCGATCACGCCCGCCTGGGGAGGCAGGTTGGCAACCCCCGGGTAAGCCAGCGCTTCGGGCAACAGCAGACCCGCGATCGACAACCCGGCGAGCAGGTCCGCGCTGGAAGCCCTTGTTGTCATTTGCCGGATATCATAACTTGTGACAATGGACGATCGGCCCTCCCTCATGCGCGAGCTGGCGCACGAGCTGCGCGACGCGCTCAGCCCGATCCGCGCCGCGATCGACCTGTTACGGCTGCGCAACTTCGACACCGAGGTCAGCCGGCGCGTGGCAGAGAAAGTCGACCGGGGGCTCGACTGCGCGCTGGCCGCGGTCGATGCCTTCGTGGCCGCCGATCAATGCGAGAACGGCACCCTGACGGTCGAGGTGGCGCCTAATTCCCTGGACCAGATCCTCGAATCCGCGCGCACCGCACTCGCGCCGCTGTTCGCGGGGCGCTCGCAGCGCGTCGAGGTCGCGCGCTCGACCCGCGCTGTCGAGGCGATGGCCGATGCCGCAAAGTCCCTGCGAGTCGTCAGCGCAATGCTGGAGCAGGCGAGCGCGGTGGCGCCGCCGCGCTCGGCGATCGAAGTGCGGGCGGCCGCGGGAGAATCGGGTCCTGAGATCCGCGTGCGTTTTCCCATCGAAACGCCGGACTCGGTTGGCGAGAGTTGGTTCGAGAGCTACAGCGCACGCGCGCGGGGAAGCCGGATGGCGCTGCGCACGGCGCGCCATGTCATGAAGCTGCAGCGCGGCAGCCTGAATCTCGCCCTGCGCTCCGCGGGCGCAGGCGAGCTGGTGGCTGCGTTCGCGCCCGTCGGCGCCGCGGGCGTGTTCGCCCGTCCCGAGGACGCGCGGCCCGCCGCCGCCAACGACGGAGGCTCGACCGCGACCGGCCCCGGGCCGGCACGCACCCGCATTCTCATCGTCGAGGACAGCACCGAGGTACGGAGCATCTACCGCGAAGCCCTCGCTGCCCTCGGTTACACGGTGTCGGAAGCCGGCAACGCGGAAGAAGCGCTACGCACGACGGTCGAGGCCGCACCCGATGTGGCGTTGATCGACATCCATCTGCCGGGGATGAACGGCTATCGGCTCGCCCAGACGCTGAAGGCGCGGGCGCGCTCCAGCATGCGGCTGGTGATGTTGAGCGGTATGACGCTCGATGACACGACGCTGCGCCTGTCGCGCAACGCCGGCTTCGACGATTGCATCGACAAGGCGGCAGGTCCGAAAGCCCTGCACGCGCTGCTGCAGACGCCGAGCGGGTCGCACGGCCCCGCGGCGTACCGATAAGACAGCCGCCGAGCTCACCGGCGTACCGTGCGCCGGCCGGTGCCAAACTGCAGCCTCAACGTACGGGCGATGTGCTCGCGTTGCTTCGCAAGCACACCGGCCTCACTGGCGTAGCGCCGCCAATTTTCGACAGCGCCGATGACCTCGGCCAGAATTTCCTCATCGCCTGCACGCTTGAGCCCTGCGACTTGCGCGCAAGCGCGGAAATCCGCCAGGGTGAAGCCGTCGGCCTTGCCGTTGATGGTCATCTGATGGCGCGCGGTCCACAGGCCTGTCGGGTTGTACGCGTAGGTCACATCGAAGGCGGGCGAGAGCGACCACACGCCGCCCTTGTTCATCAGGAAGGCGATGTTTTTCACGTGATCGTCCTGGTTGCGCGCGACCACGTTGAAGAGCATGCGGCGAAATTGTTGCTCGAGGAAGCGCATCGGCAGCTCGAGTCTCTTCATCACATCGAAGGCCTGCTCGTAGGCGTATACCCCGGCCGTGTTGAAATCAAAATGGGCGAGCGCGGCCAGTGACTGCATGTGGAGCCTGCCGCCATCGCTTTCCCGATCGAAGCGCCGCGTCATGAAGTGGCTTCGGCCGCCCTCCTCAAGGAGCCTGCAGTCGCTCATGTCGATGCCCGCATCCTTGGCCATGAGTGCGTACGCATACTCGATCAGCGTGTAGCCCTTCGGGTCCTCGAGCTCCTTGTCCTTGTTGGCGCTGACACCATCGAACTTGAGCAGCCAGTAACCAAACCCGTGCGGGGCCTTCACCTGGCCGGAACGCACCTCGTTCGTCTGCGGGTTCCAGGCAATGATGGCCTTGGCACGCGCCCCGCCGGCCGAGGTGCCCACGCGCAGAAGCTCCTCGAGCCCCTCATGGCGTTGCTCGGGCGCAAAGGACACCTGGAGTGAGTTGCGATGGGTGAGCACTTCGGAGGCGAGAGCCACGAGCGCATCCACCTTGACGGTGGCCGAGCGCCGCAGCGGCGGGCCGATCACGGGCGCGAACTCAAGCGCGCCCATGCCGCGCACGCCGACGTAACAGAGCCGCTCGATGGCGTTGAAACTCTCGGGCCTTCGGCCCTGGGTAGCGAGCCACGCATCGATCAGCACGTTTCCGAACCGGTCCGGAAGCGAATCCGCGAGCAGTCCTGGTAAGCCGAGGAACGACACTTCAGGAAGCGACGGAAACTGGTACACCTGTGTGGATAGCGGCATGACCACCGGCGAGAGCTGAATCCCGCTCGCGACAAAGGCGGGGGCATACTGAAACGCGGCGACCCGCGCTCCATCTTCCAGGGAAACAGCCCCGATCGACCTGCCCCAGAGCCGCACTTCCGCAACGCTGGCCATCCTCTATTCGCCCCACTTCCAGGGGGCGGACGCCTTACGCGCCTGGGCGCGATCAGGCTCCCCGCGCGCATGGCCCACGCGCCTGCGCTCACGCCCTCTTTGCTTCAGGAGGGCGATCGGACTTTGCGTCCGATCCGGGATCAGGCTCTCCAGGCCGTGGAAAAGCTTCAACGCGCGCAGAACGCGAATGAGCATGGCGAGGTCAGTGCTGTGTCCGGCCTCGATGCGTTCTACAGTGCGCTTGGAGACCCCCGCTTCCTCGGCCAGCTGCGCCTGCGTGAGATTGGCATCGATGCGCCGGCGATGCAGGCGCGCGCCGAGCTCCTGTAGAACTGCGGCATCAGTCATCTCGGTGGTGAGTTTCATAACTCGTCCCTGGCGGCGAGTAAAATGAGAAATAGATAATTTTTCGCCTCTACAGGCGAATTATATCATAACTGAATGATATTGTTTACTCGACGTAATGGACGATTTATAGACGCTTCAGGCGTCTATTCGCCCAATCGGGCGAGAAGCGCAGAGAGCTGATTATTCGACCGTGACGCTCTTCGCGAGGTTGCGCGGCTGATCGACGTCGGTGCCCCTGAGGATCGCCGCGTGGTAGGCGAGCAGTTGCAGCGGGATGGTGTACACCACCGGGGCCTGCACGTAAGTCACGTGCCGCGGCATCTCGATCACGGTGACGCCGTCACTCGGGCGGATACCCGACTCCGGATCGGCGAACACGAACAGCTCCCCGCCGCGCGCGCGCACTTCCATGAGATTTGATTTGAGCTTCTCCAGCAGGTCGTTGTTGGGCGCGACCGTCACCACCGGCATGTCGGCGTCCACCAGCGCCAGCGGCCCGTGCTTGAGTTCCCCTGCGGGATAGGCCTCGGCGTGAATGTAGGAGATCTCCTTGAGCTTCAGCGCGCCTTCCAGGGCGATGGGGTACAGCGCTCCGCGCCCGAGAAACAGCGCGTGGCGCTTGTCGGCGAAGCGCTCCGCCAGGCGTTGAATGATCGCATCGAGCGCGAGGGTCTTCTCGACCAGCCCCGGCAGCTCGACCAGGCGCGTCACCAGCCCGCGCTCGCGCTCGGCATCCGCGCCATGACGCCGGGCGAGTGCGATCACCAGCAGAGCGAGCGCGGCGAGCTGGGTCGTGAACGCCTTGGTGGAGGCGACGCCGATCTCAGGTCCCGCGCGCGTCAGCATCACGAGCTCAGATTCGCGCACCAGTGAGCTCTCGGGAACGTTGCAGATGGCGAGCGAGGACAGGTAGCCGGACTGGCGCGCGCGGCGCAGCGCGGCCAGCGTGTCGGCAGTCTCGCCGGATTGCGAGATGGCGACGAACAGCGAATCCACCGGCACCAGGGGGTTGCGATAGCGGTACTCGCTGGCGATATCCACCGTGCAGGGAAGCTTGCAGATCTGTTCGATGAAGTAGCGGGCGACCGAGGCCGCGTGAAAACTGGTGCCGCAGGCCACGATATGCACGTTCTGGGTGCGCCTGAACACCTCCTGCGCCGCCGGACCGAACGCCGCTTCCAGCAGGCGGCCGTTCGCGACCCGTTCCTGGAGGGTATTGGCGATCGCGCGCGGCTGCTCGTGGATCTCCTTCAGCATGAAGTGCCGGTACGGCCCGCGCTCGGCGGCTTGCGCCGACAGCTCACTCTCGCGGATCGGGCGTTCGACGGTGCTGCCGGTGCGATCGATGATGCGCACCGACTGGCGCCGCACCTCGGCCACGTCGCCTTCCTCGAGGAAAATGAAGCGCCGCGTGACCGACAGCAGCGCGGCCACGTCCGAGGCCACGAAATTCTCATCCTTGCCGAGCCCGATCACGACCGGGCAGCCCTCGCGAGCCAGGATCAGCCGCTCGGGCTCGTGCTCACTCACGACCACGAGCGCATAGGCTCCCTGAAGCTCCGCCACCGTGGCGCGCACCGCCTTGAAGAGGTCCGGCACGCTCTGCAGGTGGTAGTGGATGCGGTGTGCGATGACCTCGGTGTCCGTTTCGGAGGAGAAGCGATAGCCGCGGCGCTCGAGATCGGCGCGCAGGCCGTCGTGGTTCTCGATGATGCCGTTGTGCACGATGGCGAGCCCGTCGCGCGAGATATGCGGGTGGGCGTTGCGCTCGCTCGGTACCCCGTGCGTGGCCCAGCGCGTGTGGGCGATGCCGATCCTGCCGGCCGTAGGCGTCTGCGACAGCGCCTCATCGAGCATGTGCACTTTCCCCACGGTGCGCAGGCGCGTCAGGTGCTTCGAGCCGTTGAGGACGGCAAGACCCGCCGAATCATAGCCGCGATATTCGAGCCGCCGCAGGCCCTCCATGAGGATGGGGACGACATCGCGCTGGGCGACTGCTGCAACGATTCCGCACATGGCTTCGTGCCTCGATTGGTAGGCCCTACCTTGGGCTCCCGCAGGTTCGAGGCGCAAGTTTGCCTGAAATGTGCGGAAAACGCTGATTTCACGGCAAAAGCCGCGATCAAGGTCGCGCCTGGAGGGTCGCACCCTACTTTTTGTTCTTCACCGGCCGGCGCCAGCCCTCGATGGTCGCCTGCCGCGCACGGGCCACCGTGAGTTTGCCCGCCGGCACCGGGTGCGTCACGGTGGAGCCGGCGGCGATGGTGGCGCCCGCCCCCACCGTGATGGGCGCGACCAGCACGCTGTTGGAGCCGGTGTGCACGTCGTCTTCGATGAGCGTGGCGTGCTTGTTGGCGCCGTCGTAGTTCGCCACGATGGTGCCGGCGCCGATGTTGACGCGCTCGCCGAGGCGCGCATCGCCAAGGTAAGCGAGGTGGTTCGCTTTCGAGCCCGCACCGAGGCGCGAGTTCTTCACCTCCACGAAGTTGCCGATGTGCACACTGCCCGCGAGCGTGGCGGTCGGCCGCAAGCGCGCGAACGGCCCGATGTTGCAGCCGGGACCGATGAGCGCGCCGTCGATCACGCAATGCGGGAACACTTCGGTGTCGGCGCCGATCTCGCTGTTGCGGATCACGCAGCCCGCACCCAGGCGCACCCGGTCACCGAGCACCACCTTGCCCTCGAGCACCACGTTGACGTCGATGAACACGTCCGTGCCGTGCGCGACCTCACCGCGCACGTCGAGGCGCGCGGGGTCGGCGAGCGTCACGCCCTCGCGCAGCAGCTCGCGCGCGGCCTGTGCACGCCACACCGCTTCCAGCTGCGCGAGCTGCGCCTTGTCGTTCACTCCCAGCACTTCGCTCACCCGCGGCGCGATCAGCGGCCGGACCGCGATCCTGTCCTTCACCGCCAGGGCGATGACGTCGGTGAGGTAGTACTCGGCGGCTGAATTGTCCGGCTTCACTCGCGCGAGCCACCCTCGCAGCAGCTGCGCCGGGCAGGCGAGGACGCCGGTGTTGCATTCGTGGATCGCGAGCTCGCGCCGCGTCGCGTCGCGCTCCTCGACGATCCGCTGCACGAGTCCCCGGGCGCTGCGCACGATGCGGCCGTAGCCTTGCGGATCGTCAGCCTTCATGGTGAGGAGCGCCAGGCGCCGCGGCCCCGCGAGCGCCAGCAGCTCACGAATCGTCCCACGACCGATGAGCGGCACGTCTCCATAGAGCACCAGCACCAGGTGGCCGTCCGGGATGTGTTGCATGGCCTGCAGGACGGCGTGCCCGGTCCCTAAGCGCTCGGCCTGCAGCGTCCAGGAGACCGGCTCGTCCTCGAGTGCGCTGCGCACCCCTTCGCCGCCGTGTCCGTACACCACCTGGATGGCGGCGGGCGCGAGCGTGCGCGCCGTGTCGATCACGTGCTTCAGCAGCGGGCGGCCGGCGAGCGGCTGCAGCACTTTGGGCTGCGCCGATTTCATGCGCTTGCCCTCGCCGGCCGCCAGAATCACCACCGACAGCGGGGCGGGAGAGGCTGCGCGCGCAGCGCTGTCCCGCGCAGCGCCGCTGCGGCGCGCATCGCGGCTGCCGCGCTTCGAGGGTCGCTGCCCGCCGGTGCGCATGGGCGGAATTGTACTCACCGTTCTACGGTAAATGAGCGCTGATCGTGCCCGGGTCGTCCGAGCGGCAACTCGGCGAGTTTGCGGCGCATGAGCGATCCCACGTACAGCTGGGGGTTGGAATGCGTCTGGTGGTCGGCGTCCTCGCGGCGCGCCACCAGCGCGGCGGCCTTCTGGAACGCCTCCTCGAGCGAGCCGCTGCTGGTGAGCGAGTCCTTGAGGAAGGCCTCGCCGAACCAGGTGAGGTTGCGGTCGTCCTCGCAGCCGAAGGAGGTGTGCGTGGCATCGGCTGCGGTAATGATCGCCGTGGTGTCGCTCTTGAGCTCATCGAGAAAGACGCCCGCGTAGCAGGCCGACACCACCACGACGCGCCAGCGGATCTCGGAATCATCGAGCGCCTGGCGCAGATCCGTAGGGGCGAGCTGCGAGAGCGGCAGCGAGCCGTTCTCGACCTCCAGGCCGTCGCGCGAGCCGTGCGAGGTGAGGAACAGCACCAGCACATCGTCATCCGCATGCATGCGCGGGGCGAGCACCTTGAGGGTCTGGGCGAGTCCCGAGACGCTCGCCAGCGGATACGAATCCCGGTCGGCCGCGTCGTTCACGAGCAGCACCGAGCGCTCGCCTGAGCCGAGGCGCTCGGCGAACACGCGGCTGGCAAACAACGTCTCGCGCTTGAACACCGCCTGCTCGCCGTCGCCGGCGAAACCGACGAAGTAGACACCCGTCGTGCCGGATGGCGCGCTCTGCACGCGCGCGACCGCAGCAAGGATCTGCGCCGGCTGATCGTAGAACAGGGCCTCCACCTGGTCGGCGTCATCCGCATCCTGGGTCTGCTCCGGCTCCTCTGCCACCCACAGACGCGTGTCGAAGTTCAGGAACCCCATCACCCAGGGCGAGGCGAGCATCAGCGCGAGCGCGATGAGCGCCGCGCGCGTGCGCACCACGCCGTACGCCGCGCCCAGCACGCGCACGCACAGGAACCCCGTGTAAATGAGTGTCGCGATCAGCGCCGTGACCGGACGGGCCTGCACCAGCGTGCGGTCGCTCGCCAGCCACAAGAGGGTGAGCACGAACGGCGAGACGGACAGCGCCGGCACCAGCAGTGCGCGGGTGTCGGCGGCGCGGCTGTGGGCGCGCGCCACCAGCGCGCAGGCCGCGAGCGCCAGCAGCAGATAGCAGCCCCAGCCGAACAGGCCATCGAGAGCGAGCGGCGCATGCGCCTCGGCGTGCAGGGCGTCGAGCCCGACCCAGACCGCGAGGTCGAGGATCAGGAGCGCAACCAGCTGGTCGAAGTTGACGACGAAGCGCGGCGGCCAGCGCCGCCGCAATGCCAGCAGCGCAAGACCGCCGCTCAGGTTGCGTGCCAGGCCTGCGAGCAGCCCGGGCGGCGCCGCGGCGGGCGCTGCCGGGGGAGGGAGCGGATGATCCGCTGACGGGTCCAGCGCTCAACCCCGCAACTTGCGCAGGCGCTCGAGGAGTTTCAGCTGCGCCGCGGCCCGTGCGAGCTCGGCCAGCGCCTCGGCCTGCGTGATGTGCCCGGCCTTGTCCCTGAGCGCTTCCTCGGCGCGCTGCTTGGCGGCGAGCGCCGCCGCCTCGTCGATGTCCCGGGCGCGCAGCGCCGTATCCGCGAGCACCGTGACCTTGGTAGGTTGCACCTCCAGCGCCCCGCCGCCGACGAAGAAGAAATGCTGCTCGCCGTCGGGCGTCTGCACGCGCACTTCGCCCGCCTTGAGGAGCGAGAGGAGCGGCGCGTGGCGCGGCGTGATGCCGAGCTCCCCCTGGGAGGCCGGCGCGAACACCATGGTGGCGGGACCGGAGAATATCTCGCCCTCGGCGCTCACGATGTCGACATGAATGGTCGGTGCTTGCATGCGTGCTTACTGCAGCGTCTTCGCCTTGGCGAGCGCCTCGTCGATCGAGCCGACCATGTAGAAGGCCTGCTCGGGCAAGGCATCGAACTCGCCGGCGATGATGCCCCTGAAGCCGCGGATGGTGTCCTTGAGCGGCACGATCTTGCCGTCCTGGCCGGTGAAGACCTTGGCGACGTTGAAGGGCTGTGACAGGAAACGCTGCACCTTGCGCGCGCGGTACACGGTGAGCTTGTCCTCCTCCGACAGCTCGTCCATCCCCAGGATGGCGATGATGTCCTGCAGCTCCTTGTAGCGCTGCAGCACCGCCTGCACGCCGCGCGCGGTATTGTAGTGCTCCTCGCCCACCACCAGCGGGTCGAGCTGGCGGCTGGTGGAATCGAGCGGATCGACCGCCGGGTAGATGCCGAGCGATGCGATCTGGCGCGACAGCACCACGGTGGCGTCCAGGTGCGCGAAAGTCGTGGCGGGGGATGGGTCGGTCAGATCGTCCGCCGGCACGTACACCGCCTGGATGGAGGTGATGGAGCCGGTCTTGGTGGAGGTGATGCGCTCCTGCAGCACGCCCATCTCCTCGGCGAGCGTCGGCTGGTAGCCCACCGCCGAGGGCATGCGCCCGAGCAGCGCCGACACCTCGGTGCCTGCGAGCGTGTAACGGTAGATGTTGTCGACGAAGAACAGTACGTCGCGCCCCTTGCCGCCGTCCTCGCGCGTTTCGTCACGGAAGTACTCCGCCATGGTGAGTCCGGTGAGTCCCACGCGCAAGCGGTTGCCCGGCGGCTCGTTCATCTGCCCGTACACCATCGCGACCTTGGAGTTCGAGAGGTTCACCTTGTCGATGACCCCCGACTCGATCATCTCGTGATAGAAGTCGTTGCCCTCGCGGGTGCGCTCGCCGACGCCGGCGAACACCGACAGGCCGCTGTACTGCTTGGCGATGTTGTTGATGAGCTCGAGCATGTTGACGGTCTTGCCGACCCCGGCGCCGCCGAACAGGCCGACCTTGCCGCCCTTGGCGAACGGCACCAGCAGGTCGATGACCTTGATGCCCGTGACGAGCAGGTCCTGGCCGCCGGCCTGCTGCTCAAACGACGGCGGCGGGCGATGAATCGGCAGATATTCGCTGGCTTTCACCGGTCCGCGGTTGTCCTGCGGCGCACCCAGCACGTCCATGATACGCCCGAGCGTCCCCTTGCCCACCGGCACCGAGATCGGCGCACCGGTCGCAGCCACGGCGAGGCCGCGCTTCAAGCCTTCCGAAGCGCCCATGGCGATGGTGCGCACCACGCCGTCCCCCAGCTGCTGCTGCACCTCGAGCGTCAGGTCCACGTCCTTGAGCTTGAGCGCCTCGTAGATCCTGGGGATGGATTCGCGCGGAAACTCGACGTCGATGACGGCGCCGATGATCTGGGTGATCCGTCCCTCGGGAGTGGCCATGGTACCTTTCCTCAAACCGCAGCGGCGCCGCCGACGATCTCCGAAAGCTCCTTCGTGATCGCAGCCTGGCGGGCCTTGTTGTAGATCAGTTGCAACTCGTTGATCAGCTTGCCGGCGTTGTCGGAGGCCGCCTTCATGGCGACCATGCGCGCCGCCATCTCGGAGGCGACGTTCTCGACCGCGCCGCGATACACCTGGGACTCGAGGTAGCGCATCAGCAGGCCATCGAGGATGTAGGCGGCCTCCGGCTCGTAGATGTAGTCCCAGTGCTCCTGCAGCCCCTCGATGTCGAGCGCCTCGATCGGCAGCAGCTGCTCCACCGCCGGCTTTTGCGTCATGGTGTTGACGAACTGCGCGTTCACCAGCAACAGCCGATCGAGCTCGCCGGCGCGGTACGCGTCCAGCATCACCTTGACCGTGCCGATGAGATCCTTGACGTGGGGCCGGTCGCCCAGGTGCGAGACGTTGGCGAGAATCGGCACGCTGAGACGGCGGAAGAAGGTCAGGCCCTTGGTGCCGATCAGGCACAGGCTCACCTGCGCGCCCTTGCCCTGCCACTCGCGCATGAGCAGGAGGGTCTGCTTGAAGACGTTGGCGTTCAAGGCGCCCGCGAGTCCGCGGTCGGTGGAGATCACGATCAAGCCGACCGCCCTCGGCTCGCGCCTCACCAGGAACGGATGCCGGTAGTCCGGATTCGCCTCGGTCAGATGCCCGATGACGTTGCGCATTTTCTGCGCATAGGGGCGCGCCAGCCGCATGCGCTCCTGCGCGCGGCGCATCTTGCTCGTGGCCACCATCTGCATGGCCTTGGTGATCTTCTGAGTGCTCTTCACACTCGCGATCTTGGAGCGGATTTCCTTGGTGCCGGGCATGATGGCTCGCGTTACGGTAGTCGGCGCGGCTCAGTAGGTGCCCGTGGCCACGAAGTCCTCGATGCACTTCTTCATCGCCGCCTCGTTCTCCTTGGTGAGCTTGGGGGCTGAGTTGATGGCATCGAGCATCGACTGGTAGCTGGTGTGCGCGAACGCCTGCAGCGCCGCCTCGAACGCCACCACTTTCTTCAGCTCCACCTTGTCCATGTAGCCGCTGTTGACCGCATAGATCGACAGCGCCATCTCGGCGACCGAGAGCGGCGCGTACTGCTTCTGCTTCATCACCTCGGTGACCCGCTGGCCGCGCTCGAGCTGGCGGCGGGTCGCCTCGTCCAGATCGGAGGCGAACTGCGAGAACGCCGCCAGCTCGCGGTACTGGGCGAGCGAGAGGCGGATGCCGCCGCCGAGCTTCTTGATGATGTCGGTCTGCGCCGCACCGCCCACGCGCGACACGGAGATGCCGGCGTTCATGGCGGGGCGGATGCCGGCGTTGAACAGATCCGTCTCGAGGAAGATCTGGCCGTCGGTGATCGAGATCACGTTGGTGGGCACGAACGCGGTCACATCGCCCGCCTGGGTCTCGATGATCGGCAGCCCGGTGAGCGAGCCGGTCCTGCCCTTCACCGCGCCCTTGCTGACCAGGGTCACGTACTCTTCGTTGACGCGCGCGCTGCGCTCGAGCAGGCGCGAGTGCAGGTAGAACACGTCTCCCGGGAACGCCTCGCGGCCCGGCGGACGGCGCAGCAGGAGCGAGATCTGCCGGTAGGCGACCGCCTGCTTGGACAGGTCGTCATAGATAATGAGTGCGTCCTCGCCCTTGTCCATGAAGTACTCGCCCATGGTGACGCCCGAGTAGGCGGAGATGTACTGCAGGGCGGGCGGGACTGACGCCGAGGCCGCGACCACCACGGTGTGCGCGAGCGCGCCGTGCTCTTCGAGCTTGCGCACGACATTGGCGATGGTCGACTGCTTCTGGCCGATGGCGACGTAGATGCACTTAATGCCGGAGGACTTCTGGTTGATGATGGTGTCGACCGCGAGGGCGGTCTTGCCGGTCTGGCGGTCGCCGATGATCAGCTCGCGCTGCCCGCGGCCGATCGGCACCATCGCGTCGATGGCCTTGTAGCCGGTCTGCACCGGCTGGCTGACCGACTGCCGGTAGATGACCCCCGGAGCGACCCGCTCGACCGGCGCGGTGCGCGCGGCTCGGACCGGGCCCTTGCCGTCGAGCGGCACACCGAGGGCATCCACCACCCGGCCCAGGAGCTCCGGTCCCACCGGCACCTCCAGAATGCGCCCGGTGGTCTTGACGGTGTCGCCTTCCGTGAGGTGCTTGTACTCGCCCAGCACCACCGCGCCGACCGAGTCCTGCTCGAGGTTCAGCGCGAGCCCGAAGGTGTTGCCCGGGAACTCGAGCATCTCGCCGTAGCAGGCATCCGCCAGCCCGTGGATGCGGGTGATGCCGTCGGTCACCGAGACGATCGAGCCGACGTTGCGCGCCTCGGTGACCGACTTGAAGTTCTCGATCCGTTGCTTGATCAGGTCTGAGATCTCGGATGCCTTGATGGCCATGTGCGTTCTCTGTCTTGAAGCGAATGGAGCGTTCAGGCCGTCAGTGCGTAGGCGATGCGGTCGAGGCGCGTGCGCAGCGAGCCGTCGATCACCAGGTCGCCCGAGCGCAGCACCGCGCCGCCGATCAGCGACGGATCGACCTCGCAGTGCAGGCGCACGCTGCGCTTGAGGCGCTTCTGCAGCGCCCCCGCGAGCCGCTGCTGCTGGGCGGCATTCAGCGGCGCGGCGGAGGTGACGGTCACATCGGCCACGCCCTGGGCGGCAGCCTTCAGCGTATCAAACCGCGCGGCGATCTCCGGCAGGTAGGCGAGCCGGCGATTGGCGGCGAGGGTGCGCACGAAGTTCTCGCCGTGCGCGCCGAGCCCCTCGCCGGCGATGCCGATCAGCAGCTGCGAGAGCTCCTCGGGCGTCACGTGCGGATTGCCGAGCAGCGTCTCGACGCGCGGATCCCTGACGACCTGGGCCGCGACCTGCAGTGCCTCCGACCACGCCTGCAGCCGCCCGTCGGCCTGCGCCTCGGCGAACGCCGCGCGCGCGTAAGGTCGGGATGGTGAGCCGGTCTGCCATGGGCCCTAGATCTGCATCGCGAGCTGGTCGAGGAGATCGGCGTGGGTGCGTGCGTCGATCTCGCGCCCGAGGAGCTTGGAGGCCGCGCCGACGGCGATCCCGGCCACCTCGCGCCGCAGCGCCTCGCGTGCGCGCGTGGCGTCGAGCCCGATCTGCTGCTGCGCGGCGGCGAGGATGCGCGCACCCTCGCTGCTGGCCGCGCCCTTGGCCTGCTCCACCAGATCGCGGGCAGCGTGCTGCGCCTGGTCGATGATGTGGCTGGCGCGCTCGCGGGCTTCACGAATGATGGCGTCCGCCTTGTCGCGCGCCTCGCTGAGCTCCTGCTCGCCCTTTTCGGCGGCCGCCAGTCCCTGCGCGATCTTGCGCGCGCGCTCCTCCATCGCGTTCAGGATCGGCGGCCAGATCCACTTCATGGTGCCGAAGACCAGCAAGGCGAACACGAGCATCTGCACGATGAGCGTGAGATTGATGTTCACGGGCTATCTCCTGCTCGCGCCGTCCTCGGGTGCCTGTCAGTGCGCCGCCTGCAGCGCGCTCACGAACGGGTTGGCGAAGGTGAAGAACAGTGCGAAGCCGATGCCGATCATCGCCACCGCGTCCAGCAGGCCCGCGACCAGGAACATCTGCACGCGCAGCACCGGCAGCAGCTCCGGCTGGCGCGCCGAGCCTTCGATGAAGCGCCCGCCGAGGATACCGAAGCCGATGGCGGTACCGAGGGCTCCCATGCCGAAGATGATGCCGACGGCCAGCACGGTCATGGCCTGGATGTGTGCAACGTTTTCCATGCAACTCTCCTAGAAACGGATGCGAAGACCCGAGGCGGCCGCGGCCGCCGCAATCAGTGATGCTCGTGCGCCATCGACAGATAGACGACCGTCAGTACCGCGAATATGAAGGCCTGGATGGTGATGATCAGGATATGGAAACCGGTCCAGATGAACCCAAGCAGGAACTGCCCGAGTATTCCCAGCCAGCCGCCGATGCTGGTCAACGCGTGGAATCCGCGCGACAGGGTCAATACCGCGATGAGCAGGAAGATCATCTCGCCGGCGTAAAGATTGCCGTACAGGCGCAGCGACAGCGAGATCGGGCGCGCCAGAAAGGTGACCGACTCGAGCAGAAAATTCACCGGCACCAGCAGCGCCTGCACCAGCTTGTTCCTCGCGCTGAAGGGCTGCAGCGTCAGCTCGCTGATGAAACCGATCGGGCCCTTCATCTTCAGACTGTAGAAGATGATGAGGATGAAGACGGTCAGCGACAACGCGAAAGTGGCGTTCAGGTCCGTGCTCGGCACGACCTTCAGGTGCCCGAGTCCGGCGCCGTGCGCCGCCGCCGGCAGCAGGTCGACCGGCACCAGATCCATGAAGTTGAACAGGAACACCCAGCAGAAGATGGTGAGCGCGAGCGGGGCGATGAGCCGGCTGGTGCCGTGGAAGGTGTCGCGCACCTGCTCGTCGACCTTCTCGACGATCCATTCGATGATGTTCTGCGTCAGTGCCGGCACGCCGGTGGTCGCCCGGCGCGCCACCCACCGGAAGAGTCCGAAAAACACCAGCGCCAGCAACACCGAGAAGAACACGGTGTCGTAATTGATGACGGAGAAATCGATGATGCCGTGCGGAGCCTTGTTCGACAGGAAGGTCTGGTGGTGAAGGATGTATTCGGTCGCGCCGGGGGCGTTCTCTGCTGCCATGCTTGTCACCACTGCACCCGTCACCCTACGCGCCGCGGCGCGCGCCGCCCAGGGCGGGCAGCGCGGCGAGCAGCGCAATCCAGTACACCAGCAACGTTGCGGCAAACGCGGCGAACATCGCCAGCGGCGCCACCCTCACCACCTTCAGCACCACCACCAACAGCCCGATCACCACCGCGAGCTTCACCGCCTCGCCGAGGAGCAGCGCGCTCAGCGCGCGGCGCGCATCGGCGCCCGCGCCGCCTCCGAGCGCCAGGCGCGCCATCGCCAGGCTCCCCGCGGTGGCGATCCCTCCGCCAAGGAGCGCCGAGAGCCCCGCCCGCGGGCCCGACAGTGCCCACGCGGCCAGCGCCACTGTTGCGCTCACGCCCGCCTGACCCAGCACGACGCCGAAGGCCAGCCGCCGCGCGTGGGGCAGATCGATCGCCAACACCTTATATAAGTCCCGCTCGAGGGGCCCTAAAGAGCCCGCCGGTCCTGCGCCCTGAACTGAACTCAAGGGCTTGACATTACTTCGGCCGTTCAGTCACTTAGCAACGGCAAAAAAGCCGCGGGATTATAGAGAGCGTGCGCGTGTGAGTCCACAGCGTACGCCTGCGCGCCTGGTCCCCGGCGCCAAGCTCCTAGCGGATGTGCGCCAGAATCCCGTCGAGCTCATCCAGGCTGTTGTAGCTCACCACGAGCTTCCCCCTGCCCCGGCTCCCCTGCTGGATGGCGACGCGGGCGCCGAGTTTCTCGGCGAGCTCCTGCTCCAGGCGCTCGACGTTGGGGTCACGGGAAGTGGCAGCTCCGGCGGATCCGCCGGCCGGGGCCTGCAGGCGCCGCACCAGCGCCTCGGTCTCGCGCACCGACAGACCCTTCCTCGCCACGAGCAGCCCAACCTCGGTCTGCTGGCGGCGCTGGGTGAGCGAGAGCAACGCCCGCGCGTGGCCCATCTCGATGGTGCGCTTCTCCAGCAGCTCGCACACCTCCGGCGCCAGCTCCAGCAGCCGCAGCATATTGCTGACGGCGGCGCGCGAGCGGCCGACCGCATCGGCGACCTCCTGGTGGGTGAGTCCGAAGTCGGTGATCAGGCGCGTCAGTGCGCGCGCCTCCTCCAGCGGGTTCAGGTTCTCGCGCTGGATGTTCTCGATCAGGGCGATCGCGATCGCGGCGTTATCGGGAATGTGGCGGATGACCGCCGGAATCTCGGTGAGCCCCGCTATCTGCGCCGCGCGCCAGCGCCGCTCGCCGGCGATGATCTCGTAGCGCTGCGACTCGCCCCCGTCCGGTGCACCGAGCGCGCGCACCACGATCGGCTGCACCACGCCCTGTGCCTTGATGGAGTTGGCGAGCTCCGCGAGCGTCTCGGCACGCATGTCGGTGCGCGGCTGGTAGCGGCCGCGCTGCAGCAGGTCGAGGGGCAGCTTCGCCAGCTGTTCCCCGACGGGCACGGGAGTGAGCTGCGCGGAGGCTCGGGCGCCGAGCAGGTCCGCGAGGCCCCGGCCCAGGGTAGGCTTTCTATGAATCATCGTGGCGTGTCCTCGCCGATCGCGTGGTCTGTGGAGGATTCGTTCCCGGACCCGTTGCCCGCGGCCGCTGCAAACGCGCTGTCTTGCTCGACCGCCGCCCGCGCCTGGGCGGCGAAGGCCTCCTCCTCGCGCCGGATCATCTCCCCCGCGAGCGCCAGATACGCGAGCGCACCGCGGGATTCGCGGTCATGAAACAGCGCCGGCTTGCCGAAGGAGGGCGCCTCGGCGAGGCGGATATTGCGCGGGATGATGGTGCGAAACACCTTGTCGCCGAAGTGCGTGACGAGCTGCGCACTCACCTCATTGGCGAGGTTGTTGCGGGGGTCGAACATGGTGCGCAGCACGCCCTCGATCGTGAGCTGCGGATTCGCCGCCTCGCGGATCTGTTCCACGGTGGCGAGCAGCGCCGACAGCCCCTCGAGCGCGTAGTACTCGCACTGCATGGGAATGAGCACGCTGTCGGCCGCGACCAGGGCGTTCACGGTGAGCATGTTGAGCGCCGGCGGACAGTCGATGAGGATGACGTCGAAGGCTTCGCGCTTGGGCAGCAGCGCCTGGCGCAGCTTGATCTCCCGGCCGATCGGCAGGGTGAGGAGGCGCACTTCCGCGGCGGTGAGGTCCTGGTTGGACGGCAGCAGCGTGAAGCCGCCCTCCTCGACCGTGACGAGCGCGGCCGCGAGATCGGATTCCCCGAGCAGCACTTCGCAGGCGCCGCGTTGCAGCTGCACCTTGTCGACCCCGCTGCCCATGGTGGCGTTGCCCTGCGGATCGAGATCCATGAGCAGCACGCGCCGCCGGGTCGCGGCGAGGGATGCCGCGAGATTGACCGCCGTGGTGGTCTTGCCGACGCCGCCCTTCTGGTTCGCGATGGCGATGACCCGCTTCATGGGGCGACAGTGTACTTCACCGCCGTGCCCGGGCCGGGGGATGCGCCCCGGGGCCTGCTCCGGGGGTGCTCAGGCCACCCGTTTGTGCCGCTGCCGGGCCAGCCGCTCGCGTGCCATCTGGTCCGCCACGGCGTTGGTCGGGCGATTCTCGCGCCGGGCGCGTTCGAAGATCTCCGTCAGCCGCGCCGGAATGCCCTGGATATCGGCAATGACCTGCTCCTCCGTGGCGCCGCCGTGATACTCGCGCGAGACGCTGATGATGCCGCCGGCATTGATCACGTAGTCCGGGGCGTAGAGGATGCCGGCCGCCTGCAGCCCCTGGCCGTCCTGTCCCTGCGCCAGCTGGTTGTTCGCCGCTCCGGCGATGATGCGCGCGCGCAGGCGCGGGATCGACTGCGCGGTGAGCACCGCTCCGAGCGCACACGGGGCCAGCACGTCGACCTCCTCGGCGAGCACCTCCTCGACCGGCACCGCGGTGGCCCGGAACTCCTCGCACACCCGCTGCAGCGCGGCCGCACGCACATCCGCCACGCGCAGCTGCGCGCCCGCGCCAGCCAGCAGGCCGCACAGGTGGTAGCCCACGCCGCCCACGCCCTGAACGGCGACGGTGAGCCCCTGCAGGTCCTGCCGGTGGAGCCAGAATCGCACCGCGGCCCGGATCCCTAAGTAGACGCCGAGCGCGGTCTTCGGCCCCGGATCCCCGCCCGCCGCGCCCGGGGCGCGCCCGAGGCCCGCCACATGGGGCGTCACGCGCGCCACGCTCGCCATGTCGGCCGGCGTCGTGCCCACGTCCTCGGCGGTGACATAGCGTCCGCCGAGGGAGTCGACGAAGCGGCCGAAGGCCTCGAACAGCTCCGGCGTCTTGGCCTGGTGCGACTCGCCGATGATCACCGCCTTGCCGCCGCCGAAGGGCACGCCGGCCAGCGCGTTCTTGTAGCTCATGCCACGCGACAGGCGCAGCACGTCCGCGATCGCCTCCGCGGTGCTGGCGTACGGCCACATGCGACAGCCGCCCGCGGCGGCGCCGAGCGCGGTGGAATGAATGGCGATGATCGCGCGCAGGGAGGTGGCGGCGTCGTGCCCGAAGACGATCAGCTCGTGGCCGTCGAATTCGCGCAGGTCGAAGATTTCCATTGGAGCGCTCCGGGCGCGAATGGCGCGCAAGAGTACGCCTCAAGGCTACCTGCCTCGGTTTGCACGGCGCGTCACAAAAATTGCTTCCCTTGGGCCATCGGTGAGATATATGTTGCACAATTCACGTCCCAGGCGAGGCGAATCATGCATCCAGACCTGGACCGAGCCGACCTGCGCATTCTGGATCTGATCCAGGAGCACGGTCACTTTTCGGCGGCCGAGGTCGCCGAGCGCTTAGGGATGACCGCCTCGACGTGCTGGCGGCGCATCAGCCGTCTCGAGCAGCTCGGCGTCATCGAGAAGCGCGTGGCGCTGCTCGATCGCGAGAAGCTCGGGCTCTCGGTCATGGTGTTCTCGCACGTGAAGGTCGCCGGTCACGGGCGCGAGGCCCTGCTGCGCTTCGAGCAGGCGGTGCGCGCGCACCCGGAGATCCTCGAGTGCTACACCCTGATGGGGGAGACGGATTTCCTGCTGCGCATCGTGTGCCGGGACATCAAGGCCTACGAGGCGTTCTTCCTCGACCACCTGTCGCGCTTTCCCGGAGTGCAGTCGGTGAACTCCTCGATCGCGCTCGCCGTCATCAAGGCGACGACCGCGCTGCCTCTGCAGCGGTGACCGACCCGGACGGGGCAACCCGCGCGCCGCGTGCGCCATCCGCGTGCCCCGCCGGGCCCGGATCGAGCCCGGCGCAGGTCACGATCTGCTGCGTGTTGATGAACGGACCCTTCAGGGCGCGCGGCACCGCACTGCGGCGGCTCTTGCGCCACAGATCGTAGACCGTGAGGGCTCCGGTGAGAGTCGCCAGCGTCGCGAAGTAAGCCCTCGGCCCGAAGGCGGCGATCAGGCTTCCCGTCAGCACCGGCCCCAAGGCCGCGGCCATGCCGTTCAGCAGCAGCAGCGCGCTGCTCGCCGCCACCATCTGCGCCGGCTCGAGCTTGTCGTTCACGTGTGAGACGGCGAGCGAATAGAGCGTCAGCGCCGAGCCGCTGAACAGCGCCGCCAGCAGCAGAAATACCGGACGAGGCAGCGGGCCGAACGCCACGATGCCGACCGCCACGAGCGTCGCGAGCGTGCAGACGCTCGCAATCACCGTGCGCCGATCCATGCGGTCCGACACCCTGCCGACGGGGTATTGGGTGAGCACCGCGGCGAGAATGCTGACCGCCATGAATGCCGCCACCCCCCGGGTCCCGGAGCCGCTGAGGCGCGCGTACACCGGGCCCATCGAGAACAGGATGGAGGAGATCATTCCCGACACGGCGACCGCCACCACGCCGAGCGGCGAATTGCGGTACAGGTCGCGATAGCGCACCGGGTGCGGGACGGCGGGCTCGGGTGTTTGCTGCGCGGAGGCGACGATCGGCACCATCGCGAGCGAGATCAGCGCCGACACCAGCATGAAGGGGGCGGCGGTCTGCGGGCCCGACAGCACCAGCAGGAACTGCGCTGAGCCCAGACCGACATACAGGACCAGCATGTACACCGCCAGCAGCCGCCCGCGATTGGTGCGGCTGGCGCGATGGTTGAGCCAGCTCTCGGCGACCACGTAGATGCCGGCGAAGCACAGGCCCGAGACCAGCCGCATGGCGCCCCAGGGGAGCGGGTGCACCCAGGAGGCGTGTACCAGGCTCGCAACCGAGGCGAGCGCGGCGAGCGCGGCAAACACCCGCACGTGCCCGACCCGGCGCAAGAGGCGCGGCGCGATGAGCGTGCCGAGCAGATACCCCACGTAGTAGCAGGACATGATCAGGCCGGTGACCGGCGTGGGGAATCCTTCGAGCGTGGCGCGCAGCCCGAGCAGCGTCCCCTGCAGGCCCGCCCCCAGCATGAGGATGCCCATGCCGAGCAGCAGCGGCCAGGTCGTGGCGATCGGATTCACGGGCACGGCGGGGGTCCTGAGGCGCTCGCCAGCACGATCACGCAGCGCGCTGCGGCGAGTCCCGGGACCTTCAGCTGGCGTGAGCCGGCGAGGCGCCAGGTGGCGGGGAGCGCTGCGAGCTCTGCGGCTCGGGCTTGAGGCTCTCAGCGCGCGCGTGCACCACCGTGACGTTGGTCAGTCCGAGGGCATGCGCCGCATGGGAGACGAAGCGGATTTTCTTGGCCGTGGAGTCGATGAGGGTGAAGTGCCGCGCGGGGTTGCAGAGCGCCAGCGGCAGGCCCGGAAACCCCGCGCCCGTGCCGACGTCCGCGACGCGGGTCCCATGAAGGTCCGGATGGATGGCGAGGCTGTCGAGCAGGTGGTGCGTGAGCATCGCGGCGGGGGTGTTGATCGCCGTCAGGTTGTAGGTGCGGTTCCAGCGCGTGAGCTCATCGAGGAGCGCCAGCAGGCGCCGGGCGTCGCCCTCGCTCAAGGCGACTCCCAGGGTTGCCGCGTCCTGCACCAGACGTTCGGGCGCACTCAATCGGGCTCCTTGCGCGATCGCAGTCGCGATTGATCATACTTCGCACATCGTGAGACTGCTGCTGGTCGAAGACGATGCCATGATCGGCGAGGCGATCCGCGCGGGACTGAAGCGCGAGGGCTTCGCCGTGGACTGGGTGCACGACGCCGAGGCCGCCGCCCAGGTGCTGCGCACCGAGCCCTTCGAGCTGGTGCTGCTCGATCTGGGTCTGCCCGGGAGCGACGGGCTCACGCTCCTGAAGGTCCTGCGCGAGCGCGGGCTCGCCGCGCCGGTGCTCATCATCACGGCGCGCGATGCCGTGTCCGATCGCGTGCAGGGCCTGGATGCGGGGGCGGATGACTACCTCATCAAGCCCTTCGACCTGGACGAGCTGGCGGCGCGCATCCGGGCGCTGCTGCGCCGCAAGGCCGGCCGCTCCGCGCCGAGGATCGAGTACCTGGGCGTGGTGCTGGACCCGGCGGCTCATCGCGTGACGCGCGACGGCGCCGAGATCGCGCTCTCGCCGCGGGAATTCGCGCTGCTGCAGCTGCTGCTGGAGCGGCCGGGGGTGATCCTGTCGCGCGCCCAGATCGAGGAGCGCCTGTACGGCTGGGGCGAGGAGGTGGAGAGCAACGCCGTGGAGGTTCACATCCACGGGCTGCGCCGCAAGCTCGGGGCGCAGTTCATCCTCACCGTGCGCGGCGTCGGCTATCGGGTGAGGCCCGCGCCGTGAGCTCGCTGCGCGCGCGTCTGCTGGCCTGGCTCCTGGCCGGCGTGGTGCTCGTCGGCGCCGCGGGCGGCTGGATCGTGTACCGCAACGCGTTGAGCGAAGCGGACGTCTTCTTCGATTACCACCTGCGCCAGACCGCGCTCATCCTGCGCGATCAGCCGGTCGAGTACCTGCTCGCGCCGCAGTTCCCGCCGGCGGACGCGGCCTACGACTTCGTCGTGCAGGTCTGGTCGCTCGATGGCGTGCGGGTGTATCTGTCGCGGCCGCACGCGGTGCTGCCGCAGGTCACCACCCTCGGATTCGCCACCGTCGCCACCAGCGAAGGGCGCTGGCGGGTGTTCGGGGTGCAGGCGCTCACCAAGGTCATCCAGGTGGCGCAGCCGATGAGCGTGCGCCAGCAGCGCGCCGCGGAGCTCGCGCTGCAGACGCTCAAGCCGTTCGCGCTGCTGCTGCCGGTGCTGGCGCTGCTGATCTGGCTCTCGGTCGGGCACGCGCTCGAGCCCCTGCGGCGCCTGACGGCGCTGGTCAGCGCGCGCCGCGTCGAGGCCCTGCACGCGCTCCCGGACGCGCGCCTGCCGGACGAGGTGCGGCCGCTCGTCGGCGCGCTCAACGATCTGCTCGCACGCCTGCGGGCCGCGCTGGAACGCGAGCGGGCCTTCATGGCCGACGCCGCACACGAGCTGCGCACGCCTCTCACCGCGCTGCACCTGCAGATGGGCATGCTCGCGCGGGCGAGCGGCGATGCCGAGCGCGCCGCGGCGATGGCAACCCTGTCGGCGGGCGTACAGCGCGCCATCCACCTGGTCGAACAGATGCTGGCGCTCGCCCGCCAGGAGCCGCGGGCCGAAGCGCAGCGCGTGGCCGTGCGCCTCGATGATCTGGCGCGCGAGGTCGTCGCCGAACTCGTGCCGCTCGCCGATGCCGGCGGCATCGACCTGGGCGTCTCGGCCGCGCAGCCCGCGAGCGTGCACGGCGATCCGGACGCCTTGCGCACGCTGCTGCGCAACCTGGTGGACAACGCCGTGCGTTACACGCCCGCCGGCGGCCGGGTCGACGTCTCCGTCGAGGAAGCCGCGGCCGACCCGCGGGGTGCGCGCCTCACGGTGAGCGACGACGGTCCCGGCATCCCACCCGCCGAGCGCGAGCGGGTGTTCGATCGCTTCTACCGTCGCGCCGGGACGGCGCCCCCCGGCAGCGGGCTCGGGCTCTCGATCGTCAGGACGATCGCGCAGAGCCACGGCGCGAGCATCACGGTCGCCGATGGGCCTGCGGGCAAGGGACTCTCGGTGACGGTGGGCTTCCCGCCCGGCTAATGCGCGAGCGTCTGCAGAAAGCTCGCGGCGGTCTGCAGGTACACGTCACGGTTGGCCTTCCTCCTGAAGCCGTGTCCTTCGTCCCGGGCGAGCAGATACCACACCTCACCGCCGGCGGCGCGCACGCTCCACACCAGTTGCTCGGACTCGGAGAGCGGCACGCGCGGGTCGTTGGACCCCGCCACCACCAGCAGCGGCTTCTTGATGCGCCTGGCGTTGGTCAGGGGCGAGACGCGTTCGAGGAACACCCGCATGCTGGTGTCGCGCTCGTCGCCGTATTCGGCGCGCCGCAGATCGCGCCGGTAGGCTGCAGTGTTGCGCAGGAAGGTCACGAAGTTGCTGATCCCCTCGAGGTCGATGCCGCCGCGCAGGCGCTCGCCATACGCGACCAGGGAGGCGAGCGCCAGGTAGCCGCCGTACGAGCCGCCCATCACCGCGACCCGCTCTCGATCGAACTGCGGCTGCACGCCCAGCCATACCAGGAGCGAGCCGATGTCACGTACCGCGTCCTCGCGCAGCACGCCGTTGTCGAGGGCGAGGAAGGTCTTGCCATAACCGGTTGAGCCGCGCACGTTGGGCGCGACCACGGCGTAGCCGAGCTCGTTGACGAGAAACTGCACGAACGGATCCCAGCCCGGGCGGTACTGCGATTCGGGCCCACCGTGAATGTCGATCACCACCGGGCACGGGCCCGCCGTGCGCGGCCGGTAGACGAATGCCGACAGCATGCGGGCGCGGCGTCCGGCGCCGATGCGATCCCAGGTGGGGTAGTGGATGAGCTCGGGGGTCGTGAGCGTACCGAGCTCAAGCGGCCCGGGCTCGCTGCGGGTCCAGCGCTCGAGCTTGCCGTGCTCGAGGTCGTACACGTAGACATCGCGCGGCGTGACCGCCGATTCCGCCGACATCGCGAGTCTGCGCCCGCTGCGGTCGAAGCGCGGGTTGCCGATGCGGCCTTCCGGCAGCCCCACGGGGGCGAGCTCGAGTTTCGCCTGGGTATCGAGCACCGTGAGGCGGCTGCGGCCGTCGTCATCGACGACGTAAGCCACGTAGCGCCCGTCGCCGCTGACGTCGAAGTCCTCGACGTCCCAGCCGGTGGCGGGCGTGACGCTGCGGCTCTGGTGAGTGACCGGATCCTTGAGTTTGAGCTGTACGAACTCCCCGTCCTCGTCGGTCAGTACGTACACCCCGCGCCCGTCGGGAGCGAACTTCGCCGTGCGGATGCCGACTTTGCGGGGGCGGTCCTCCAGCGCCGCGAGCGAGCCGGTCGCGACATCCGCGAGGTACAGATAACTCTCGCTGAGCGAGACGTATTTCCATACCAGGAGCTTGCTGTCGTCCGCCGACCAGTCGAGCGGGTACCAGGTGTCCTCGTGCCCGCCGACCAGCAGCTGCGGCGCGGCGCCGCTGGTCACATCCGCGACGTACACGTCGTAACTGAGCGAGTCGCGGTCGTTGCCGTAGAAGGCCACGCGCCTGCCGTCGTGGGCCCACACCGCGCTGCCGTGAATGAAGTTGCCGTGGGTGAGCTGACGCACGTCGCCGCTGCGGCTCTGGTAGTACACCTGCGCGTTCTCATCGCCCCCCTGATCCTTCAGGAACACGAAGCCGCTGCCGGTGCGCGGCGCGCGCGCCCACTCGATCGGGTCCTGGTAGAACGTGAGCTGCTCACGCATGCCCAGAGGGGCGGCCACGCGGTGCAACTGCTCGGTGTCGCCGAAGCGCGTCGCGACCAGCAGGCTCCCGTCGGCCAGCCAGTCGAGGAACGTCGCCTGGCGTGACTGCGCGTAGCGCTCGAGGCGCGCCGTGAGCGCCGCGTCGGGGAGCGGAATGTTCTCGAACACCAGATTGCCGCGCTCGCGGTGCGCCGGGGCCACCGCCTGCTGGGCGAGCGACTGGGGCGCGCACAGCGCGGCGACACCCGCTGCGGCACACATGGCGAGCGCCGCCGGGATGGGGCAGTGATCGGTCATGGGTCTAAGCTAGCCTACAGGTTAGGATGTGTACAACGCTCCGCGTCACACCCAGGTCGACGTTCCCTTGAAGCCGCGACTGTATCGACACCCGCACGGCATCAGCGCAGTCGATGCCGAGTACCTGTACCCGGGGCACGCCGCCGCGCACATCATCGTCGAGTCCGGTCGCGCCGCCTTTGTCGATGTGGGGACGAACGCATCCGTCCCCTACCTGCTCGCCGCGCTCGCGGAACTGGGCATCGCGCGCGAGGCGGTGGACTTCGTGCTGCTGACGCACGTGCATCTGGACCATGCCGGAGGGGCGGGCCGGCTGATGCGCGAGCTCCCCAACGCCCAGGCGCTGCTGCATCCGCGTGGCGCGCCGCACATGATCGACCCCGGGCGGCTGATCGAGGGTTCCCGCGCGGTCTACGGCGAGCGCCTCGAGCAGCTGTACGGGCAGCTGGTGCCGATTCCGAGCTCGCGCGTGCGCGTGATTGCGGACGGTGAGCGCGTGAGCCTCGCCGGCCGCACGCTCGAGCTCATCCACACGCCCGGGCACGCCCTGCACCACTACGCGGTCGTGGACGAGGCTCACGCCAGCATCTTTCCCGGCGACACCTTCGGCATTTCCTACCGGGCGCTCGATACCGAGCGCGGCGCCTT
>WNGI01000517.1_pt1 | contig 32985 bp, 30 predicted proteins | sample 5400621 | NCBI WGS metagenome assembly WNGI01 (sample SAMN13153374, study PRJNA577476) | soil metagenome | isolation source: 20 cm soil or saprolite under Garry oak tree replicate 1 | place: USA:California | collected 2016-06-15
GATCTTGTCCGCGAGGCGCGTCGCCACCTCGCGTGCGTAGGCCTGCACTCGCCGGTAGCCGTCGAAGCCGAGGCGCAGGAAGTTGTAGTACTGGGCGACCACCTGCGAGCCCGGGCGCGAGAAGTTCAGCGCAAAGGTCGGCATGTTGTTCCCGAGGTAGTTGACCCAGAAGATCAGGTCTTCGGGCAGCGCGTCCGTGTCGCGCCAGATGATCCAACCGACCCCGGGGTAGACGAGCCCGTACTTGTGGCCCGACGTGTTGATCGAGGCCACGCGCGGCAGCCGGAAGTCCCAGACGAGGTCGGGATCGATGAACGGCGCGATCATCGCCCCGGATGCGCCGTCGACGTGCACCGGGATGTCGAGCCCGGTCTCCTCCTGGAACGCGTCGAGCCGCTCGCACAGCTCCGCGATCGGCTCGTACGAGCCGTCGAAGGTCGAGCCGAGGATGCCGACGACGCCGATCGTGTTCTCGTCGCAGAGCTTCACGGCCTCCTCGGGCGAGAGGTTGAAGCGGTCGCCCTCCATCGGCACGAGCCGCATCTCGACGTCCCAGTAGTTGGCGAGCTTCTCCCAGCAGACCTGGACGTTGATCCCCATCACGAGGTTCGGCTTGTCGGCCGGCTTGCCCTCGGCCTCGCGCCGTTTCTGCCATCTGCGCTTGAGCGCGAGCCCGCCGAGCATCGCCGCCTCGCTCGACCCGGTCGTCGAGCAGCCTGTCGCCTGCCTCGCGTCCGGCGCGTTCCAGAGGTTGCTGAGGATCGCGACGCAGCGCGACTCGAGCTCGGCGGTCTGCGGGTACTCGTCCTTGTCGATCATGTTCTTGTCGAAGCACTCGGCCATCAGCTTCTCGGCCTGGGGCTCCATCCACGTCGACACGAACGTGGCCACGTTGAGCCGGGCGTTGCCGTCGAGCATCAGCTCGTCATGGATGATCTGGTACGCCACGTCCGGGGGCATCTCGCCGGCCGGGAGCTCGTACCGGGGAATCGGTCCTTCGCGGCCGAACAGCGGGTCGACCGAGAGCTCGCTGGTCGGCACTGGCTGGGACGGGTGCTTGAGGGTCACGGTTCTCCTCTCCTGGGGTCGACGCGACGCTACACCAGCCGACGAGCGCAGTACTTTCAGCCGGCGGAGAATGGGATTGTTCGAACGCCTTCGCCGCGGTCACGCACCGACCGCGGAGCCTGAGCCCGAGACGCCAGAGCGGACCGTCGTCGAGATCGACGCCAGTTCCCTCTCGCGTGTGTTCTCGGCGCCGATGTGGCTTCGCGACCTGGGCCTGCTCGCCTGGTTCCTCGTTGGCGTGGGCATTCTCCTCTTCGGGCTGACTTGGCTCCTCGGCCTCACGTCGACGATCACGATGCCCGTGCTCGTAGGCGCGATCCTGGCCACCGTGGCCGGGCCGCTCGTGACGAAGATGCAGGGCCATGGGATCCCGCGGGCGGCGGGCGCCGGCATCGTCCTGCTCGGGCTGCTCGTGCTCGGCGTCGTGATTGCGTTGATGGTCTTCGGCGGAATCTACGAGCAGTCGTCAGAGATCAAAGCCTCGCTCTCGCAGGCCGTCGACAAGATCCAGGGCTGGTTCAACGATCTCGGCTCGGGCGGCACCTCGGACGCGACTCAGAACACGAAGACCGGAACCTCTGAAGCCGGCGGGACGCTGCTCAAAGGCCTGGCGCAGGGCATCGAAGGGCTGACCTCACTGATCTTCTTCCTCACGTTCACCGTCTTCGCGACCTTCTTCCTGCTCAAGGACGGGCCAAGCGTGCGGCACTTCATCGACCGCAACCTGGGGGTCCCGGTCTCCGTCGCGACCGTGATCACGTCGAACGTGATCAAGTCACTGCGGCGGTACTTCCTCGGCGTCTCGATCGTGGCGGCGTTCAACGCCGTCGTCGTCGGCCTCGCGGCCCTCGTTCTCGGCGTGCCGCTCGCCGGGACGATCGCGGTCGTCGTCTTCGTGACCGCCTACGTGCCTTTCATCGGCGCATTCGTCTCCGGCGCGTTCGCCGTGCTCCTCACCCTTTCCTCGCAGGGGACAACCGACGCCGTGATCATGCTCGTCGTCGTCATCTTGGCGAACGGGCTGCTCCAGAACATCGTTCAGCCGATCGCCTTCGGCGCGACGCTGGAGCTCAATCCGCTCGTCGTCCTCATCGTCACGATCGGATTCGGGGCGATCTTCGGAATGGTGGGCCTCGTGCTCGCCGCGCCGCTCACATCTGCGGCGCTCCACATCACCCGCGAACTGGCCGAGGTGAGAGCGCTGGAAGAGGCGGAGCGTGCGCCGCCTGAAGCCGAAGCCGAGCCCGCCGGAGCGTGATGAGGCGCGACCGGACACTCACCTGGAAGGGGTGATGCGGGACCCGAGGCCGCTTGAGATCCTTGGCAAATAGCAGTTCGCGAGCTGACCTAACTAGGAGGGCACTATGTGGTGGGGCGTTGGAATTCTCGGCTTTCTCCTGTACATCACCATCCTGTTCACGCTTGGGCTGATGACGCTCAGGAAGGGGCATGGGTGGCTGTTCGTGTTCGGGATCTTCTTCCCGATCCTCTGGCTCATAGGCGCCGTGATGCAGCCCGCCGCTGCGCGGGCCGCCTAGACGGACGCGTCAAGGCAGACGGCAGACGATCTTGCCACTGTAGTTCTCCGCGTCCGGCGCGGGGTCGACTTCCGTCACGATGCAGGTTCCGTAACGGGTCTCGATCGAGTCGCCCTCGGCGGGCGCCCGCGGGAGCTCGACGTCCTGGAGATCTTCCCAGCCGGGCCCCTGGATCGTGACGGAGAAGCGCTGCACGCGACAATCATCGCAGCACGAGCGCCTCAGGTCATCAGATTCGTCCGAATCAGCGAGCAGGTTCGAGCGTGCGCAGAACGACGGCGAGGTCCTCGCGAACGCGTTCGAGCGCCGACGTCTCGATGCCCTCGGCGGGCTTGTCATCGAGGAGACTCAGCGCGTCCTCGATCGAGCGTAGGGCGTGCTTGACGCGGAAGCGCCGGATCTCGGCGGAGTTCGAGCGGTGCGCGTTCATGGGCTCAACCCTGTCAGCTGCAGGAGAGCTCGTCTTGACCCGGCTGGGTCAATTGCGAACGGCCAGCGGGATGTCCGCGCGGACCAGTGTCCCGCGGCCGGGAGCGCTCGCCAGTCGGAGCAGGCCGCCCACGGCCTCGACCCGGTCTCGCAGGCCCTGGAGCCCCGAGCCGTTTCGTTCGTCCGCCCCGCCGACGCCGTCGTCGCCGACCTCGATCCGCAGATAGCGCCCCGATTCGATGACCCGGATCGTGATCGTCTTCGCACGGGCGTGACGCTGCGCGTTCGTGAGCGCCTCTGCCACGACGTAGTAGGCGGTCGCCTCTGCAGTCGAATCGACGCGGTCGGCGGGCAGCTCGAGCAGCCGGATCGTGACCGGCGAGCCGTCGGTCAAGCTGCGAATGGCCTCGGCGAGGCCGAGGTCGGTGAGGATCGTCGGATGGATCCCGTGCGCCAGATCGCGGAGCTCGTCGATGGCGATCAGGAGGTGCGTCTCCGGCGGGCGCGCGATTCGAGGAGCCCCTTTGCGATTGCCTCGCGCTCGGCGACGACGGCGGCGAGGAACATCGTCGACAGTGCCGCGACCGAGACGTAGAGCTGCGTGCTGAGCGTGCTGCGCGGGATCGAGTCGACGACGAACGGCCCCGCGTGGTGGGCCGTCTTCCAGAGCGTGAACCCGACGGCCACGGCGACCGCGAGCGTGCCGCCGCGCGGTCCGAAGCGAAGCGCGGCCCAGATCAGCGAGGGAAAGACGATGTAGACGAGCGGCCGGTCGGTCCGCAGCGCGATCTCGCTGAGCACGATCACCGCGCTCAGCATCAGGGCGCCTTCAGCGATCCGCGCCCTCGTCCAGGACAGGTCGAGAGGCCGCCACCAAGCCAGGGCGAGCGGAACGACCACGAGCGCGCCGGCCGTATCGCCGAGCCACCACGTGTGCCAGACGTGCGGCAGATCCGACGTCGATAAAACGTTGCCGAAGCGCAAGGACAGGGGCCCGATCGTCGCGCTGACCGCGGTGCCCGCGAAGATTGCGACGAGCAGCCCGCAGACGCCGGTCACACTCTCCAGCGGGCGACCGTTCCGCACGAGCTTCCGGAGCAGGTACGCCGCCACGAGCACCTCGAGCGTGTTGCCGAGCGTCTGCCCGAACGCCGATCCGACCGGGAGCGTGTCGTACTGGTTCGCGAGCAGGTCGCCCAGGACGACCCCGGGCCACAAGCTCAAGCCGCCCAGGTAGAGGAACGCAATGCCGACGCCGACCGGCAGCCAGACGATCGCCGCGACCGCCCCGGTGAACTTCAGCTCGTAGCCGATCTGCGCCGCGCCGTAGTAGGCGCCGGCGAGCGCGGGCTCGAGACGGATCAGTCCGTCGCCGGTTCGGAACGCGTTCGGCGCACACGTCATCGGCTCGACGGCGAGGCTGCGCCGCGCGACGTCCGGCAGCCCATCGCCGGTGAAGACCATCACGTACGGATAGCTCTCGTCGACCCAGAGCGTGGCCCGGCCCCCGAGCTCGACCTGGGCGCGGCCGTCGTCGCCGCGCTGGAGATCGGTGAAACAGTGGTCGAGCTGCACCGTGCCGATCGGCTTCGGCGTTCGGAAATCGAGCTCCGTGCCGTCGACCGACTGCCGGCCGATCGGGATCGAGCGCTCGTCGGAGATCAGCGCCGTTTCGGCCGGAACGCGCAACTCGAGCCCGTCCACGGGGCCGTCGCCGCCGGCGAGGTATGGATGCGCGCCGAACCCGAACGGGCACGCGCCCTCCCCCACGTTCATCGCCTCCACGCGAACGGTGAGGCCGTCATCGGCGAGCGAATACTCGACCCGGAGATCGAGCGTGAACGGGTAGCCCGGAGTCGGGTGCAGCGTGTGCTCGAGCACTGCGCGGTCGGCCTCCTGCTCGGCGACCGTCCACTTCGCCCAGCGCACGAGCCCGTGGATCGCGTTCTGCCGCTCCGGCTCGTCGAGCGCCAGCTGATACCTCTGGCCCGCGAACTCGTAGCTGCCGTCCTCCACCCGGTTCGGCCACGGCGCGAGCAGCTGCCCACGGCCGGAACCGCACATCGCGACGACGCTGTACCCGTCGAGCACCGACGCGTCGCCGACGGAGTACCGGCGCAGGCCGCCGCCGAAGCCGACGACGACCACGCGCTGGTCGCCGACCGACAGCTCGACCTGCTCCCCGGACGGGCTGATCGGTTCCTGCATGCGCACGGAAGCGTCGTCGTCACAGCACGTGGGGGCTTCATCCCCATCGGACGATGTGCCCCGCGGCGTTGCGTTCTAGCGTTGACTCGGCGTGAGCCCGCTCGCCTCGCCGGCCGTCGATCTCGCCCGAGTGAGCCTCATGATCCTGTCGCGGGAAGGCAGACGCACCCTCGTCACCGTCAGTTGCCCGAGCCCGCCGCCGGCCTCTACTTCATCCCATTCGGACGATGTCCTCGTGCCGCCAACAGGCTGCACTCCGTGGACACGGAAGGAGACAGGTTCGTGCTGAACGGGTTTGGGCTGAAACCGAAGTGATGGTGATGCGAGGCATCGTGGTTGCGATGGCTGCGCTGGCGCTGGCCGCCTGCGGCAGCTCATCGGGAGGCGAGGCCTCTCCGCAGTCGACAACCACTAGTGCAGCCACGTCCGGCGACGAGTCGTCTCTGGAGGGCTGGGCCCAAGGTCTCTGTGCCTCGGTCGCGGAGTGGCAAGCGACCACGAAGTCCACGGGCGCGAAGATGGCCAATTCGAAGGACGACTTCGCCCAAGGTGAGCAAGCGGTGACCTCCGCAGACGATTTTCTCGTCTCAGGTCTAAAAGGGCTCGGCACCCCTCCGGCTCCGGCCTCAACGGAAGCGAAGAACGCAATCGCCGGGCTCTTGACGAAGTTGGAGAATCAGGCCGGCGACATCGAGCAGGCCCTCATCGAGGAACCCCGAACACAGAGCGAAATCGTGACGGACACTGCTCAGGTTAAGGCTTTGATCTCCAAGATGAACAACGACATCTCCAAGACCGTCACCGAACTAAAGTCGCTTCCCGACACCGAAGGGTGGAAGGCGGCCTTCGAGCAAGTCCCGTCGTGTCACGGCGTGGCCACCGGCTGACCAGTTCCGCTTCCGTTGTCCTCGAGGATGTCGGACGCGTCACCCCATCGGGATGGTGCTTTTGAGCCCCCGACAGTCGATCGTTCCAAGATCATTTGCGCGGACCGAGTGCGTGCAACGGCCCGGGCCCGATGAGACCGACAGGACGAAGGAGGAACGAAAGATGCCCGCACCACGAAGAGTCGCCCGCCGCACCGCACGTCGCACGGCCTCCCGACAGGCCGGCGCAGCTCCACCGCCAGAGACCGCCCCGGCGCCGCCGCCTGCCGCACCGACAGAGCCCGTCGCTCCGGCCGCTCCGGCAGAGCCCGCCTATATGGCGGAGCTCGAACAGCTCAACCAGCTGAAGGAGCAAGGAATCCTCACCGAGGAGGATTACGAGGCGAAGAAAAAGCAGATCCTCGGCCTGTGACGAGACCTGGGGCGCCCGAGAGGAGGCGGTGAATGACTGGCGACCGTAGCGATATGAAGCCTCGTGTTCTGATCGTGTACTACTCGCACACGAAGCAGGCGAAGAGGGTGTGCGACGCGATGGCGGAGGTCCTGCGCGGGCGCGGCTGCGACGTCTCCCAGGCCGGGATCGAATTCACGGATCCGCACTACGCCAAGAACTTCAAGCAGTTTCCTTTTCGGCACGCGGTCTTCAGCATCGTCCCACTGCTCTGGCCGCAACTGCGCCGGAAGACCGGGCAGATCCGCATCCCGGAAGAGGCGAAGCACGGCGACTACGACCTGGTCTGCTTCGGCTCGCCGACGTGGTTCTTCACCACCGCGATGCCTCTCCGCTCGTATCTGAAGTCGGACGATGCGCGCACGGTGCTGGCCGGGAAGCCATTCACCGCGTACGTGGTCTGCCGCCGGTACTGGAGCGTCAACCTGAAAGAGGTCAAGAAGCTCGGTACCGCCCAGGGCGGCGAATACGTCGAGGGAATCCGCTTCACGTACGAGGGCGGCCAGATTCGGTCGCTGCTGGCCCTGCTCAGCTACTTCGGCAAAGGCGAGATGCGCGAGCGCGCCCTCGGAATCAAGATCCCGCCGACCAATCTCAAGCCGGACTTCGGCGATCAGGCGGAGGCGTTCGCGAACAAGCTGGCGGACAGCCTCAAGCCCGCGGGGAAGGTCGAGGAAGTCGCTTCTTCTCCGGGAGACACCTGAGCTCGAGATCGTCAATGCGGATTGAACGGCTGGCGCTCGTAGGTCTGCTCGCCGCCGTTTCGGTCGGTGCGACCGCGTGCCTCGGCATCGGCAAGTCATCCAGCAAGACGACGAGCACGGGCTCGTCGGTCCTCCCGACCGCGAAACGGGGCGTCGTAACGATCCAGACGGCGACGGTCGGCGACCCAGGCAACCCCTCGGTCGGAGTCTGGCAGGTCTTCAAGACCGTAGGAACCAAGGGCGCAGGAGTGACTCTGCCGCCCGGAACGGGCATCTACAAGAACTGCGCAGCCGCTCCATCATCGGCGCCGAGTTGCCTGACGGTCGGCGGAGTCAAGGACACCTACGGGATCGGCGAGTTCGAGATCACCGTCTCCCAGTACGTGACGTTCCTGAACACGGTCGATCCAGATGGGAAGAATCTGCGCCAGCTCTACTTGGACAACATGAATCCCACGGTCTGGCCAAAGTACGGCTCGATCGGATACTCGTCGGGAGCGGCTTTCGGCCAGCACTATTCCGTCGCCTATCCCGAGTGGGCCCAGAAACCGTTCAATTTCGGGGACTTCCGACGCGGGGCAGAGTTCGTCAACTCACTGTTCAACGGGACGGTTCTCTCCAAGACATCGTCGAGCTCGGGCGGATTCAAGTACGTCACCTACAAGGTGCGCCTCTCGCCCAAGACCGAGCGCGGCATGTACGACATGACCACGGAGACGCCAACGCGAACCGCGTCGACGGGATTCGTCCTCCCGAGCAACGACGAGTGGGTAAAAGCCGCCTACTACGACCCAAAACATGGTGGGACCAACTCGTATTGGGTCTATCCGACAGGGCCCTTCGACCCACCGAACCCGTCGAAACTGAATCCCACCACTGGGGATGTCGTCAACGCGGACAAGCAGCCATTGGCGACCTACAACCCGAACGACCCGAACTCGAGCGTGGACACTCCGGGCTCACCGGCCGGAGCCGCCCCGAACTGGTGTCCCTCGCAGGCCGGGTCGAACTGCGACCAACTACCGATCGATTTCCCACCCGGGCTCGACCTGGAGAAGAACTTCATGGGAAACGTGAGCACGATCGGCCAGGCGAAGACTCCTTCCCCCTGGGGTGCGTACGACATGGGGGGCAACGTCGTCGAGCACACCGACTCGCTCGCTCCCCAGCCGCCGGGCTACAACTTCGTGCGGGACTGGCGGTACTACCACGGGGGTGTGGCGAATGCGCCGGCGTACCAGGTCGCGATCTATGGATTCGGCTACTTCCCGGGGGATCCGCAACTCGGGAGGATCTATCCCTGGATGGGCTTCCGCGTCGGCGTGATCGGGGACCTCAAGTAGAGGTATGCCAGGAGCGTTAGCGAGCTGGAACGACGGTCCAGCTCAACGACGGGACGCTCTGGTGCGAAAAACCGATGCCGGTCCGATGCTGGACTTCACGCAACACGCGGACCAAGCGTCTCTCCGCCTGCTCGTCCTCCACGACGACGCCGAGCGGGAGTTCGACTACACGAGCGATGCCGAACAGGCGCTCGAGCGGGCCGACACGAGCGGCTGGGACAGTCGTCAGCGTGAAGAACGACTGGGCCACGGTCTTCTGAACCCAACTGCGCGACGCTCGCCGGCTCTGCCGCCCCCGACAACGCCGGCGAATCATCCGGTTTGTACGAACTAGATTCGCCCGCGCCGCCGCCGGCCGGGCCGGCCGGGAGTCACGGCCGCAGCCACTACGGCGGTCTTTGCGACCGGCGAGGGGCCAGGTGTGACAGCCGCGGCCACGACCGCGGTCTTCGCCACCGGCGCCCCGATGACACCGACTCTTCCTCGACGTGCTGCTCTGAGGGGCATTTCAATCTCCTTCGGTCGCGGGCGCTTCGTCCGCCTCGATGGAGGCGATGATCGCCTGAATGGGAATCCGTCCGTTGGCGATGAGCTGGCCACCCGAACGTCGTGCCGCCGATGCGAATGGTGCCGCCCACAGGTTCTCCCAGATGAGTACTCCGGCAGTACTTCCCGGCTCCATCGCAGCGGCGAGATGCGCGACGTCGTCCTCTGCCAACAGCTCCGCCAGCTGGGCCTCCAATGCTTCTAGCTCGCCGAGCTCGCCGACATCGGAGAGCTCCATTGCCTCGGTGGTACCGTCCTCACTCTTGGTCAGGATCAGAATGTCGATCACGCGGATGGTTCCGGAGTCGACCAACGCGAGCAGCTCTGCAACCATCTCGCCCGTGAAGTTGCTCGCTCCCGCTGGAAACTCGACGACGATGTAGTCAACGGGACCGAGTTCATCGAGGGATCTCTCTGTCGCCTCTCGAAGCGATGTTTCTGTCATCTCTTTCCTTTCGCTACAGGCCCGCTCTTGCTACAAGCGCTCCTCGGGTTGATCAAGTGCGAGCCGTCAACCGTTTGAACTTGAATGTTCGACGGACCGCCTTTCGCGGGACCGTGATGGGACTCTCGCGGACAAGCGGTCGACGAGCATCACCCTCTTGGGATGAGTGCCTTCGTTCCGGCCAGGCGTTGTGCGCTCGTCGCCAGGTTTGAGCATGTCGCACGACCGATGGTTCGCGACTAGCCGAGGCTGCGGAGGTTAGCCCGTCAGCGGCCCGAGGCCCTTCGCGATCAGATCGACGCCGAAGACGAGGAACAGCACTGTCATGACTGCGGCGTTGTGCACGGCGAGCCAGCCCTTGATCGAATCGAGCTGCACCTTTGCGTTGTCGCCACCGACGAGGTAGTAGGCGACGGGGCCGATGATCGTGATGCTGCCGATGACCACGAAGACGATCAGCGAGACGACGGCATCCGTCGTCGAGAGCCCAAGCTGAGCGAGCCCGGCGGCGGCGGAGGCCGACAGGAGCAGGTTCTTGGGGTTCGGGCACACGAGCAGGAAGCCGAGCCCGAAGGCCTTCACGGGCGAGAATGCGTCGATCCCGGCCATCCACTTCGGCATCTCCGGCTCGATCCCCGGCTGTGGTCGGCTGCGCCAGTTGCGCGCGGCGAGCAGTAGGAAGAGCACGCCGAACACGATCTTCCCCCAGGAGATGGTGTCGGATGCTGTGCTGCTCGTGGCAGCGTCGCTCGCGTCGGACAAGAAGTAGACGACGCCGCTCACCACTGCCAACGCAACCGCCCAGCCGGCGAGGAACGTCGGCCCGTTCACCCGCGCCCGCTGCGAAAACAGCATCAGGATCACCGCCATGATCGGCACGGGGCTGATCGCAACACCGACCGCGAAGGTCAGCACCTCGCTGATTCCCTGACCCATCGTTAGGCGGCTAGAGGGTTCGGCCCGAAGAGCAACTCTCGCGGCTCGCCTCCGGCTGCGGCGACATCGCCTACCCGCCAGATGAACTCGAGCAGCCTGTGGTCGATGCCGCACTCCGTCGAGAGCGGCCCGATCGCACCGTTCCGAAAAGCCATGGCGATCTCGAGGAGCCGGGCGACGAGCGCGTCGCCGGCCTCCTGCAGGTTGGCTCCCTCCACGTCACCGAAGCCGTCCAGGCCGAGGCGAACACGGCCGTCAACCTCCGAGATTCGCAATTCCGGGGTCCAGGTCTCCATCTCTGCGGAAGTCTGATCGGCGGACACGATGTCAAGCCGGGTCGGCACGGGATCTACGAGGTGGACAACTTCTCCTGAGCGTCGGCCAGAGCCGCCTTCAGCGCCTTGACCTTCTTGCCTTCTGCCTCGCCGACGACCTTCTTGAGGGAGTGCGTGACGAGCTCGTCGACCTCGGCCGCGGAGGAGTTGGGATACGCGATGATCAAGCCGGCACCGCCCCAGGGGATCGTCTGTTCGGCCTGCTGCTCGATCTGGCTCTTCACCTTCGAGCTCGCAGTCTTGCCGACCACGGCCCCCGCGGCCGCCCCGATCGCGGTCGCCGCGAGGAGAGGCGGCGCCGCAAGGCCGACGACCAGCCCGACCCCGCCGAGGACCTTCGCGCCGCCTTTGGCCATGTGATCGGTCTGCTCGACACTCGTGTTCCCCTGGAGATCACGGCTGATGCAGACGGCGCCGTCGATCTTCGCTTCCGAGTCGACGAGCGCTTCGTAGTCGAGGATCGCCCCGTCCTTCGTCAGATACCCGGCGATCATGACATCGGTTGTGTCGCTCATGGTTCCTCCCTCGCCTACTGCTTCGACATTAGGAGCTGCACATGGTCCTCGGGATCGATCAGGTGGCTGTGGTCGTCCTCGCCGATCGTAAGCTCGACCCAGTCGATCTCTCCGTTGAACACCGTCGACTCGACGGTCGCCCCGGGGAAGACCGTCGTCCCCAGCTCGCGTCCGATCTCGAGACCCTCGGTGGCGGAGAAGACCATCGGCTGGGTCACCGCGACCTTCCCTTCGCCGACCTGCTCGCCGTCGTAGTAGAGCGTGACGTCCCCGCCCTTCGCGAATCCCTCGCCCTCGTACGCAAACTCGGCGCGGACCTGGTGCTCGCCGGCCGCGAGGGGCTTCTCGGCATCGGTCACGAAGACGTTGATGCCGAACAGGCTGTACGCGAATCGCGCGGCGCCCTCGTGCATGAACAGGCCCCAGCCGCCGCCTGAGCCGCCGCCCTGAGCCACGATCGTGCCCTGTGCGGTTCCGTCCGGCACGCGGACCTGAGCGGTCACCTGGAACGACTTGTTCTTGATGTCGAGGACGCTTTGCTCGGAGATGCGCTTCATGCCGGGGTAGAAGACTTGGCTCGTCCCCTTCGCGATCGACGGCCGGCCGGCGAGCTCTGCCGAGAAACGCTCGACTCCGCGGTCATCGAGTGGGAGGACAAGGTACTTGCGCGCTTGCGCGAGCCAGAGGTCCTGGAGCTCCTTCAACTTGTCCGGCATCTCATTCGAAAGATCGTCGGCCTGGCTGTAGTCCTTGGAGCCGTCGTAGAGCTCCCAGACGTCCTCGTCGAAGGGAATCGTCTTCGTGCCGATGGCGAGCTTCCACGGCGTGCGGTGCTTGGTGACCGCGCTCCAGCCCTCGTGGTAGATGCCGCGGTTGCCGAACATCTCGAAGTACTGCGTCTCATGCCGCTCGGGAGCGTCGGGGGCGTCGAAGGAGTAGACCATGCTCGTCCCCTCGTAGGGGCTCTGGGTGACGCCGTTCACCTGGGTCGGCTCCGGGATGCCGGCCAGCTCGAGCACGGTCGGGGCGACGTCGATCACGTGGCTGAACTGCGAGCGCACCTCGCCCTGTTTCTCGATCCGTTTCGGCCAGTGGACGATCGTCCCGTTCCGCGTCCCGCCCCAGTGCGAGGCGACCTGCTTCGTCCACTGGAACGGCGAGTCCATCGCCCATGCCCAGCCGACCGCGTAGTGGTTGTACGCCTCGGGGCTCCCCCACTTGTCGACTCGGGCGGAGAGGAACTCGGGTGTCTCGACGACCTCGCCCATGCCGTTCAGGGAGATCAGCTCGTTGAACGTGCCCCGGACCGTTCCCTCGGCCGAGGCTCCGTTATCGCCGATGATGCAGAAGATCAGCGTGTTGTCGAGGGCTCCCAGCTCCTCGATCGCGTCGATGACGCGGCCGACGTGGTGGTCGGTGTGTGAGAGAAACGCCGCGTAGGTCTCCATCTGCCGTTCCAGGACGGGCCCGAGCGCATCGTCCATCTCGTCCCACGCCGGGATCTCTTCGTGGCGCTCCGTCAGGCCGGCCTCCTGCGGGATCACGCCCATCTCCTTCTGCCGCTCGAACGTGATCTCACGCTGCCGGTCCCACCCGTGCGCGAACTTGCCCTTGTAGCGGTCGATCCACTCCTGCGGCACGTGGTGCGGAGCGTGGGTCGCTCCCGGAGCGAAGTAGACGAAGAACGGTTTGTCTGCCGCGAGCGTCTTCTGGGTCCGGATCCACGTGATCGCCTTGTCGGCGAGGTCTTCCGTCAGGTGGTAGCCCTCCTCGGGCGTCTTCTCGACCTCGATCGGGCTCGTGCCCTCGTAGAGCGACGGGTAGTACTGGTTGTCCTCCCCGCCGATGAAGCCGTAGAAGTACTCGAAGCCGGAGCCGGTCGGCCACATGTCGAACGGCCCGAGCGGACTGTTCTGGAAGACCGGCACCTCGTGGCACTTGCCGAACTGCGCGGTCGAGTAGCCGTTCAGCCTCAGCGTTTCCGCGAGCGGCGCCTTCGTGTTCGGACGGAGGGACGTGTAGCCCGGGGCTGCCGTTGCGAGCTCCGTGATGCACGCCATGCCGACGGAGTGGTGGTTGCGTCCCGACAGGAGGGCGGCGCGCGTCGGCGCGCAGAGAGCAGTCGTGTGGAACCGGTTGTACCGAAGCCCGTGCTCGGCCAGCTTCTCGAAGGTCGGCGTTTCGCATGGGCCGCCGAACGCGCTCGAGGAGCCGAAGCCGGCGTCGTCGATCAGGACGATCAGGACGTTCGGCGCGCCGGCTGGGGGCCGAAGCTCCTCGATCGGCGGGAACTTCGCAGCCGGATCCTTCGCATCGAACGGCAGCTCTTTCTCGTACGGCTTGTCGGGAATCGGAAGGATCGAACGATCTACGTCCTCAGCCATTGCGGTGCACCTCCAGATCGGGTTGGCCGGCTCGCAAGCGAATAGAACTCCTCAGAGCGTTGCTCGACATCACCCGCTTCGGACGAACCCCTCGAAACGGTTGAACGGGTAGAAAACAGATACATGGCTCCACCCGGCATGAAGTGGATCGACGGCGGCGAGTTCGCGATGGGCTCCGACGAGTTCTACGCGGAAGAGAGGCCTGTGCACCGCGTTGCGGTCGACGGCTTCTGGATGGACGAGCATGCCGTGACCGCTGCCGAGTTTCGGCGTTTCGTCCGCGACACGGGCTACGTCACGATCGCCGAGCGACCGCTCGACCCCGACGACTATCCCGACGCCGACCCCGAGCTCCTCGTACCGGGCTCGCTGGTGTTCCAAAAGAGCCTCGGGCCGGTCAGCCTGGACGACTTCCGGAACTGGTGGTCGTACGTCCCCGGAGCGTCCTGGAAGCGCCCGGGCGGCGCCGGCACGACGATCAACGGACGCGATCACCACCCCGTCGTCCAGGTCGCCTATGAGGACGCAGAGGCGTACGCGACCTGGGCGGGCAAGGAGCTTCCGTCGGAAGCCCAGTGGGAATACGCGGCTCGCGGCGGGCTCGACGGAGCCGTCTTCGCCTGGGGAGACGCCGAGCTCCCGGAGGGGAGACCGATGGCGAACACTTGGCAGGGCGACTTCCCCTGGCACAACCTGAAGCTCGACGGCTACGAGGGCACCTCGCCGGTCGGCTCGTACCCGCCCAACGGCTACGGCTTCTTCGACATGACGGGGAACACCTGGGAGTGGACCTCGGACTGGTTCACACCGCAGCATTCCGACGAGGTGCAGAGCCCGTGCTGCGTCCCGCGCAACCCGCGGGTGGGCTCATCGGAGGCGAGCTTCGCCGCGGGACAGCCGGGCTCCAGCATTCCCCGAAAGGTGATCAAGGGCGGCTCGCATCTGTGCGCGCCCAATTACTGCCTGCGCTACCGACCGGCCGCACGCCAGGGCGAGACGATCGACACGTCCACGGGTCACATCGGCTTCCGCTGCGTTCTGCCGCCTGGTCAACCGCTAGATGACCTTCTCTAGTCGCTGACTCCGGTCGATCGTCGCCTCGTCCGGCATCCTCGCCGTCCGCTTGCCGGGCCGCGGCCCACCGTACTGTGCGCCGGACGAACTGTGTTAGATGCCGCTATGGCGGAACCGCAGCCGGGTTCAGACCACACGGACGCCGACCAAGCGCCTCCAATTCCAACGCCGCCCTCCGATCTCGATCAGCTGCGACGTACGTCGATGGCTGCGGAGCGCACCTGGCTCGCGTGGTGGCGCACCGCCCTGGGCGCCACCGCCGGGGCGCTCGCTGTGGGCCGGTTCGCCCCGCAACTGCTCGACGTCGCCCCATGGCCGTACATTCTGCTCGGCTGCGGCTACGCGTCTCTCGCTGTCGGGCTGTCAATCGTCGGCGCACAACGCCAGCGCGAGCTGGAGCATGCGCTGCGAACCGGTGGCCACGTACCGCTGCGGTTCCGCACCGTCGCGCTGTTCACCGTCGGCGGCGTCGCGATTGCCGTCATGACCGTCGTCCTCGTGATCGCGCAGACCTGACGCCCGTCTCTTCGCTAGGCGTTGCCAAACCAGGCGTCGCTCTCGACCTGCTCCCGCGCTTGGCGTGCTCGGCGCGAACGTCGCGATGATGGTGCTGGGTGCAGTCGCGACTCTTGCGCTTCAGAATGTGATCTTGCGCCGCGCAGCCGCGCGCCGGCGGCAGCGTTAGGCTCGCGCCGGTCATCGATCTCGACGTGTTCGGCGCGCCTGCTCACGAGCTGAGTATGCACTCGCTGGTGTGGCCTTCATCCCCATCGGACGATGTGCCTCGCGGAGCCGCTTTCTAGCTTTACCCCGCATGAGCCCGCTCGCGTCGACGACCGTTGATCTCGCCCGAGTTCAGTTCGCGACGACCTCGCTCTACCACTTCATCTTCGTCCCGCTCACGCTCGGCCTTGCACCGCTCGTGGCCACGATGCAGACGATCTGGCACCGCACGGGCAACGACGCGTGGCTCCGTCTGACGCGCTTCTTCGGAACCCTGTTGCTGATCAACTTCGCGATCGGAGTCGCGACCGGCCTCGTCCAGGAGTTCCAGTTCGGGATGAACTGGTCGGTCTATTCGAAGTACGTCGGCAACGTCTTCGGCGCCCCGCTCGCGATCGAAGGTCTCGCGGCGTTCATGCTCGAGTCGACGTTCCTCGGCCTTTGGATCTTCGGGTGGAACCGGCTCTCGCCGCGCGTCCATCTGGCGACGATCTGGATCGCCGCGGTCGGCACCTGGCTGTCCGCGTACTTCATCCTCGTCGCGAACTCGTGGATGCAGCATCCGGTCGGCTACAAGGTCGAGAACGGCCAGGCGGTGCTGACGAGCGTGTGGTCCCTGCTCTCGGCGACCTTCGCGCTCTGGGCCTTCGGCCACACGATGCTGGCCGGCTTGACGGTCGGCTCCGCGCTTGTCCTGGGCGTCTCGTGCTGGCACCTCGCGCGGAGCCACGACGTCGACACCTTCAAGCGCTCCGCAAAGCTGGCGCTGATCGTGCTCGTCCCGGTTTCGGCCGTGAACCTCTGGTGGGGAAGCCACTTCGGCATCTACACGACCGAGCAGCAGCCGATGAAGATCGCCTCCACCGAAGCCCAGTGGGACACGTGCCAGCCGTGCTCCTTCTCCATCTTCCAGATCGGCGGTTTCACGACGAACGACCAGAAGCCGTCGTTCTCGATCGAGATCCCGCACCTGCTCTCGTTCCTCGCCACCGGCACCCTCAACGGCCAGGTCGTCGGGATCAACGAGAACCAGACGGCAGAGGAGCAGCAATACGGACGCGGGCAGAACTACATCCCGCCGGTTGAAGCCGTCTACTGGTCGATGCGGATCATGGCCTACCTCGGGACGCTCGTCTTCCTCGTCGCCGCAGTCGGGGCCTTCCTCTTCTGGCGAGGGAAGCTCGAGCGCGCGCGTTGGTATCTGTGGACCGCGGTCGTGGCGATCGCGTTCCCGTTCATGGCCGCCCTCGCGGGCTGGGTCCTGACCGAGGTGGGGCGCCAGCCGTGGATCGTGCAGGGGCTGCTCCGGACGAACCAGGCGAACTCGCCGAGCGTCGGCACGGCCTGGATCGCCACGAGCCTCGGGATCTTCATCGGCCTCTACCTCGTGCTGGGCATCCTCGACTTCGTGCTCATGCGGCGGTACGCGAAACCCGACAAGCCTCCGACGCGCGAGGAGCTGCCCGAGCCGGCGGTGACGTACTGAGATGACGCTCCAGATCTTCTGGTTCTGCGTGATCGTCGTTCTCTGGAGCGGCTACTTCCTCCTCGAAGGGTTCGACTTCGGCGTGGGCATGCTGCTCCCGTTCGTGCCCCGGAACGAACGCGAGCGCGGCGCCATGTTCGAGTCGATCGGACCTGTCTGGGACGGCAACGAGGTATGGCTGGTCGTCGCCGCCGGCGCCACCTTCGCCGCATTCCCCGCCTGGTACGCCACGATGTTCTCGGCCTTCTACCTGGCGCTCCTGCTGCTCCTGTTCTTCCTGATCGTGCGCGTCGTCTCGTTCGAGTGGCGCAACAAGAGCGAGAGCCCGCGCTGGCGGAGGGCGTGGCTGTGGGTGAACGCGCTCGGCAGCACCGGCATCGCGTTCATCTGGGGAATCGGGCTCGCGAGCCTGATCCACGGCGTGCCGCTCGACTCCAACGGTGACTACAGCGGCAATTTCGTCGATCTGTTCACCGGCTACACGGCGTTCGCGGGCCTCGCGTTCGTGCTCGTCTTCGCCTTCCACGGCGCGAGCTACTTGGGTCTCCGCACGACGGGCGACCTCCACGACCGAGTTCGCGTCGCCGCCCGAAGGCTTGCCGTCCCCGCGGCCTTGGTCGGCGCCGCGTTCCTGATCTGGACGATCGTCGTGGCCGTCGATCGCAACGACAAGGACGTCTTCCCGGTCGTCGTGCCGGCTGTCATCGGGATCGCGGCGCTCGCGGTGGCGGCGTTCGTCGTCTTCCGAGACAGGAGCGGTCTCGCTTTCACGATGACGGCGATCGGGACCGTTGCGGCGGTGGCGACCCTCTTCACCGGCCTCTACCCGCGAGTGATGGTCTCGAGCCCGAACTTCGGCAACAGCCTCGACGTCGCCGGTGCCGCCTCCCAGCACTACACGCTGGCCGTGATCGCGGTCGTCGCGCTGATCGTGACGCCGATCGTCATGCTCTACCAGGGCTGGTCGTACTACGTCTTCCGTGCGCGGGTCACGGGCGAAGAGGTCAATCCGCTCGAAGGACTTACTCACCCGCCGAGCCGCTCGTCCGCGGGCTGACCATGCGCATCCTCGACCAGCGCCTCGTGCGCCGAGCCCGTCCGGTGCGCCACCTGCTCGTGCTGGACGCGGTCCTCGGTGCCTTGTCCGCGGGGCTCGTCCTCGTCCAGGCGGTCCTGATCGCGAGCGTCGTGGCGCAGGCGTTCTCGGGCGCGTCGTTGGGCGAGGTCACGTTCGACCTCGTCCTGCTCGGACTCGCATTCGCCGGGCGAAGCGTCCTGACGTGGGGCTTCGAGGTGGCCGGCCGCCGCGCCGCGTCGACGGTCCTCTCCGAGCTCCGCCTCGAGCTCGTCGAGCGCAGGCTCCGGAAACAGCCCCTCGCGCTCGACGGCGCCGAGGCCGGCGAGATCGCGGCGACCGCAGTGCAGGGCGTCGAGGGGCTCGAGGCCTACTTCGGCCGCTATCTGCCGCAGGTCGTGCTCGCGATCGTCGTCCCGGTGGCGGTGCTCGCGCTCGTCGTCGCCATCGACCCGATCTCGGCCGGGCTGATGCTGCTCACGCTGCCGCTCGTGCCCGTGTTCATGTGGCTGATCGGCCGCCACACCGAGGAGCGCACGCGCGAGCGCTGGCTCGCGCTCCGGCTGCTCTCGACGCATTTCCTGGACGTCGTCCGTGGACTCCCAACCTTGCGCGCCTTCAACCGTGGCCGGGCGCAGGCCGACGTCCTCGACCGGATCGGCGAGCGCTACCGGAGGACGACGATCGGCACGCTGCGCGTCGCGTTCCTCTCGGGCGCCGTGCTCGAGCTGGCCGCGACCCTGGGCGTCGCGCTCGTTGCCGTCACCGCGGGCGTGCGGCTCGTCGACGGCGGCCTCGGTCTCCAGGCTGCGCTGACGGTGCTCGTCCTCGCGCCGGAGCTCTACCTCCCCGTGCGTCAGCTCGCGGTGCAATTCCACGCGAGCGCCGACGGGATCGCGGTCGCGGAGCGGATGATGGAGCTGCTCGATGAGCCGCCGGCCGCGCACAGCGGAAAGCTGGTGGCGCCGAGCCCGCTCGACGCGCCGGTCAGGTTCGAGGCGGTCTCGTTTGCCTACCCGTCGCGGCCGGCCCTCGTGCTCGACGGCCTCGACCTCGAGCTCCATCCCGACGAGACGGTCGCCCTGATCGGGCCCAGCGGATCGGGCAAGACGACGGTCGCGAGCCTGCTCCTACGGTTCGTCGACCCGGTGCACGGCCGCATCTCCGTGGGCGGGCTCGACCTTGCGCACTGCCGCGCGGACCTCTGGCGCGACCAACTCGCCTGGGTGCCGCAGCAGCCGACGATCTTTCGCGGGACGATTGCCGACAACATCCGGCTCGGCGACCCGGGCGCGACCGTGCGCTCGGTTCGCGACGCGGCCGTGCTCGCGGGCGCGGACCGGTTCGTCCAGGCGCTCCCGTTCGGCTACGAGACGCTCGTCGGAGACGGGGGTCGCCCGCTGTCCGCCGGTGAGAGCCGACGGATCGCGCTCGCGCGGGCGTTCGTCCGCAACGCGCCGCTCGTGATCCTCGACGAGCCGACGGCCGACCTCGACCGCACGAGCGCCGGTGTCGTCGCCGAGGCGGTCGAGCGGCTGCGCTCGGGCCGCATGGTGCTGCTGATCGCACACAGGCCCGAGCTTGTCGCGCACGCGGACCGCGTCGTCCTGCTCGAGGACGGGAACGGCCGGACGCCCGTCCGGGACGAGGTCGTATGACGGCGACGATCCGCAGGCTGATGCTGGTCACGGACGTGCGCCGGACGCGGCTCGCGCTCGCGGCGTTCCTTGGCGTGCTGACGATCCTCTTCGGCGTCGGCTTGATGGGCACGGCCGGCTACCTGATCTCGAGGGCGGCCGAGCACCCGGCGGTGCTCTCGCTGACCGCTGCGATCGTCGGCGTCCGCTTCTTCGGTCTCGCGCGGCCCCTGGCGCGGTACCTCGAGAGGCTCGCGTCGCACGACGTCGCGCTGCGCTCGCTCGGCCGCGCCCGCGCGCAGGTGTACGAGGCGGTCGAGCCGCTTGCGCCCGCTCAGCTCGAGAACACCCGCCGCGGCGACCTACTGTCGCGGTTCGTCGGCGACGTCGACTCGCTGCAGAACCTGTATCTGCGTGGCCTCGAGCCTCCCCTCGTCGCGCTGATCGCGGGAACGGCCTCGGTCGTGCTCGCCGCGTTCTTCCTTCCGGCCGCGGCGCTCGTCCTCGGAATCGGGCTCCTGCTCGGCGGGATCGCCGTGCCCGTGGCTGCGTCGTCCGTGTCGCGGAGATCGTCGGAGCGCTACGCACGGGCGCGCGGCGAGCTCTCGGCCGAGCTCGTCGAGACGCTGGCCGGGAGCGCGGAGCTTGCGGCGTTCGGCCTCGAGCGGGACCGCATCCGCACGATGCGTCGAGCCGACTCGCGGCTCGTCCGCATCTCCCGCCGGGCCGCGCTCGCCGACGGCCTCGGCGACGCACTCCGCCTCTTCGTGACCGGCGCGACCGTCGTCGGCGTGCTCGCGGTCGCCGTCCAGGCTCATGCCGAGGGACGGCTCGACCGCGTCCTGATCGCGATGCTGGCGCTCCTCTCGCTGGCCGCCTTCGAGGCCGTCCAGCCGCTGACGGAGTCGTTCCGCGAGCTGCAGACAACAGTCGCGGCCGGCCGACGGGTCCTCGACCTGACCGACCGCGCCCCGCGCATCGTCGACCTCGCGCAGCCTCTCCCGGCACCAGTTGCTCCGTTCACGATCGAGCTCGAGGACGTCCGAGCCCGCTACTCACCCGACGAGCGGCCCGCACTCGACGCCTTCAGCCTGCGACTCGAGCCGGGCCGACGCGTCGTCCTGCTCGGCCCGAGCGGAGCCGGCAAGACCACGGTCGTCCGCCTGCTCCTCCGATTCATCGATCCGGAGCGCGGGCGCGTGACCCTCGCCGGAGAGGACCTGCGGTGCTACCGCCAGGAGGACGTGCGCAGCGGGATCGCCGTCGCGGGCCAGGATGCGCACCTCTTCTCAGCGAGCATCCGCGACAACCTCAGGCTCTCGAGACCGGAGGCAACCGACGACGACTTGGCGCGAGCCCTGCGCTCGGCGCGAATCCTGGACTGGGTGCTGAGCCTCCCGGACGGCCTCGACACGCTCGTCGGCGAGGAGGGTCGGGAGCTCTCGGGTGGCCAGCGCCAGCGCATCGTGCTCGCCCGGGCGCTGCTCACCGAGGCGCCCGTCCTCGTGCTCGACGAGCCGACCGCGCACCTCGATCCGCCGACCGCCAAGGGGCTCGTCCAGGACGTGTTCGCCGCGGCCGGCTGGCGCACTGTGCTCCTGATCACCCACCGCCCAGAGGGCGTCGACCTCGCCGACGAGGTAGTCGTCCTCCGGGAGCCCCGCGTGACCTAATCTCCAGAGAGGAAAGGAGACGCACATGACAGGCAAAGCCGATTTCACCGAGCAGGAGTGGGAGCTCGTCCGCGAGGGCCCGACCGCAGCGGGGATGTACGCCCTGATGGCCTCGAAGGGCGGCAGCTTCCGCGAGAGCTGGGCGCTCTCCAAGACGTACGCGGAGGCGAGGCAAGAACGCGGGGAGAGCGAGCTCCTCGACGCCCTCGTCGCCGAGAAGCCGCCGGTCAAGCGCTACGACTCGGCGGAGCAGCTGGAGCACGAAGGGCTCACGAAGCTGAGCCAGGCCGTCGAGCTACTGGAGCAGAAGGCGTCCCCGGGCGAGGTCGAGGGTTACCGGCACTTCGTGCTCGAGGTCGCGGGGAGCGTCGCCAAGGCGCACAAGGAGGGCGGCGAGGGGGTCAGCCCGGAGGAGCGCGAGGCGATCGAGAAGATCACCACGAGCCTGCATCCAGGTGGCCCCGAGGCGGCCGGCTAAGCGGCGGCCGCAGCTTCCGCCTTCGCGCCCATCCGCTCCAGCAGATGGTCGCCCACGCGTAGCGAGTTCGCCATCGCGGTCAGCGCGGGGTTGACCGCGCCGATCGACGGAAAGACGCTCGTGTCGACGATGTACAGGTTGTCGAGCTCGTGCGCTCGGCAGTCGCGGTTGACGACCGACGTCTCGGCGTCCTCGCCCATTCGGCACGTCCCGGCCTGGTGCGCGACCCCGGCCACCGGGATCTCGTTCTTCATGTACGCGAACCGGTGGAACAGGTGGTCGGGCTCCATGTGCAGCTTGCCGAGCATCGAGTGCAGCTGCTCTTGCAGGTCATTCTTGGGCGTGTCGTTCGTCGAGCGGTAGGCGAGCGTCAACTTGCCGTCCTTGTCGACGGTGACGCGGTTCTCTGGCAACGGGAGATCCTCGGTGGAGAGCCAGAAGTCGATCGCGTGCTTCGCGACCTTCTCGAGCGTCCACTGCGGCGCGAGCCTCGTCTCGCCGGGCCGCTCGCCGCGGAACATGGGCGCCTGTGACTTGCCGACCATCTGGATGTTGCCGAGCGGATAGTCGTGGCCGTTGCCGGCGAAGTAGAAGTCGTTGAGCCCGAGCGTCTTCTGGAAGATGGTCGGGTTCTCCTCGCGTGAGAGCGCGAGCACGGCCAGGCTGTTGTGGAACATGTAGTTGCGCCCCACCTGGTCGGAGCCGTTGGCGAGGCCATTCGGATGCTTGTCCGTCGCCGAGAGGAAGAGCAGCTTCGCCGTGTTCGCGGCGCCGCAGGCGAGGGCGACCAGGTCGGCCGTGTACGTCTTCGTCTCGCCGTCCTGCTCGACGACGACACCTGTGACCGTTGAGCCATCGTCGTTGGTCTCGAGCTTGACGGCGTGTGCATTCGTGACCAGTTCGACGTTCGGATGCTCGAGGGCGGGCCGCACCCCAAGCACCTCGGCGTCCGACTTTCCGTGCACGGCGCACACGAAGCCGTCGCAGTTGGCGCAGCGAACGCACGCGCTGTACGGCATGTTGGATTCGTTCAGGCGAATCCCGCAGGGTGCGTGGAACGGGTGGAGGCCAGCCGCCTCGAGGTCGTCCGAGAGCTGCTGGATCCGCGGCTCGTGCGAGACGGCCGGGAACGGGTACTGCGCGCTCGCGAATCCTTCCGTTGGATCCTCACCGTGGTTGCCGTGAACCTCGTAGTAGTGCTCGGCCTTCGTGTAGTACGGCTCGAGCTCGTCGTAGGTGATCGGCCAGGCCGGCGAGACGCCGTCGTGGTGCTGGAGCTCGCCGAAGTCCTCGGCGCGGAGGCGATACAGCGCCGCGCCATAGAGCTTCGTCGCGCCGCCCACGAAGTAATGGATCTGCGGCTGGAACGGCTTCCCTTTCTCGTCGTACCACGTGTCCTCCGACACGTAGCGGTTGTCGACGAACACGTCCTGGGCCAGCCAGTTCTGCGGCTCGCGCGCCAGCCAGTCTCCGCGCTCGAGCAAAAGGATCCGCTTGCCCGACGGGGCGAGGTGGCGCGCGAGCGTTCCGCCGCCCGCGCCCGATCCGATGATGATCACGTCATACGTGTCCACTGCGAGTCCTTTCAGTACTGCGCCATCAACTCGGGCACCATGATCCGCGCCGCCGCCTCGAGCAGCGCCAGGTGCGAGAACGCCTGCGGGAAGTTGCCGAGGTGGCGCCCTGTGCCGGCGTCGAACTCCTCGGCATACAGGCCGAGCGGCGACGAAATTCGCAACAGGCGCTCCATCAAGTCCCTCGACCGCTGCATCTCGCCGACGATCGCTAGGGCCGAGACGAGCCAGAACGAGCAGATCAGGAACGTGCCCTCCTTTCCGGACAGCCCGTCGTCGGTCTCGTCGGTCTTGTAGCGCAGGACGAACCCGTCTTCGGTCAGCTCGTCGGCGATCGCGAGCACGCTCGCCTTCAGCCGCTCGTCGTCGGGGGCAAGGAAGTCGAAGAGCGCCGCCAGCAGCGTCGACGCGTCGAGTGCGTCCGTGTCGTAGTGCTGGCACAGGACGCCGCGCTTGTCCACGCCGTGGGTCAGGATGTCCTCGCGGATCTCGTCCGCGACGGCCGCCCATTTCTCCTTCAGGTCGCCGCTCCCCCGCAGCTCGGCGAGTTGTGCCGCCCGGTCGAGCGCGACCCAGCACATCAGCTTCGAGGAGACGTAGTGCTGCGGCTTGCCACGGGCCTCCCAGATCCCCTGGTCCGGCTCGCGCCACACTTTCGTGGCGCACTCCGCCTGACTCTCGACGATCGGCCAGAGCCGCCGCGGCAGGCGCTCGCTCTTCTTCGTGTGCAGCAGGATCGAGTCGAGGACGGCGCCGTAGACGTCGTTCTGGCGCTGGTCGAACGCGCCGTTGCCGATGCGCACGGGACGCGCGCCCGCATAGCCGGTCATCTCGTCACGTGTTGACTCCGTCAGATCACGGCGCCCGTCGATGCCGTACATGATCTGGAGCGACCCGTCCTCGGTCGGCTCGATGTCGGCGACGAACTGCATGAACTCGTCGGCCTCCCAGTCGAGGTTGAGGTAGTGCAGCGCCTGGAGGGTGAACGTCGTGTCCCGGATCCAGGTGTAGCGGTAGTCCCAGTTCCGCTCTCCGCCCGGAGTCTCCGGCAGCGAGGTCGTGAGCGCGGCCACGGTCGCTCCGGTCGGCATGAACGTGAGGCCCTTGATCGTGAGCGCGGAGCGCTGGATCGGGTCTCGGAAGCGGTGATCCGGGATCCGGGCGCGGCCGAGCCAGCCTATCCAGAACCGGATCGTCGCGCCCATGCGCGCCCACGCCTCGTCCGCGTTCTGGGGCGCGATCAGGCCGGCTTCCCAAGACAGGGCGCAGTAGGCGCGATCGCCTTCCTGGAGCGTGTGCCGCGCGCGCACGCGGTTCGCCTCGATGCCGAGCGCAAGGTCGGTTTGGAGGCGGAACGTCTGCCCCGCCCCACTGGCGTCGGCCGCGTGACGGTCGTCGCCGACCAACTCCCACTGCGCGGGCTCGCGCCCATAGTCGAACGCAGGCTCGCAGATCAATTCGACTTCGACGTTGCCCTCGAGGCATTCGACCGTTCGCACGAGCATGTGGTCGGCGTCGTCGTCGGCCGGCGGGCGCGTGTGCGGCGTGACCGTGTCCTCGTGATCACGCGGCCCCATGGTCAGCGCGTCGCGGACCACGATCCAGCCGTTCGGCGTCCGCCACGTCGTCTCCAAGACATTCGTGCCGGGGACGTAGGCGACCGCGGTCGGATGGTTGATCCCGAACGGCGCGAACCGGAAGAACCCGGCCTCGCGGTCGAGCAGGCTCCCGAACACGCTCGGCGAGTCGAAGCGCGGGATGCAGAGCCAGTCGATCGCCCCGTCGGACGCGATCAGCGCGCCCGTGTGGCAGTCGGACAGGAACGCGTACTCGGCGATCGGCGGAAACGGCGACGGCGCTGCTGCGCTCTGGGGCATTCGCTCCTTGGCCGCAGTCTCGGTCATGACGCGATCCAGGGCTCGTGCCACCGCCCGTGACCGGCGACGAGGTCGTCCGCCGCGCTCGGGCCCCAGGAGCCCGGAGCGTACGCATGGACCGGCGGCGGCGCGTCGAGCAGTGGCTGCATGATCCTCCAGGTCTCCTCGACGCCGTCCTGCCGCGTGAACCGCGTCTGGTTGCCGACTATGGCCGCGTGCAGCAGAACCTCGTACGGCGTCGGCCCTTCACCGCCTGCCTCAGCAAACTCCATGTCGAGCTCGATCGCTGCGGTGCCGACCCGATCGGCTCGGTGCGCGTCGAGAACGAGCCTGATCCCCGGCGACGGATCGAGCTTGACGACGAGCTGGTTCGGGTCGGGTGCGCCGTGCCGGAGCCTGAAGCCCAGCTTGGGAGCGTGCTTGAAGACGAGTCGGAGCTCGGTCTGGGTAGCCGGGAGCCGCTTGCCCGTGCGGATGAAGAACGGGACGCCCGCCCAGCGCCAGTTCTCGATCTCGAGCCTCAGCGCTGCATAGGTCTCCGTCGTCGAGCCGGCGGCGACGCCGTCGATGTCCAGGTACCCGTCGTACTGCCCCCGCACGTAGTGAGTCGGGTCTGCATCGGCGACGGCGTGGAACAGCGAGACCTGCGCGTTCTTGATCAGATCCGAATGCACTCCGGACGGGACCTCCATCGCCGAGGCGGCGACGACCTGCATCAGGTGATTGACGACGACGTCGCGCAACGCTCCGACCGGGTCATAGAAATGCCCGCGGTCCTCGACGCCGAAATCCTCGGCCATCGTGATCTGAACCGATTCGAGGAAGTTCCGGCTCCACAAAGGCTCGAGCATCGAGTTCGCGAACCGCAGGTAGAGGATCTCTTCGAGGCCCATCTTGCCGAGGTAGTGGTCGATCCGGTAGAGCTGCGCTTCGTCGAGATACTCGTGGAGCTCGGCGGCCAGTTCGCGCGCCGAGGCGAGGTCGTGCCCGAACGGCTTCTCGACCACGACGCGCCCGGTCTTCGTCAGGCCCTGGTCGTGGAGCCCCTTGACGACCCGGCCGAAGAGGAACGGCGGGATCTCGAGGTAGAAGACCGGCGTCTGCGAGCCATCGATCGCCTGCGCGACCCGCTCGTAGGTGGCGTCGTCGCCGAAGTCGCCGGAGACATACGTCAGGCGGTCGGCGAAGCGGTCGAAGACCTGCTCGTCGATCGACTCGCCCGTGCCCTCGATCGACTCGCGCGCACGCTCCTTGAGCTGGTCGACGGTCCAGTCGTCGACGGCGACGCCGACGATCGGGCAGTCGATCAGGCCGCGCTGCTCGAGCCGGTACAGCGAGTGGAAGGTCATCACCTTCGCCAGGTCGCCCGTGATCCCGAAGACGACGAAGACGTCCGCGGGCTTCTGGGCCTCTTCTGTCGTGCGCGCCTCGACCTCGGGTGCAGCCGTCGTCATGTCTCTCCCTCCTGGTCGACCAGTTCAGCGTCAAGAGTCGTGCGCGAGCGCCACAGCCGCATCGTCCACTTGGGATGACCGAACCACCTCACCCGGGGTCAGACCCCGCACCAAATGTGTGCCGACTTCGTGACCGAACGCTCACCGGGAAGCGGGCCTTTGGCTCGAACAGGCGGCTGCGCCCGCGAGCCCCCGCGGACAACATGTAAAGGGGTCTGACCCCGGAGCGCAGCGCCTGGTCGTCAGCGCCTTCGGGCGGTCGGACGCGCCGGGCGCGCTCCGCGGCGGCGGCCGTCGACCTCGACCCGCCCGCGCCCGAACGCGTCGACCCGGCCCCAGCGACCCGGGATGTCGAGCAGCTCGAGATGACCGATCTCGGCCGGCAGCGCGGGGTCGACGACGAGGTGGTCGCCGAGCGGCTCGAGCCCGAGCATCGTCCGCAGCAGCAGGAGCGGCGTCCCTGTCGACCAGGCCTGAGGGCTGCAGGCGGTCGGGTACTGGACCGGGTACTTCGTCTGCTCGCGCTGGTAGCCCCCGAACGCCTCGGGCAGGCGGCCGTCGAAAAACTCCGCCGCATCGAGGATCCCCGCTGCGATCGCCGCAGCCTCTTCCTTGAAGCCGTAGCGCCTGAGGCCCCAGGCGATGAACGAGTTGTCGAACGGCCAGACCGTGCCCACGTGGTAGCCGATCGGATTGAAGCGCGCCTCGCCCTCGGCCAGCGTGCGCACGCCCCAGCCGGAGAAGAGCCTCGGTCCCATCAGGTGCCGAACGACCGACTTCGCCTTCGACTTGTCCACGATCCCGCTCCAGAGCAGATGGCCGTTGTTCGAGGCCAGCGCGTCGACCTGCTTGCCCTCGAGGTCCAGGGCGAGGGCGAAGTACCCGTCGTCATCGACCCAGAAGTCCCGATTGAACCGGCGCTTGAGGTCGGCGGCCTGCCGCTCGAGCTCGCCGGCGAAGTCGGGGTCGTTCCAGACGGTGCGCGCAAGCCTGGCGCCGCGCAGCTTCGCGTCGTACGCGTAGCCCTGGAGCTCGGCGGTGGCCCGTGGGAAGCCGGGGAGACGCCCGTCACGGTACGAGATCGAGTCCCACGAGTCCTTCCAACACTGGTTCTCGAGACCGGTCTCCTCATTGCGCCGGCGGTACCAGACGTAGCCGTTGCCCTGGAGGTCGGCGTACTCGTCGATCCAGTTCAGCGCCGCCCGCGCCTCGAACTCGAGATCGCGGACGAGTTTCCGGTCACCTGTCCAGCGCTCGTACTCGTCGAGCAGCACGACGTAGAGCGGCGTCGCATCCGCGCACCCGTAGTACGGCGAGTGAGGCCGCTCCTCGAAGGCGGTCAGCTCGCCGTAGCGAAGCTCGTGCAGGATCCGGCCCGGATCCTCGTCGCGGAAGTCGTCAAGCCTCGTCCCCTGCCACTCGCCGAGCGCAAGGAGCGTTGTCGCGGCCAGCCCGGGCGTGAACGGAAGCGCCTGCAGGCTCGTGAAGATGCTGTCGCGGCCGAACATGGTCATGAACCAGGGCAGGCCCGCGGCCGGCAGGCTGCGGCCTCCGGTGACGGGAGGCGCGAAGCGGAGCGCGGCCAGGTCGACCAGGCTGCGCCTGTACGTCCGCTTGAGCGGCTCCCAGTCGCATTCGATGCGCGGCGCTCCGGCGAGCCAGCGCTCGAGGTTCGACTCCATCGTTCTGCGGCGCCCGCCCTTTGGCGCCTCGATCTCGCCGAAGCCTGGCATCTCGGCGACGACGTCGAGCTCCGTCCTCCACTTACCGTGCGCGGGCAGCTTCAGCTCGAAGGTGAGCCCGTTCTCGTCGACCTTCGCGCGCTGGGTGCTCGTGATCAGCGTCGAGCGCCTGTAGGTCTTGCGTTCGTAGCCGAGCCGCAGCGCCCCCCGCTCGGCCTTCCTCGTGTACCGGCCCTTCTTCTTCAGCGCATCCTTCACCTCGAACAGGTCGGCGAAGTCGCACGCCGCTTCGATCCGCACTCGGAGCTTCACCGGTTTCTCGTCGTGGTTGAGGATCGTGAGCACCTCGTGGAAGCCGTTGGCGACGGCACGCTGCCGAATAACGGAGAGCTTGGCGTCGATGTAGACGGTGCCCATGCCGGGAACGAGGAAGAACCGGGTCTCGAAGTACTGCAGGTCGTCGACGGAGAGCGTGTTGAGCCGCTGGTCGTCGATCGTCAGGACCCATTTCGAGAGGAAGCGCGTGTCGTACGAGAACAGGCCGGTGGGATCGGTCAGCGACGCCTCGATGTCACCGCGGTCGTCGCTGACGACGAACGTGTTGCCGTCCAGGATCTTGACGAGCCCGTCGTTCATGACCGAGGTCCGGGGAGCAGGCGCTGGAACAGGACGAGCAACCTCGGATCGCCTTCGACCGTGACCTCGCCGCGCAGCACGGCTGCGAACGCGTTCATCCGGCCGGCAGCCATCCGGGGGAGCAGCTTCCGGTCGGCCCGCAGGACGCAATCCGCGGGCCCGTTCCCGCGGGCGACGCTGACCTGACCCCTCTCGACGATGACGCGCCAGCGCTCGATTCGCTGACCGCCGAGGAGCTCGAAGAGCATCGTGCCGCTGGCCTGCTTCATCAGCGGAATATGGCCGGCCTGGCCGAGCCGCTCGAAGAGCTCGCCCGCGGCGTCGGTCACGTCTCGACGGTGATCCGGCCGGAACGCTGGTGCGTAAGCCCAGCCCCCGCCCAGTCGACCACCGCCTTCGCGCGATCCTCGTTCGTCGGAAGCAGCGCGAGATGGACGGTTCCCCAGGCCAACTGCGCCGACTTGCCCTTCATCGTTCGGCCGCCCATCATCTGCACGACGGCCGAGCCCCGTCCGATCGTCGCCATGGTGCCCTTGTCGCGGTACTTGAACGGCTCCGGCTCCTTGCCCTCGACGAGCCGCGCGATCGTCTCGCCGGCGTGCTCACCGGACTGCAGCGCTACCGACCCAAGCTGAGGCAGGACCTGCTGGGTCTTCGTGTCGGTGATGGCGGCGACGTCGCCCACTGCGAAGACCTCCGGGTGCGACGGCATGCGGAGCTCGCCGTCGACGGCGATCCGGTTCCCCCGTTCGAGCTCGAGCCCGAGCGACTGGACGAGCGCGTTTCCCTGGAGGCCGGCACCCCAGACTAGCGTGTGCGCCTTCAGCTCCTTCCCCGACTTGAGCTTGACCCGAAGCGGCGTGACCGAATCGACCACCTCCCCCGTCGTCACTTCGACTCCGCGCTTCGTGAGCGCCTCGACGGCGTAGTTGCGGATGTCCGGTTTGAACATCGAGAAGATCTCCGGACCGGCTTCGACGAGCGTGATCCGGGCCACGTCCTCGGGGACGTCCGGGTAGTCCTTCCGGAAGACGCCCGTGTAGAGCTCCGCGAGCGCGCCGGCCGTCTCGACCCCCGTCGGGCCGCCCCCGACGACGACGATGTTCAGAGCACCGTCCTCGATCAGCGCCTGGTCCTTGTCGGCGGCCTCCCACTGGCGCAGGACGTGGTTCTTCAGCCGCACAGCGTCGCTGAGCGTGTAGAGCGGGAAGGCATGGTCGGCCGCGCCCTCGACTCCGAAGAAGTTGACCTCCGCGCCGAGCCCGAAGACGAGGTAGTCGTAGCTCAGGGGCTTCAGTTCGGCGAATTGCACCTCGCGTGCGTCGAGGTCGACGGCCGTCACGCGGTCCTGGTGCATCCGCGCGTTGTCCTGGCCGTGGACGAGGTCGCGAATCGGATGGCCGACCGCGGGTTGCTCGAGCAGGCCCGTCGCGACCTGGTACAGGAGCGGCTGGAAGGTGTGGTAGTCATTCTTGTCGACGAGCACGACGTCGACGTCGCTCTTCTTCAATTTCTGCGCCGCGCCGATCCCGCCGAAGCCGCCGCCGAGGACGAGGACGCGCGGCCGCGCCTTGTCCGCTCGCTCGCTCACCCTGCTCACGGTACGGGCAGCCCCGAACACTCGCTCACCCCAAGTGGATGAAGGTGCGAACTACGCACGCGGATACGTGGCGATGAAGACAAGCGCGATCGCCAGCAGGACGCCGCAGAGGACCAGCAGGCCGAGGCGGACGCGGTGCACCTTGAACTTCTGGGATAGAGCTGTCAGGAAGAGCACCGTCGCGAGCAACACCGTGTTCCGGAGGTACCTGTCGCCTTCCTCACGCGCATGGGTCCCGGCCTCGAAGGCCGCGGAAGCCTGCTGTTCCTTCGCGCGTGCGACCTCCGCCTGAGCGTTCTTGTACTGCGGCATGAAGATCGGGCCCGGTGGCGCCTTCGGGTTGGTGAGGGGATCGAGCGCGAGCCACGCGCGGAATGCCGGGCGGTACTCGGGCCGGAACCGACGTTCGAAGAGCTTCGCATCCGCCTCGTTCCCCTGCGACTTCGCGTTCAGCCAGAACCCGAACGTGCTCGTGTCATAGAGGCGCTGCTGACCACTCAGAGTGTTCGCCGAGTCGGCCTGAAGCCTGTACTTGCTCGTGAGGCTGTACAGGCTCGCCTGGCGCCCGTCCCACTTGCCCGTCTGGTAGCCGCTCCAGGCAGTGGCGATGGCAACGAGCGCGAGCAGGATCGCTTCGCCGACCTCGAGCAGCCCTTCCCGTCGGTTCGCGTGCTGGCCGTGCGCGACCACATGCGCGACCTCGGCAGGTGTGAGCGTCTCGGACATAGCGAGTACGGTCGCACAGAATGTGCGCCGTGGTTCATCCCAACCGGGCGATGCGCGGACTCAGGGTGACACCGAGGCTCGTGCCAGCGTGAGCGAATCCGCCGCATCCACTGCGCCCGGTGCGGCCGCACGCGTGACCGATGACGCCTCGACCGCTCCAGAGCGCGCCGGGCTCGTTCTCATCTCCCTGATCGTCGTGGCGGGTGTCGCGAACCTGAACCTGTCCGTGGCCAACGTCGCCCTGCCGGACATCGGCAAGCATTTCGATTCGTCCCAGACGACCCTGGACTTGATCGCCGTCGGCTACTCGCTCGGGCTCGCGTGCTCGGTGCTGTGGCTAGGCGCCCTCGGCGACCGCTACGGACGCAAGTTGATGCTCCTTCTAGGGACGGCGTTGGCGATCCCGATGTCTCTGCTCGCCGCTCTTGCACCCTCCGACGTCGTCCTCTTCATCGCACGGCTCGGCGGCGGCTTGGCCGCGGGGATGGCCTACCCAACCACGTTGGCGTTGATCACCGCTTTGTGGGCGGGGCCTGGCCGTACGAAGTCGATCGCGCTGTGGTCCGCGATCGGCGGCGGGATCGCCATGCTCGGACCACTCTTCTCGGGCTTTCTTCTGCAGTACTTCTACTGGGGATCGGTCTTCCTGATCACGCTGCCGCTGGCGGTCGTGGCGATCGTGCTCGCGTGGTTGTTCGTCCCCTCGCACGTGAACGAGTCCACGGAGGCCGTCGACAACCTGGGCGGGATCCTCTCGCTCGCCCTGGTCGGTGCTCTGATTCTCGCCATCAACTTTGCACCGGTCCCGAACAAGGGCACGCTGACCCTCGCCCTCGCGGCCATTGCAGTGCTGGCGCTCGTCGCGTTCTACCTCCGTCAACGCCGCGCGGAGAACCCGCTCTACGACCTGGACGTAGCCTCCCGCCGCGTCTTCTGGGTGGCGGCCTGCGCCGGCGTGATCGTGTTCGGCTCGCTGATGGGCGCGGCGTTCGTGAGCCAGCAATACCTCCAGAACGTCCTCGGCTACTCGACGCTGCAGGCGGGCGCAGCGATCCTGCCGACGGTGGTCTTCATGGTGCTCGTCGCACCGCGCTCCGCCAAGCTCGTCGAGACACGCGGCGCCCGCTTCACGCTGCTGTGCGGCTACGTGTTCCTCCTCCTGGCCTTCGTCACCATGCTGCTCCTCTGGAAGCAGGGCAGTTCGTACTGGGAGATTGCGCTCGCCTACGTCTTCATCGGCATTGGCGTCGGGTTCGCAGGTACGCCCGCATCGCATTCGCTCACGGGCTCTGTCCCGGTCAGTCGTGCCGGGATGGCCTCGGGCACCGCCGACCTCCAGCGCGATCTCGGCGGGGCGATCCTGCAGTCGATCTTCGGGGCGCTGCTGACCGCGGGCTACGCGACCGCCGCGGGGTCGCTGATCTCGAGCTCCGGCAAAGATGTCACCTCGAGCACGCAGGCCGAGCTGACCAAATCGTTCTCGAGCGCGGCGGACACGGCC
>WNGI01000352.1_pt1 | contig 32868 bp, 27 predicted proteins | sample 5400621 | NCBI WGS metagenome assembly WNGI01 (sample SAMN13153374, study PRJNA577476) | soil metagenome | isolation source: 20 cm soil or saprolite under Garry oak tree replicate 1 | place: USA:California | collected 2016-06-15
TACGTGTCGGTGTAAATTTCCACTTCAATCCGCTTGCCCTTGTATCCAGCTTCCGCCATTGTTTGTTCCGTTTATTGTCGTGTCGGACCGAGCATGCGCTGATACGTCGCCCGCTCTTCTGAAATCTTCGCGAGAAATTCTTGCTGTGTGATGATGCCCTTCTCGATCAACAGCTTTGACAGCGCGCATCGGTTTGGGCGAGGCGTAATTCTTCTAAACTGACGGGAGTGTTTTTATCGATTTTACTCGTAGGTTTTATTTCTCAGATAAAATTCTTCTATTTTCTCTTGGATTCAGCGACGTGAAGTGGGTTTTCGAGGTAATCAACTCATCCAACGCCCCGTACGGCTGTGAACCTTCCGCATTGCCTATTGGGTTAGTCCGGTCGATTCGTTGGTTCGTGGATTGTACTCAGCGTACGTCGGTCATTCATTCGCGACGTTCATGTTGTCGTTGCCATCATCGTCATGTTTGTTCTGACAGGAGATAGACCCATCGCCTAGGGCATCACGAAGATGCTTGGGCCTGAAGCTGACGCAAAACGGCTTGGACCGGATACCGGCGCCAGAGACGAAAAGTCGATATCTGTCGGCGGGCGTGCCATTCTGGAGTGTAAAGTCTACAGTCTGCGCGCCGTTGTTGGCGACGTCGGTATTTGACCAGTTTGACGTCGTCGCGTAGAAGACAGACCCATCTTTGGCGGTTAGGTAGATGATCGGATAGTTCTCGTCTGACTCCACGTCATCACCGTAGCTGGAGCCGGCGGAAACACCGTTTAGTTGGCGACCAACTAAGGTGAAGGAATTGAACCCTGTGGGACCGAGAACCACATCATCCACTTTGGGCCGCAGAGCCCCAGGAGCGGTGCCATCGCCGGTAAACACCCACATTTCTTTGGCCGTCATGTCCCCGTAGAGAATTTGTCCTGTAGGGAGGACGGCTAGCCTCGTCTCATATGCGGCAACGCTGTTGAGATGACTGTCAAAAGGAGTTGAAAGCTGCGAGATGATATTCAACTCCGGGTCATAGATAAAGAATCTCGTCGGCGGAGAGAAGGTGCCGCGGATAGGACCGGCATCGGCAGTAAAAATGATGTGGCCGCTAGGCAGTGCTGCCGCCGGTGCGTCGTCGGCTCCGAATAAACCCTTAATGCCGTTTGCGTCACCGAGGAGGTCCGGTCCTGACCGCCATTCGTTGCGGAGGGGGTTATATATGGCCGTATGGCCGGTAGCGCCTATATAAAAAACTTCCTCGGTACCGTTTCGCCGTTTCATTCTCCGTGGCGTTTGGAGAGCGCCGCCCAACTCGAAACCAATTGCCGTGGCGGAAAGTTGTGGGATGAATCCAGCGGCCGTGCCGTCGCTAGGGGATGCCGGTAGCCATGCGTTTGCGACCGGATCGAAAATCTCCGCGAATTGACCGTTCGGAACGCGAAGGGACTGGAACAAATCGTAGTTGAGGACACGTCCGCCGGGCAGCTTGACCCAAGTCTCCTCATCCGATCTATCGTCATAGACTTTCGGAATGGGATTCTCTTCCCAAGTATCAGTCAGATAGTGATAGATCCACGTATTACGGGAATAGAGAACCGGCGAGAATGCGATCGCCGTCCAGCAGGATAGTGGGATCATCGCCAAACTGCGATTCCGGATGCGGTGCGATTGACTGCCATGTATCAGTGGCGGGATTGTATGCCTCGCCCGTGCGTGTCCAGTTAGCCTGTAGGCCAATTCCGCTGTATTCGCCGCCTAGGACAATCAGCCGTGTGTCACGAACAATATTAGAGGCGAAGAAAAGCCGAGGGATTGACATGGGAGCGGTGAACCGCCAGGAACCGTTGCCGTAGTCACCTAAGGCGTCGGGGGAAAGGCGCATCCAGATCTGGGAGCGATCCTCCATCTGGGAGTTTGGTCCGCGATCGCTGGTCAGAGTCATGACCTCGCCGTTGGTGAGAACGAGCATAGTTTGTGGCGCCGCGGGTGGATCAATGATCCGTTTCCATTCGGCAGCGACCGCAGCAGTGGACAGCATGAAAGTCAACACGATTTCTGAAATTGCGAGTCCTGAACGCATAGTTCCTCCGTTCTTGAAAGGTTGTTGCCGTAAGAACACCCGTATAGAACATAGCATTCAGTTCTAGGCCGACATAACGAGCTGCTTGTTCTTGCGGAATAACTTGAGGCATGATTCAGGCTCTCCTTTTAATGAACACCTCATGTAAAACCCGCGTAACCTAAGGCCGAGCAAATTTATTCGCGTTTAAGTTTGGCCCCAAGGCTCAGAAGTTGTCGAAACAGTGTCGGATCATAGCCAACGACAAAAGCCAGCAGGCTGATAGTTCCTGCTACTCGCGCGTACTGCTCCTGCGTTGGCTCAGCGAAGGGTGCGTTTGTTCCGACATACACACCTGCCAAGAATGATATATAGACCACAAAACCTCGCAACATTGAACTGACTGGACTCTCTTGCATATAAATTTCGCTATCTGAAATGTCCATCTTTGCTTGTGAATCGTCAGCCCTAAAACGCGACGCTGTGGTAATAACTAGCTGACTTGCGCAACCTCCGCCGAAAGCCGCTAGCTCACATAAGACAGCAATATTGGTCGGTGTATAGGTTAACAGGCTTACGAAAAAGGCCTTCCATTCGAACGCTTGGAGCAATTGCTCTCGATAGGGCTTAGATGCAACGAAAATCCCGAGACCAAACATGAGAAACCAGCCAAGAATCGCGAGAATACCAAAAACAATTATTATGTTTTTATTCATCGGAGCTTCCGTTTTAGATAGCAATGCAGACGTGCGGCAGCTATTCACCTCGCAATTGGAAGTCGCGCTTCATAATTTCCTAGCGCGCTCAGAATCTCCGGTACAATAGTACTCATGATTCATTTTGGCGCGAGACCATTCGCGATTCACATCAATAGGCAAACCCGATGCCATCGCTCAAACTAGAGCACGAATACTATAGGCTGCGAATCGGTTAAAACTTTAAGACTAAGTAAGAGCGCGTATCGAGTCGGTGACGGGGAGAGTGCAACCGTCGTTGATATGGGTGTAAACAAAGTCACTATTCGGTGGCTACTTGAGGGAACGCTCTTTTTCGAAGGTACTGCTTCCCTCGAATCACGATCCAAGCGAGACGATAGCTACATCGCAAACAGTGACCGTTGACGGCGTGTAGCCGCGTATTTTGGCCGGGCTTGGGGAGAGAAAGCCAGAAGGCCCGGCGCCGGTGTTTCTTTCAATGTGGGACATGCGAATCAACACCCGGACGATACCGCGCACGATAATCGAAAGCTCGTTGAGGCCAAGGCAGTATTGATCGGCCGTGAGATCAAAACCGGCGTATTCGATTACCTCAAGTGGTTTCCCGAAGGGAATCGCGCCGAAGAGTTAAAACCGAAAACAGCGGCGCCCAAAACCATCGGCGAATACTATCGGATATGGATCGAGAGAAAAAAGCCTCCTCTTGTCCGCCCAGGCCTTGAGCGCGATTACAAAGAGCATTTCAAGCGCTATATTCTTCCCAAGTTCGAGGATGTCACTTTGGCCGAGCTCACACCTGCCCTGCTCGAAGCATTTCGGTCGTATTTACTTCAGGAACGCGAACTGGCTCTAAAAAGCGTCAGTAATATAATCAACGCCAATTTTCGAGCCATGTTCCGTGACGCGCGGACGGTCGATTACCTGATTGAAAAAGACCCGTTCTCCGCACTCACATGGCCTAGAGCGAAGACTGGGAATCCGGACCCGTTTCACGAAGATGAGCGAGACGCGATTGTTTCTTATTTCAAAGAGAAGCGGCCGCACTGGCACCCGTTCGTTTATAGTCTGTTTTTCACGGGCATGCGACCGTCTGAAGCGCTGGCGCTTCGATGGGGCGACATCGATCTCCGCCGCGGCGAGATCTCGATAACGAAGAGCCGGTACATGAATGCGGAGGGCGCTACCAAGACCGCCGGCAGCGAGCGGGTCATTCGAATGATGCCGAGTCTCGTACAGCTGTTAAAAACGGTCAAGCCGCTGCGCGTCACCGACGATGACCATGTGTTCTTGAATCAAGAAGCCAGACCGGTCGATTTCCACACCTGGCGGCGAAAGAGTTGGTATCCCGCGCTGCGTGTAAAGGAGATCCGCGAGCGAAAACCCTACACGATGCGCCACACGTTCATATCGGTGGGCCTGACCAACGGCGTCAACATTAAGTGGCTCGCGGATTACTGCGGGACCTCCGTTGCCATGATCGAAAAGCATTACGGGAAGTACATCCGAAACGATTCAATTGAGCAGTTAAGCCGGCTTTTTGGCGCCGAAAGTGAAACCTTGAGTGAAACCTTTGGCACCCGTGAGCGGCAGAAAGCAGCGCAAGTAGTAGGAAAAATAAGAGGAAGAGTGTTGGTGGGCCCACCTGGACTCGAACCAGGGACCAACCGGTTATGAGCCGGTGGCTCTAACCAACTGAGCTATGGGCCCGAAGATCTATGTAGGATGGCAGATTTTCAGCCGTGAGTCGATCGAAACCGAGATTTTCGTCGATTGCTAGGTTTCCATGAAACTCTTCAGCCGCTTGCTTCGGCTGGGATGACGCAGCTTGCGTAGCGCCTTTGCTTCGATTTGACGGATGCGCTCGCGAGTGACGGTAAATTTCTGCCCGACTTCTTCGAGCGTGTGATCGGACTTTTCACCGATGCCGAAGCGCATGCGCAGAACTTGTTCTTCGCGCGGCGTCAAAGTTGCCAACACTTTTCGCGTTTGTTCTTGCAGATTGATATTCACGACCGCATCCGACGGTGTAATGATCCGCTTATCCTCGATGAAATCCCCGAGGTGGCTGTCTTCCTCTTCGCCGACGGGCGTCTCGAGCGAGATCGGTTCCTTGGCGATTTTTAGAACCTTGCGCACTTTGTCGAGGGGAATCTCCATTTTGGTCGCGATCTCTTCCGGCGTCGGCTCGCGACCAATCTCTTGGACGAGATAACGTGACGTGCGGATCAACTTGTTGATCGTTTCGATCATATGGACCGGAATGCGGATCGTGCGCGCCTGGTCAGCAATCGCACGAGTGATCGCCTGGCGGATCCACCAGGTGGCGTACGTGGAAAATTTGTAACCACGCTGGTACTCGAACTTGTCCACCGCCTTCATCAAGCCGATATTGCCCTCTTGAATGAGATCGAGAAATTGCAAGCCGCGGTTGGTGTACTTCTTGGCGATGCTCACCACTAATCTCAGATTAGCCTCGATCAATTCCTTCTTGGCCAAGTTGGCTTTCGTCTCACCTTCAATGATCGAATAGACGCGGCGCTTAATCTCATCCGCTGGGATTTCGAGATCTTTCTCGATATGGCGAATATCGCGCCGAGCGTTGCGAATATCCTCCGCCATTTGCAAGATCGCGTCATGTCCCATGCGCAACGACCCGGTGACCTTTTGCCAAGTTTTTTTGCGCCCGTCGGTGTCCGCGACTAGTTTCAAGATATCGGTCGAGGATTTGCCAGCCCTCTGTTCGAATTCTCTGACTCTGCGCTCGAGAGACTGCATTCGCTCCATCGCCCGTTTGAGCCCGTCCGCGATCGCTTCCGTCTGTTTTCGATTCAGCTGCAAACCGATCAAACTGTTGATAATTTTCTCGCCATATTTGCCGACGCTCTCGAGGAGCGATCGGCGACGCTGCGCTGATATCCGTTTGCCGTCGAGCTGCCGTCTGATTTTTTCCCGGTCGTTGGAGAGACGGCGAATTTTACCGATTTGGTCGAGCAGTCTTTTCTCATGGACTTCTTCTTCTTCAAAGTCCTCGCTGTCTTCGTCGCCCTCTTCTTTGATGATCTCGCGCACGCGAATTTCGTGCTGCGCCAGCTTCTCGCCGAGATCCAAAATATATGTCAACGCCAAAGGACTCGATAACACCTCGTGGATCACCCGCTTCTCGCCTTCTTCGATCTTCTTTGCGATTTCAACCTCGCCCTCGCGACTGAGGAGCGACACGGTTCCCATTTCGCGCAGATACATACGCACCGGATCACCGGTTTTGCCGACGACGTCGCCATCCGCCTCGCCATCGGCTTCCTTTTCTTCCTCCTCTTCCTCTGCGAGATCCTCGCCGCCACTCCCCAGTGTGACTCGCTGATTGGCATCGACGACCTCGATATCCATTTCACCGAAGATAGACATAACGTCGTCGATTTGGTCCGGCGAGACGACTTCCGCCGGCAACATGTCGTTGACGTCGTCATAGGTCAAATAGCCCTTCTCCTTACCCAAATCGATGAGCTTCTTGACCTCCTTCATATTTTTCTTCTCCACCGGCTGTCCAGCGGAACCGGAGGCGGACTGGGTCTTCGCTAGCGGACGGGCGCCTTCGGCTCGAGCTTTGGGTGTTCTAGCTGGCGTTCTTTTCGTACGAGGTCTTGCCATTCTAGTATCCTTTCTCTCTTCGCTTTCTCATCCTTTTGTTCTTCCGCAACGCGAATCGCGATGCGCAGATCACGCTCCAAGCCTTTGAGGTGTTTGCGGCGTAGATGCGAGAGGCAATCGAGCACCATTCTGGCACAATCACCGTCGGGCGGTTCGTCTCCTCGCAGAGCCAGCGCGGCGATCTCGCTAGCGAGCTCGGTCGGCAACCCTTGGGTCAAACGCGAGACGTCGACATCTCCACGTTCTTGCCATTCAGCAACCATGCCGTCAACCACGGAGCGCCACTTCGCCCCAAACCATTTCGGCGCGTCTGGCTCCTTTGCGACCATCTCCACCACGGAAACCGCGCGGAGCATTAAACTTACCAACGATCGTTCTGCCACGTCGTCCCGATTATCGGGCGTAGGGGTGGACACTGCGGTACGCGTGATCGGCCGAGTAAAACGAGCCGATTGCGCCGGGCGGCGAAGCAACTCTTCGCGTATCCCCAGCATATCGGCTGCGCGGCGCACCAGCAAGTCAACTTCGAAAGCGTTGCTCACTTTGGCCAATACTCGACTCGCTTCGCCGGCTATCTGACTCTTGCCTTCGAGCGTCTTGCCGTAGCGCCGCTCCAACCACGAAAAAAAATAATCCGCGAGCGGAACTGCCTGATCGAGAATCGTTTCCAGCGCAGCCTTTCCGTGGCGGCGAACAAAAGTATCGGGATCGTCTCCCTCCGGTAGAAAAGCAGCGCGGCCAAGCACGCCGGCCTCAACGAAGATTTCAAAGCTACGCGCCGCGGCCTTCTGACCGGCGTCGTCGCCGTCGAAGAGGGCGATGATATTTTTCGTGTAACGGGACAAGGCGCGCACATGCTCGACGGTCAACGCTGTGCCGAGCGTGGCGACGACATCGGTAATCTCATGTTGTGACAAGGCAATGACGTCGAGATAACCTTCGACCACGATCGCGCGATCGGTTTTGCGAATGCCGTCTCTCGCCTGATAAAGCCCGTAGAGGGTCGATCCCTTATGAAACAGCGGTGTTTCGCTCGAGTTGAGATACTTCGGCATGCTTTGGTCGAGCACACGCCCGCCGAAGCCGACGATCTTCCCCGCCGGATTGATGATCGGGAACACCACCCGAGCGAACAGCTTCTCGTAAAACTTTTGCGGCTCGCGCTGGCCGATCAAACCGAGACGGAGCGCGTCTTCGACCGGGATCTTTTCTTGGCGCAACAAATTGGAAAGTCCCGAACCCCCGTGCGGCGCGTAGCCCAACATGAACTTGCGCGCCGTCGTTTCATCGACGCCGCGCGATTTCAGATATGTCAGTGCCTTGGCGCCGTCGGGATGGCTGAATAGAATTCTCTGATAATTGGCGGCGGCGCGCTCATTGATGCTGTACAGACGCTCTCTTTCACCGCCACCGTTGGAGGGTCCGGACCGCTCGCTTCGCTCGATCGCGATGCCATATCGCTTCGCCACCTGCTCCACCGCTTCGGGAAAAGTCAGATGATCGTACTGCATCAAAAAGTGAAACACGCTGCCGCCTGTTTGACAGCCGAAGCAATGATAAATCCCTTTCTCCTCGCTCACGGTAAAGGACGGGGTTTTCTCCGCGTGAAAGGGGCAAAGCCCCATGTGGTTTCGCCCAGCTTTCTTGAGGGTCACGTGATCGGAAATGACCTCGACGATGGAGGCGCGGTTACGAATCTCGGCGATCTTTTCGGGGTTAATCATGACAGGGTGTCATAACCGCTTGTTGCCGTGAGACGAGGCTTGTTCCACATCCGGGTTATAATGAACCTGCTGTCTACCGATACGAATGAGCCCTGCGGCGAAGCGCGACAGCGGTGAGGCGAGATACGAGCCGTGAAAATTTTCATGGCTCGACTTGGGCAACCAGGACGCGTCGACGAGAAAAAAAATGATCAACGCCGTGATCGCCGCGCCTTTGCCCAAGCCCACGACAATTCCGCCGACACGGTTGAGGGTTTTGAGAAACAACAGTCTTTCCGATCGATGCAGCAGCCAGCCAACGAGATTAAACAGAAAGTACACGAGAAAAAAAATGATGACGAAGGCCGCGCCCTTAAGCAGCAACGGCGGCAATGTCCACAAGCCGGCCGCGTAAGAGGCCGCCGGTTGAAGAAAAGCAACCGCCAACATGAAACCGGCGATCAAGCCGGCCAGCGAAAAAACTTCTCGGAAAAAGCCGCGGAAAAATCCTCGTAGGCCGAAGAGAGCGAGCACGAAGACAACGATCAGGTCGATCCAATTCACGAGCCGGAACCATCAGGGTTGGGGGCATCGCTGATTCTGAGACCCCATGCGCGCACCGCGTCGCGAAGCCTCGCAGAAATCATTCAATCCTGCACAGACCTCGAAAAGCGAAAACCGCTGGAAGAGTGCCAACCCAGACAGTGTGCCATCCGCAGCCGCTGTCGAAGTTTAACCACCCAAAAGCGCTTTCGCCAGCTCGTTGATTTGCTTGCCGTCGCCTCTGCCGGAAACCTTTGGCATCACGAGTTTCATGACTTTACCTAGATCTCGCAGGCCGGTCGCACCGCTCTCTGCAATACTCGCCACAATTAGAGCTTTAATTTCATCTTCCGAAAGAGGTTGAGGTAACAATCGTTTGAGAACCGCTAATTCGGCTTCTTCTTTTTGCGCCAGTTCCTCTCGCTTCCCTTTGCGGTAAAGGTCAATCGCTTCGGCTCGCTGCTTACAAAGAGTCGCAATCGTGCGTTGGATTTCCTCGGGGGCAAGCTCCCTTCGGAGCCTGATCTCTTCGTTATGCATGGCCGCTAAAAGAAGTCGTAGCGTTGAAAGCGTGACCGGATCCCTGCTTTTCATCGCGGTCTTGACGGCTTCCTTTATTTCGTCTTTAAGCTCCACTGGTGTTTACGAACGTCACCGTACCCACGGCTAAAAGGAGTGACGGACGCGCCGCAAGGCTCTCTTTTTGGCCGCGATCGCCTTCTTTTTCTTCTTAACACTTGGCTTTTCGTAATGTTCTCGCTTGCGCAGCTCAGCGAGAATGCCCGCTTTTTCACACAGCTTTTTAAAGCGTCGGATCGCACTCTCTATGGATTCATTTTCTCGAACTCGGACTCCAGTCATAAAATTGCATCACCCCCGATCACCAACGGACCGCACCTTAGCTAATCCGCCGGTAATTCTAGCGCATTCGCCTTCCAAGTCAAGCAATTCACTTTAAAAATGAACGGTTTGGAGGCAATTGATCAGCGATTGATCAATTGGCGCCATCATTTGCTGCGGCGAACGCATGAAATTCTCACGGCGCCGCAAAAATAGTTGAAGCGAATCGCGAAACGACCATTAGCAAAGATCTCATAAAGATCCCTGCCGTCCCAAGGCTTTACCGGCATCTGAGTTTGCAAAAGCGCTCGGGAAAATCCGAGATCAATCCCTGCACGCCCATCGAAACCCATACTTCCATGTCTCGAACTTCGTTCACCGTCCAGACGTACACGTCTAGACCATCGTCCCATGCCCGCGTGAGAAACTCGCGCGTGGCGATTTCCCTTTGCACGTGCAGCGAATTGGCCGTCAACCGCCGTGCAACTTCGAGCGAGTTTTCCCTCGTGTGGGAACCGACAATGACACCCAGCGATGCTTCCGGAGCCAGTTCCCGTACACGGAAGAGGCAATGGGAGTCGAAGGATGAAAATATCGTCCGATCCAAACTGTCATAGTGACTGACGATGAATAAGATCTTGAGCTCGATTCCCGGCGGCGAATCAGGGTAGGATTTTATTTCCAGACAGAGATCGGCGTTACCGCCGATGGCTTCCAATGCTTCTTCGAGCGTGAGAATGCGTTCGCCTTTGAAAACTTTTTTGCGCCACCGGCCGATATCAAGTTTCTTGAGTTGCTCCAGCGTCTTGCTCCTAATTGTCCCTCGGATCCCCGCGGTGCGCGTTAACCGTTCATCATGGAACACCACCACGTGACCATCCTGGGTCATTTGGCAATCGAGCTCGATCATATCGACGCCTGCCTCGATCGCTTTGCCAAAAGCCAACCGCGTGTTTTCAGGATATTGGCCAGAAGCACCACGATGAGCGATTTTCTTAAAGCCAGCCATGGGTTTGGCGCGCGCTGTAACTCCGAGAGCATAGGTTCGATAAGAAGGTCAGGATTCTGGCCACAGCGGCTTCAGCCCTCGATGCGAAGATAGATTAAGAATTCTTTGTTTCCCTTCGGGCCGAGCAGCGGCGATTCGATCACGCCACGGACTGCATAACCGAGACCGATCGCGGTGTCGCGGATTTCACCGACGATGCGCGCATGGTCGGCGGCCGAACGGACGACGCCGCCCTTGCCAACTTTCCCCTTACCGACTTCGAACTGCGGTTTAATCAGCGCGACGACCTCGTGGCGCGGCGCAAGCAATCGTTTGACCGCCGGCAACACCAACCTGAGTGAGATAAATGAGACATCGATCGTGGCGAGATCTGGAGCGCAAAGCAAAGCTTCGACGTTGAGATGGCGGATGTTGGTTTTCTCGAAGAGCGCGACCCGGGAGTCGTTGCGCAGTTTCCAGTCGAATTGCCCGTAGCCGACGTCGATCGCAAATACTTTAGCGGCGCCGTGGGCGAGGAGACAGTCGGTAAACCCGCCCGTGGACGCCCCGACGTCGAGCGCCGTCTTGCCGTTCAACGTGATGGCGAAGTCATGCAGAGCTTTTTCCAGCTTGAGGCCGCCACGGCTCACGTAACGCGGCACTGGCTTAAGATGTATCCGCGCGTTGGCATCGACGAAACTGCCGGCTTTGGTCACGGCTTGATCGTCGACGAGCACTTCACCCGCGAGGATTCTGCGCCGGCCTTCCTCCCGGCTGCCGACCAACCGGCGATCCACCAGCACGAGATCTAAGCGCTCCCTCTTTCCCATCCCTCCCTGCTTCGTTTCTTGCCGCGCCGAACCATTTGCAACACCGCTTGGGCGATCGCATCCTTATCAAAGCCGCACAATTTTCTGAGCTCATCCTGCGTGCCGTGGGAAATGAAACGGTCCGGCACACCGAGGCGCTTGGTTTCCACGCCGGTGATTCCTTCATCCGCGAGAAATTCGACTAGCGCGCTGCCAAAACCTCCGGCCACGACATGATCTTCCACCGTGATCAGGCGCGGAATGCGAGTCAACAAACTACGGAACAAATCGGTGTCTAACGGCTTGACGAAGCGGGCGTTCACCACGGCAGCGTCGATTCCCAACGGCGTCAGCTCCTCTGCGGCCCTCAGCGCCGACAAAACCGTTTGGCCGATCGCCGCGATGACAATATCTCTACCTTCCCGCAATACCTGACCCTTGCCAATCTCTAGGCTTTGCATTTCCGCGTCCAGCGCGACACCCCAGCCTTCACCGCGCGGGTAACGCAATGAAATTGGACCGCGATAATCGATCGCAGTCTTGAGCATGTGCTGCAACTCGTTTTCGTCCTTAGGCGCCATGATGACGATGTTGGGCATCGAACGCAGGTAGGCGTAGTCGAATACGCCGTGGTGCGTGGGACCATCGGCGCCCACCAAACCGCCGCGATCGAGGGCAAAGACCACGTGCAGATTTTGCAAGCACACGTCGTGCAGAATCTCGTCGTAGCCGCGCTGGAGAAACGTCGAATAGATGGCGACTACCGGGATAAACCCTTCCGTCGCCATGCCGCCAGCGAAGGTCACAGCATGTTGCTCAGCAATGCCGACGTCGTAGGTGCGATTGGGAATCTCCCGGGCCAACTTGTCAATGCCGGTTCCGCTGCCCATGGCCGCGGTGATCCCCACGACCTTCGGGTTCTCTTTGGCAATGCGCAAAAGCGTCTGGCCGAAGACATCGGTGTAAGTCGGGATCGGCCCCTTTTCTTTTTTCGCTTTGCCGGTGAGCACGTGGAACGGCGTGACCCCATGGAACTTAATCGGATCCGCTTCCGCCGGGGCGTAGCCTTTGCCCTTTTTCGTCAGCACGTGCACGAGCGTGGGACCCTCGATCTTCTTGACGTTTTCCAAGGTCGCAATCATTTCGCCGATGTTGTGGCCGTCGATGGGCCCGACGTATTGGAATCCCAGACTTTCGAATAGAAATCCCGGGGTCACCAAACTCAAAAAAGAGTCACGAAATTTGCGCGCCACATGTTTGAGATTCTCGCCGCTCGGCAAGCTTTTAAGCAGATTCGACAGGTTTTTCTGCAGCCGCACGCCGAGGTCGGTAGTAAATTGTTTACTCAGAAAGGAAGACACCGCGCCGACTCGCGGATCGATAAAATGCTCGTTGTCGTTTAAAACCACGATCAGGTCGCGGTCAAGATGGCCGGCGGAATTTAATCCTTCATAGGTCAAACCGGCGCTCAGACCACCATCGCTGATCACCGCGACAACTTTTCGGTCCGAGCCTTCGAGAACTTTCGCTTCGACCATACCGAGCGCCGCCGAGATCGATGTGCCGGCGTGTCCGGCGCCAAAAACATCGTACTCACTCTCTTCGCGGCTCAGAAAGCCGCTCAAGCCACCGAATTGACGAATCGTCGACAACCGATCACGACGTCCGCAGATCAATTTATGGGCATAGGCCTGGTGCCCCGTATCCCAGACAATCCGATCTTCGGGTGTGCGAAAGACATAGTGTAGCGCGAGGGTCAATTCCACCGCGCCAAGGGTCGAAGCAAAATGGCCGCCGACCTCAGAGACCACCGAAATCACTTCCTCTCGGATCTCTGCCGCAAGGCGGTTTAACTCCTCGATGGAAAAGCGCCGAATGTCTCTGGGATATTCTACCCCGTCCAACAGCCGCGTCATCTTACCCATGAGTCTCCTTCTTTACTTTAAAGATTCTCCGTCAATATGAACCGCCCGGCCGACGATATACCGCGCCAAGGCTCTAAGCGGCTCTGCCTGCGTTTCATAACTATCCAGGGCACTCAGCGACATGCGCAACAACTCGGTCAGCCTATCCTTGGCCGTTACAATACCAACGACCGACGGATAAGTCGCCTTCTTGCGCTCTTTATGGCTCGACTCGGTCCGCTCCCCCACCGCAATTCCGCCTTGAGCGTCCACGATATCGTCTGCGATCTGGAATGCCAAGCCGAGATATTCCCCGTAGTGCGAAATCCGGATCAAATCCTCACCCGTCGCCCCGGCGACAAGAGCACCGATGCGCGCCGACGCCAGAATCAACGCGCCGGTTTTTCGAACGTGAATCAGCTCGACGGTGGCCAAATCGACCTCCTGCCCTTCCGCTTCGAGGTCGAGCGCCTGCCCGCCCACCAGACCCATGACACCCGCGGCATGGGACAATTCACGAATGATTTTTACTGCAAGTTCCGCTGACACAGCGCGCATGGTCTCGGTGTCGGAGATCACATGAAAGGCTTCGGCCAGTAATCCGTCGCCGGCCAACAGCGCCATGCCCTCGCCAAAAACTTTATGAGCGGCGGGCTCGCCCCGGCGCAAATCATCATCGTCGAGCCCTGGCAAATCGTCATGGATCAGCGAATAGGCGTGAATCATCTCAACGGCACAGGCAAACGGCAGCAAACGACCCTGTGCAGCGTCAAACAGCTCGCCTGAGGCAAGCATCAGAATGGGACGAATGCGTTTGCCACCCGGAAAAATTCCGTAACGCATCGCGCGAAATATCGTCTGTGACGCTCCGGGATACTTGCCAAGGTGACGTTCGAGAGCCCGATCCACGATAGCGGATTGTCTTTTGAGATATTCGTCCAAGTCGAATTTACGCTTCGATAGCGATGTCATCGAGACCGCCACTGGCAACTGAAGCTAATCCAAATTTAGCACCGATGGGCTGATGCTCTCAAATTGACCACCGAACTGCCACTTGACTCGCTTATCCGGTGCCAAGGAGCCGATAGACAGTTTTCCAAACGCCATCAGAAGTTTATTACAATAGTAGCGGTGTCTTTCTCGCACGGAGCGATCCATTGCATGGCCCAATGACAGTCTCGCCGTAGGGGTAGTTGCCGCGATCTTACGCGAGTTAGCAGGAGAAACACAACTGACGTGAATGGGAAAAATTCACTCGGCGTCATCCTTGTCGTCGGGAAGATCCTCAAAAGACTTTAACCGGAGTTTTCCTTCTTTGTCCTTCACCAGCAATTCGATTTTCTTTTCCACTTCGTTGAGTTTTTGATTGCACTGCTTGACCAGCCCAACCCCTTTTTCAAAGGCGGCGAGGGAATCTTCCAAGGAGAGTTCGCCGGATTCCAGCTGCTCGACGATCTGTTCGAGATTTTCCAGCGCCGCTTCGAAAGATGGGTTCAAAGATTCCTTGCGTGCCACGTTATTTATCCTTGAGACTTCTAACCAATTTCGGACCGGCGATGACTTGAGCGTTGACGGAAATTTTTGACAGCAATTCCAGTGGATCGATGCGCGCGTTGGCCAGGAGCGCGCCCCAGTGGAGATGCGGTCCGGTGACTCGCCCGGAAGATCCCGACAAGGCGATGACATCACCGCGCTGCACCAGCGCGCCTTCGTCGACTTTAAATTCCGATAGATGAAAATACATGGTGAAAAGGCCGCCGCCATGATCGAGAACGACGCTACCGCCGGCGAAGAAAAAATTGCCGACTAAAATTACCCGACCGCGATTGCTGGCAACGACTTCCGTTCCCGCCGGCGCGGACAGGTCGGTACCACTGTGCGGCGCGCGCGGTGTGCCGTTAATGATCCGGCGCATGCCAAAAGACGACGCGGACGCCGCCTGGGGTACCGGTCGAATAAACGGCGCTTCCCAGAGCCGTTCAGGAGTGGAATAGGCAAAGGCGCGCGTAAACGCCGCTTGTTCGCGGCGAATTTCATCGAGCGTTTCCGGGCTGATCTGGTCGAAGCTCGGCGGCACGTTGAAGGATTCCTTGCGAAATCCTTTCGCCTTGATCTTAATCGGAATCATCCGGTCGCGCTGTACACCTGCGCGGTTTGTCGCGATGAGCACCAGATTGCTTGGTCCCGGCTTGGCTTCGATGTCTGCACCGATGAGCGCGGCAAAAGAACTCGCGCCGGTTGAATAGAAAACAATCGGCATCGTGCGCAACCGTCCCTCCACCGCCGCGAGGTTTTCTCCGCTCACATGGATCTCGGTCAGCCCGCCTTGTGATATCTCAACCGACTTCGGCCATTGGACCGCCGTCACAGCGCTCGCATGGACAATCGCGATCGGCGCAATCCAGGCCGCAAAGACCGCGAGGCGGAACCACCGCTTCACTTATTCCTTTTCCTCCACTCGACAGCGCGATTTCCCTGCCGCGAATGTGACGCGGATCAAGTCGCCGACGGCTAACGTGGCGGCGCTTTTCACGATCCGTTCTTCGGGCAGTTTGTGTGCGATGCAGTAACCGCGCTCCAGCACGGCCAGCGGGCTGAGCGCGCTCATCCGTCCGGCGGCCTCCGCCAGGCGATTTTTCCCTTGGCGCAATCGCTCTTGAAACCGGCGCAGTAAATCAACGGACAATTCGTCCAGGCGCTGTTGATTCTCCCTAAGCTTGCGTCCCGGATCGGCGAGTCGCTTCACCAAGCCGCGCAAGTTTTCCTCCGCAGTCTCGAGCTTGAACTGAATGTTTCTGCTGAGCTGAAGATTGAGCATGGCGATTTGCTGCCGCAAGTCGGCTTTGCGCGGTACGACCATTTCCGCCGCCGCCGTTGGCGTCGGAGCGCGCTCGTCAGCGACGAAATCGGCGATGGTAAAATCGATTTCATGGCCGACTGCCGAGACGACAGGAACTTTTGACGCCACGATGGCGCGGGCGACGATTTCTTCGTTGAACGCCCACAAATCCTCCAGCGAACCGCCGCCCCGCCCGATGATAATGACATCGACAGCGCCAAAACGGTTCAAGTCGTCAATGCCTTGAGCAATTTCTTTGGCGGCACCGTCGCCTTGCACCTTCACGGCGCGAACCACCACGCGCCGGTCAGGGTAGCGATCGCCGAGCATGCGTAGCATGTCGTGCAACGCGGCGCCGCGATGCGAGGTCACGATGCCGATCGAACTGGGCAGAAAAGGCAGCGGCTTTTTTCGCTCCGGCGCAAACAAACCTTCCGCCGCAAGTTTTTTCTTGAGCTGTTCGAAGGCGAGGAAGAGCGCGCCCTGCCCCTGCGGCTCCATGTCGTCGACGTAGAGTTGCAGATCACCGCGCACGCAGTAAAGACCGACACGGCCCAAGCAGAGAACGGCCATGCCGTTTTCCGGGGTGAAGCGCAGGCCCGTCCCTTGGCGGCGAAACATGACTGCGCCGATTTGATTCTTGTCGTCCTTGAGCGTGAAATAATAATGGCCCGAGGGCGGCACCCGAAAGTTGGAGATCTCGCCTTGAACCCAAACCGCACCCAGATGCGCTTCCAGAGTTCCTTTGACGAGCTCGTTGAGCTCACTGACGGTTAAAAAGCTGCGGCTGGCAACGGCGAACAGAGGGAGATCGGAGTCTTGGCTGACATTTTTGATCATTCTGAATTAGTTTTAGCACAAACGAATAAGCCCTCCGAGGGAAGGGCTTATTCGTTTTAATCGGTGCAACTTGGGCTCAGCAACGCTATGCGGCTTTTTTCTGCACGATTTGTTTAAACACATCCCAGCTCTTTAACAAATCGAGAGCACGCTTGAGCTGAGCGTCGTTATCGATGGTTTCGTCGCCAGTGGGTCCGGAAGAGGGAATTTGATTTTCCTTTTCCTTGTCCAACTGATCTTGCGTGGAATTGGGGGTTTGCGTTGGGTTTTGCAAATGACCCGGCAAATTTTCTTCGCGCAAACCGGGGCGGCGTGGTGCGTCAGGCTTACCATCCGGCGTCGTCGCATTCTCGACCACGATATCCGGCACGATGCCAGTCGCCTGAATCGAGCGGCCGTTCGGCGTAAAATAGCGGGCCGTGGTCAAGCGCAGTGCCGAATTGTCGTCCAGCGGGAGGATTGTTTGCACCGATCCCTTGCCAAAAGTCTTCGTCCCCAACACCACTGCCCTTTTATGATCCTGCAACGCACCTGCGACGATCTCCGACGCACTCGCGCTGCCGCCGTTAACCAACACGACCACGGGAAAATCCGTCCAAGTGCCATCCTTCTGTGCGAAATATTTTTGCTTCTGCGCTTCGATGCGTCCTTCCGTGTAGACGATCAGGCCCGATTCCAAAAACATGTCGGACACGCGCACGGCTTGAGTCAAGAGACCGCCGGGATTGTTGCGCAGGTCAAGCACTAACCCCTTGATTCCTCCCTTTTCCGCCGCCATTTTCTCCAGCGCTTTTTGCATATCACGGTCGCTGCGTTCCTGGAATTGCGCCAAACGAATGTAGCCGTAACCGGGCTCAAGCGTCCGGCTGCGCACGCTCTGTACACGAATCACGTCCCGCACCAGCGTGAAATCCATGAGATCGGCGACACCTTCGCGCTTGATCGTTAGATTGATCTTGCTGCCTTTTGCGCCGCGCATCTTCTTGACCGCGTCAACGAGCGACATATCTTTGGTAAATTCTTCTTCGATCTTAAAAATCTGATCGCCAGGCTTGATGCCCGCTTTGGCTGCGGGCGTGTCTTCGATCGGCGAGACGACGGTCAGGATGCCGCCTTTCACCGTTATTTCGATGCCCAATCCGCCGAAGCGCCCCTGGGTATCGCTCTGCAACTCTTTGTAAAGCTCCGGGGTCAAATAAGCGCTGTGCGGATCGAGAGAATTCAGCATGCCGTTGATCGCGCCATTGACCAAGCTTTTCGTTTCGACGTCTTCGACGTAATTCTTCCGAACGATGGAAAGAATATTGCTGAACGCTTCCAAGCTCTCGTAGTCTTGCCGTCCGACCGCGGAGACGTTAGGCACCCAATGGGCCGACAGAAAAAATCCTAAAGCCAAGCCGACGATCAAAAGCAGGAAAGGCGTTCCATGTTTACGAACTATTCGCATCTCACGTCTCCTATAAAGGGAATCATTTGTTGACCAAGTTTATCGCAAGATAAATAAAATAGCTATTGCTTACGGAACCAGGGCACCGGATCCAAGGAGCGACCGTCCTTGCGCATTTCAAAATAAAGCTTGGCTCCGGCCAGGGAATCGCTGTCGCCGGCCCGACCGACGACCTCCCCGCGCCTCACCTCATCACCAGTTTTCTTAAGAATTTCCGAGAGATGACCGTAAATTGTATAGTAACGCTCGCCATGATCAATGATCATCATCTTGCCGTATCCGGAAAAGCGATCGGCGTAAACCACCGTACCCTTTTCGACCGCCTTTATTTCTTCACCGATGGGCGCGTCGATATCGATGCCTTTGCGGGCGATTTCAGCGCCAAATTCGGGGTGTTGATATTTGCCAAAGGGCGCACTCACCTGTCCCCGCACTGGCCATTCCAGTTTTCCGCGCAGCGCATCAAGACCGCCGCCGGGGTAACGAGCTGAAGGCGCCTCTCGTGGTTTATTCATCGCCCGCCTTGAGATCTCTTCCATCATTTTCTCGAGCCGCTGCGCTGCCGCTTCCATCTCCTTCAAAGCGCGTAGGCGTGTGGTTTTTTCCCGGCGCAAACTTGCCAGCAGCACCTTTTTTTTCTCCGCTTCGCGCCGAACGCCTTCTTTGGCAATATCGAGCGCTTGTTTTTGCTCGTTGAGCTCTTCCTTCTTGCGCGCTAGTTCCTCGCGTAAGATTTCCTGGTGCTCGCTTTCCCCCTGGAGCTTTGCCAAAAGCGCCTGGTCAAACGCCACGGCGGTCGCTAAATATTTTCGCCGCTGCAAAAAGTTGTTCAAGGACACGTCGCCATTGAGAATCACCAGCGGGCTGCCACTTTTCTGCCAGCGATAAAGCGCCCGCGCACGCTTGCGCAAACTTTCCAGCCGCGCGGCAATGGATTGACTCAACGATTGAGCTTCCGATTCCTTCAGCGCCAATTCGCTCGCGACGCTCGACAATCGAGCATTGGCGAGCTTTAGCTCTTTCGCGCGCTGGTCGAGCTCGCTTTGAATGTTGCCCAAAGCTTCCAGCACCGAGCCTTCTTTGACCTGTAGTTGGGAAAGGCCTTTTTTTTCGCTTTCAATTTTTTTCCTGATACCTTCAAGGTCTCGGTTGGGCGCAGCCGCCTGCGCAAGCGACGGCAGCGCTAACCATACTGCCAAAATCAACGTTAACGTTCTACGCTTGAAGCATGCCACGTCTTCACAAACCTCCGCAGAGAAAACAGACTTCCTGCAGCGCCCAACAGACAACCGCCCGCGACCAACAGAGCCATTCGTTGCAGATCTAAAAATTGCAGCTGGCCGAGGGGAGACAGAAAACCGCCCATGGACGGCGTCTGCTGAGCCAACAGCAGGTAGGCTGCCCAAAGCGCCGCCAGCGATAGCATCGCGCCCACCAGACCTTGGATCACTCCTTCGAGCACAAAGGGCGCCTGGATCAGCGCTTCGGACGCGCCGACGAGCTGCATGATCTCGACTTCGTCTTTGCGCGCGAAAAGCGCCAGCTTAACCGTGCTGCCAACGATGAAAAACGTCGCCATGAATAGGACACCGCCGACCATCCATTTGCCCCACTCGACGGCGAGCACGGCCAAGCCCAACCGCTCGACCCACTCCTGCGGGTATTCGACGCTGGCGATCTCCTTCTCGGTTTTTAGACGCGCCGCAAGCTGCTCGACCGCAAGACTGTCTCGCTGCTCCGGTTTGATCGTGATCTCGATCGACGCCGGCAGGACGTCGCGTGGCAAGCCGTCGAGCAATCCAGACTGGGTGCCCAATGAGGTTTGAAAATCACGCCATGCCTGCTCTTGGTCAGTGTGACGCACACGCGCCACTTCGGGCAGCGCCTCAATGCGCTTGACCAAGTTTTGCGCGTCACCGACTCCGAGATTGTTAGTCAAGTAGGCCGTGATTTGAATCTGCTCGCCCCATCCGTTGAGCAAGCGCTCCAGGTTGACTTGCAGCAGCATAAACGCGCCAAACACGAAGAGCGTCATCGCCATGGTGCCCGAAGTCAGCACGTGGGTCCAAAACAAATGGCGCAAACTGCTGCGCACCTGCCGCAGCACGACGCCGATCAGCGAAATTTTCACCTGCCCGTCACCGGAGACGTGGCACCCGACAATCGTCAATCAGCATTCCCCGTCGCAAAAAGACCGCTCGCGTTCCATAGCGTTGAATCATGGTACGGTCGTGCGTGGCGATAATGATCGTGGCGCCCCGATCGCGAATTTTCAAGAACAATCGCATAATTTCAGCCGCCATATCGTCATCAATATTGCCCGTCGGCTCGTCGGCGAGAAGCAACATCGGCTCATTGATCAGGGCCCGGGCGATGGCGACGCGCTGCTGTTCGCCGCCGGAGAGCGCAAAAGGCTTGGCATCGTAATGTTCTTTCAATCCCAAATCGCGCAGCAGCTGATAGGCTTTGGTGCGGCTCTCGCGCTTCGACTTACCGATGACCTGCGCGGCAAGAGCGACGTTGTCGAGCACGCTTAAACCGGGCAAAAGCCTGAACTCTTGAAATACCAAGCCGATTTTTCTTCTCAATTGGGCAATGCCGCGGCTGCCCAAGCGAGTCACATTGCGGCCATCGATCAAAACTTGACCTTCCGTCGGCTCCTCTTGGCGAAACAGTAGTTTGAGGAGGGTCGACTTGCCTGCGCCGCTGGCGCCGCAAACGAAGGCGAATTCGCCTTTGGCGATTTCGAGGTTGATATCCGTGAGCGCCCTGTAGTTTGGCGGGTAGGTTTTCGTAACGTGATGAAGCTGAATCATCGAAACTGCAAATTCTGCAGCGAGAATCGCTCTTTAGAAGATGATAACTAGCTTGACATGGAGTGGCCGCGGTTGTTACAGTTGCCAAAACCTCTACTTCCCTCGCCATCTGTATAAAAGATGGCCTATCAACTTACAAGCAGTCAGAGGAGACGGGACCGATGTCTGAGCCTATCAAAAAATTCCATATCGTCTTGATTAAACCGTCCAAGTACGACGATGACGGCTACGTGATCCGCTTTTGGAAAGGCGTGCTGCCGAGCAATACACTCAACGTTTTGCATGGCCTAACCGAAGATATCAGAGCGCGAGAAGTCTTCGGAAAGCTGCCCATCGAAGTCACCACCTTCGATGAAACCGCGGAAAAAGTCCCCACGGCGCAAATTGTCCGTTGGAGCAAAATCCCTGGCACCAAGTTGCTCGTCTGCCTGGTCGGCGTCCAAACGAACCAATTTCCCCGCGCCTTGGACATGGCGCGGATCTTCAAGGCGGCGGGGATCACAATCATCATGGGTGGTTTCCACACCAGCGGCACGATCAACATGTTGGGCGATCAGGAGCCCGACATCCAAGAGCTTTATCGCGAAGGCATCTGCATGGTGTCAGGTGAAGTCGAGGGAAAATGGGAAGGCATTCTCGGCGACTTTCTCAACGGACAGTTGAAGCCGCTCTATAGCTTCGCCCAGGATTTGCAAAACCTCGTCGACATCGAGGAAGCGCCGCTCCCGCAAACCAGCGCGAAGACGATGAAGCACTTCGCCTATCCGAGCTTTGCCACCGCCGATACTTCGCGCGGCTGCCCGTTTGCCTGCACCTTCTGCACAATTATTAACGTGCAAGGGCGCAAAATGCGCGAGCGCAGCCCGCAGAGCATCGCCGCGATGATGCGCAAGAATTATCTCGATCACGGGCTGTCATTTTATTTTTTCACCGACGACAACTTCGCGCGCAAAAAACTCTGGCGCGAGACCTTTGAGGCAATCATCAAACTGCGCGAGGAAGGCCTCGACGTTTCTTTCATGATGCAGGTTGATCTGGCGAAAAAGCCCAAAGACTTCGTTCCGCTGGCGGCCAAGGCAGGCTGCACGCAGGTATTCATCGGCATGGAAAGCGTGAACCCGCAAAACCTCGAGGCCGAAGGAAAGAAACAGAACAAAGTCGAAGAATACCGCAGCATCATCAAAGAGTGGCACGATGCCGGCGTGCTGGTGCACACCGGCTACATCATCGGCCTGCCTTGGGATTCCAAAGAACAAGTCGCTGAAGACATGCGTTTCCTAATGAACGAAGTCGGCCCCGATCAAGCGTCGTTTTTTATGCTGACGCCCCTCCCCGGTTCCCACGATCACCGCGAGATGAAAAAGCGCGGCGACTGGATGGATCCGGATTTCAACAAACGCGATTCGTTCCACCCGACGATCAAACACCCGCTCATGAGCGCGGAAGAGTGGACCCAGGCATATGAGAACGCGTGGAAGATGTTCTACAGCAAAGAAAACATGATCCTGAACTTGGCCCGGTGGACGGACAAGCCAAAAAACTATTGGAACCTCATGTCAATCTTCTTTTGGTACAAAAACGCCGCGTTGATCGAAAAACAGCATCCCATGGTCGCCGGCTTCTTCCGCCTCAAAGACCGCAAGCTTCGCCGCCCCGGTTTCAGCGTCGATTCAATACCTGTCCATCTATGGAAACGCTCAAAGGAAATCACCGCGCTGCTGATCACGTGGGCCAAATTCCTAAAAGAAATGGAAGAAGTCTGGCTGCAAACCCGCAAGAAGAGCGAGACCGAGGAGCGCTGGCTGGAGCAGATTCAAAAGATTCAAGCCGATATTTGGCAGGCCTTGAAAATCGGCGAGATCCAAAAGCTCTACAACAACGCCAAAGAAACCCTGCCGGAACGCGCGCGGGCCCTGCTCGACCCCTTGGAAGATCTTTCCTCACGCGTGGTTTATAGCCGCAGCGATCTCAATCGCTTCTTGAAGCAGTGGGATAATTTGAGAGTCAAAATCCAGGAACTGCGGCCGCGCGAGAGCGAAGGGGCGCGTCGCTTGCTCGACGAGATTCACAACATCCAGGCGAGCATCCGATTGGGCGATCGCATCCAGGAATGGCAGGAAGCCTACACGCGCCTGCGCGAAAATTTACCGTCCAGGCCGCGACTGAGTTTTGTCAAATTCGACGCGATCAACAATCGGATCGTCTATTCGCGCCAAGAGTTGCAGCGGATCTGGTCCCAAACGTTGCTCAACCTGCGCCAGTTAAAGCTATGGCAAATCCGCCCCTGGAAGTTCACCCGGGCAATGATCAAGGACTTCTCCTTGACGACATCCTTCGCGTTCAGTTTCCGCGAGTTTTCGAAGCAGTCGGGTTCTGAATTCGGTCCGGGTTAGTGAATTTGTGTAACCTGCGTCGCCAAACTCACGACCTGATCACGAATCGCAGCTGCGTCCCGCGCATTCGGTGCCAGCCGGAGGTAGGATTCAAAATCTTCGCGCGCCTGGCTAAAACACTCCAGTTGTAAATAAACCATGCCGCGATCGCGAATCTCCTCTGCAACGACGGGGTCGAGGATGATTAAGCGATCGAGCACCGACAGAGCTTCGCCGAGAGCATGGTTTCTCAAATAGATCGCTTTGAGATTCATGAGGATTCGCTCGAGAATTTGCTTGTTGCTCGTCGACTCAAGAAATTGCGGCTTCAGCGCCACTTTGCGCCCGGACAAATTATCAAGCATCCGGCTCAGCTCTTCCGGCGATTTAATTTCACCCTGGTCGAATGGGTCGATGAAAATCTGCTCGTTCTCACGGCCATATTTCACGAGAAAATGGCCGGGAAATCCCACACCCTCTAGGGCGATACCGATCCGGCGCGCGACTTCGATGTAGAGCACGGAAAGCGTGATGGGGATGCCGGTCTTGCGATCGATGACGTCGTTCAGAAAACTGTTCTTAGGATTATAATAATCGTCGCGATTGCCGCGAAAACCATGCTGGCCAAACAAAACGTGATTGAGCGCGGCGATCGAGTGGTAAACATCCCCGTCGCTGTCAGAGCGCCGCATGACTTCCACCGCCAGCCGGTCGATGCGACCGAGATAAGCCGCGATGTCGAGGTCAGGATAGTCGGTTAAAGCGACCGTCAAGGCCGCTCGACCGAGGTCGATCTTGTCTTCCGGTCGGTCGACGGCCTGACGAAACTCTTGATAGGGATCGTGCGCCAACTCTTTTCCTGGTTTAACGCGGTTCGGCGATGACGTCCACGAGGTACGGCAACTGTTTTTCCTTCACGTACTTAACCCCTCGTTCAATCGCCGGCCGCAAATCCGCCGGCCTGCTCACCGGCCCTTCGCCACTGACACCGAAGGACCGCGCCATCGTGGCAAAATCAATCGCCGGGTCATCGACATGCGTGCCGATGCCGGCATTTTCCACCGGACGCTTGCGAAACTTGGCGACTTCGATGCCGTGCTCCTCGGAATTATAGTAAGACTGATTGTTGTGCATGACCATGAGCAGCGGGATGCGGTGTTTGGCCGCAGTCCACAGCGCGCTCGAGGTCATCAGCATGTCACCGTCAGATTGTATCGCCACCGCGAGTTGACCGGTGCCCTTGAGCGCCAAGGCCGCACCGATCGACGCGCCGGGACCGTAGCCCAAACCGGCGCCGCCGCTGCCCCCCAGGGACTGATTGGGCTTAGTAAAATCCCATAGCCGGCGCGTCCAGCCATTGGAAGTTCCATTGACCAACACCCAGTCTTCGCGCTTGACCGCTTCGCCCACTTCCAAGCCCAACCAGGCGGTGGAAATTTCTTTTTGCGAGCCCTTGGCTTCCGCATCGGCGCGCCACTTGGTGCGGCGGTTCTTGTGCGTCTCGGCCAACTCTTTTTCACGCGCTTCGATGACCGCCTTTTTCTTGCCATCATTGCCCAGCAGTTCGCGGCATAACCGGGTCAATTCCGGCACGGCCACTGCGGTGTCCGCGCTCATTGGCACATCGACCGCTTGCAGCGCCTGGTAGTCGTTGGCCCACGAGTGGACCAGCATGTCGTTCATCGAAATGGTGGCAATTTTTACCGCGGGTGATGTGACGTATTCACAGTTACGCGTCTGTTTGCTCACCGTTGTCAGCGAGCCGAATAGATCGGCCACGTCGAGCGCCAAGATGAAATCGGCTTTCTGTAATAACTCGCGCGCACCATCGGTCGCGTCGAGGGGATGAACCGACGGGAAATTGAATCGCCCGCCTTTGTCGACGACGGGAACCGCAAGTAATTCAGCCAATGCAATCAGCGCGGGCACGGTCTTGGGATTGCGCCCGAGCGAGTCGGCGATGATGATGGGCGTCTGCGCATTGACAAGCATCTCCGCCGCCCGCCGTAGCGCCTCAGGATTAGCCTGCATGGGAGCGGGCGCCGAGTAACGGCTAACATTGGGAATATCGAACGCGCTGGTCAAAGCGTCTTCCTGAATATCGGCGTCGTAATTGATATAGACCGGCGCGGTTGGATCCGTGGTGGCGATGCGGTAACCGCGAATGAAGGAATCCGGCACGTCCGCCAAGGAATATGGCTGATCGTCCCATTTAGTGTAATCTCGCACCTGATTGCCCTGCACGAGGGCGGTGTGAATCCAGTCAATGCGCGGGCGGCGCCGTTTGGAGTTCATCGGACCGGTACCACCGAGCACCATCATCGGCACCCGATCGATATAGGCATTGAAGATCGCCATGCTGGCATGCTGCAACCCAACCATATTGTGCGCGATCGCGATCATCGGCTTGTTCTTCGCCTTGGCGTAGCCATGAGCCACGGCGACGGAAATTTCTTCGTGATGGCAAAAAATCACTTCCGGCTTGTAGTTGCCGCCGTAGTTGACGATGGAGTCATGAATGCCGCGAAAGGTCGCGCCGGGGTTAAACGCTGCGTATTCAATATCGAACGCCTTCATTAAATCGACGACGACGTCGGACCCATATTGGGGTTGTTTCTTTTCCACTCGGGACACGGGTTAATCCTCCCTCATTTTCATGTTCTGCCCTGCATACCAAGAATCCAGATTTATGGCTAGGGCTCCGCTAGGAATTCCCAATGCCGGACGACATCTGTAGCAGCCCCTTTTGGTAGAAGAGTTCGAGCGTCTGCTGAAGATCGCCCGGGCGCGCGCCGCTGGCCGAGGCTTGTCCTAATTTCAAAGCGGCAATCGCTTCGAGCACCTTTTGCGCCGCCGGCGCCATGAAAGAATTCATGCCCTGGTGATGGAACGTCCTGTTCAGCTCGTCCATTTCTTCGGCGCGCCGGGCCGCATGGATCTGCAGGCCGACGATGCTCGATGAAACTTTGTCCAATAGTCCGGGAAAACTCATCTCGTATTGGGCGCGAATCTCATCGAGCAAGCCGAAGCGCTGCGCCCCCATCAGAAGCTCACAGAACAATCCTTGTAATCCCTTCGTCAGGCCGGCATACACGATTTTGAAAGCGGAAGCTTGATTGGTTCCCACGCCCAGCACTCTGATTGGAATGTTGAAACCTTCCAGCACCGCTAAGCGATTCGCTTCCGAGCCTGATACATAGACGATGGTTCCCTTGCCCATTTTGGCCGCCGAGCCAATGATGCAGCCATCGATAAAATTCACTCGCACAGGCCGTAATATTTTGGCAATTTCATCCGCGGCCATCGGCGAGATCGCGTTGGCGTCGAGAAACAAGAGATCTTTGCGGCCGGTCGTTCCGACCGCTTCGGCGACCTTGGCGGCAACCTTCGTCGCCGCCGAAGGCACGACGATGGAAACGATCAGCTCGACGTCCCGAACCAAATCCGCCATGGACGCCGTCGATTTGACCCCGGCGTTTTCCGCCCGTTTACGACTCGCGTCACCGCGATCCTTGTCGTAAGTCAGGACTTCCACGCCGTGACTGCGAAGCAGCTTAGCCCAATGAAATCCCATCTCGCCGATGCTCATGATGCCGATTTTCTGAAGAGCCACGGTTTCCCCCTTCAACTCAAATTACCTATCGCCAGAGTTTCGTCAGTAATCTCTGCCGCCGCTGGCGCCTCCTCTATGACACAACCTTCGGTCTTTTTAAAGCTGACATTGCGGTCAAAACCGGCCCTCTTTTTCCATTTTTCGCACGGCGCTGTCGTCGACTAAATCCTCGGCTTTGAGGCGGCGAATCTTTTCGTTGTTGGCGCCGAGCAGGCGGATGACGTTGCGAATGCCGTCCACACTCGGATAGATTTTTTTCTCGTACAGATGCACCATGCTTTGATAGCCTTCGTCGGCGTCCTCGGTCCGTTTGAAGCGCAGCGCTTTGGCAAGACTCCTGGTCACCTGACTCTTGTTCTCGGGATTGCGAATGAAAGCGGCGCTATCGAGCAGCGCACGCAGCAGATTTTCCAGCGCCGCTGGCGAAGACGAAATAAAACTGTGCTTGGCGATGACTCCCGAGCCTTGATACGGAATCGGCAGCTTCTCGCTGTCGGCGAGCACGCGAAATCCTTTGCTCCGGAGCATTTTACCGAAGGTGTAGCCTAAGAACGCCGCATCCGCCGTTCCGTTTAAAACCCCTTGCGCCATCACCGCCTGCTCGCCCAGCGTTCTAAATTGGATCTTGTCCCGCTCCGGCGCCAATCCCCAATAATCCAACATCAACATGGAAAAAATCCAGCCACCGCCGCTCAAGCTGTTTACCGCGACGCTTTTGCCCTTCAAGTCGGCTGGGCTTTTGATTTGCGGATTGACGACAAACATCCCCGACAGGCGATTGATAAACCCCGCGACGAATACCAGATCCGCACCCTCGGCGATGGCACCGAGATTGGCTCCGGAAACCGATCCCCAGTGAAATTGCGTTTCGCCGGAGCTCAGCGCTGACATGGCGACGGGACCGTTGCGCACCTGCACGAAGGTCAAATCGAGACCGTACTTGCGGAACAGCCCCTGATCCTGCGCCACGTAGATTACGCCATCGCGCTCGCTTGCCGACCCCGACGTCATAACTAGCTTGACGAGCGGCACGGCTGCTTGAACCGATATGCGTTCGGTCAAGAAGAACGAAAGCAAGACAACCAAAAATTGGACTAATCGAGTATTCATTATGGCACCCTTCCATCGGGCAGCTTCGCCGTTGGCAAGCGGCGCATTCTGGTCTCACAGCTGAGAAGCGGAAAGACAAAAAATGCTCAAGCCGTAACCACGTCGGCTACTCCGCCTCAGCGTCCAGTTCCGCCTTGAGGCGGCGCTGCCGGACGGCGTCGCCCAGAACGTCAAGCAGCGCCCGGCTCTCTTCCCAGCCGACGCAGGCGTCGGTAATACTTACGCCGTACTCAAGGTCCTTGCCCGGCAGCAGATCCTGCCGGCCGGCCTTGAGATGACTCTCGATCATGACGCCGAATATGCTGCCATCGCCGCCGGCGATCTGCGCGGCTACATCGTGGCCAACGTCGATCTGCCTTTGTGGATTTTTGCCGCTGTTACCGTGACTGAAGTCGATCATGATGCGCGCCGGGATTCCGGCCTGCGCCAGGCTCTTCGCCACAGCGGACACGTTTGTCGCCGCGTAGTTCGGCTGCTTGCCACCGCGTAAAATCACATGGCAATCCTCGTTGCCGGTGGTCGACGCGATCGCCGACCGCCCAGCCTTGGTCACAGCCATGAAATGATGCGGCGCCTGTGCCGCACGGATCGCATCGACTGCGATGCGGATATTTCCGTCGGTGCCGTTTTTGAAACCAACCGGGCAGGACAATCCGGAAGCGAGCTCGCGATGCACCTGGCTTTCGGTGGTGCGTGCACCGATGGCACCCCAGGAGACGAGATCGTTAATGTACTGCGGCGTGATCATGTCGAGGAACTCGCACCCAGCCGGCATTCCCATCTCATTCAGATCGAGCAACAGCCGGCGCGCGATCCGCAGCCCCTCGTTAATCCGATAGCTGCCATCGAGGCTGGGATCATTGATCAGCCCCTTCCAGCCGACCGTGGTGCGCGGCTTCTCGAAGTAAACCCGCATCAAAATCAATAAATCAGCCGCCAGACGGGTTTTCGTCTCGCGCAGCCTGGCGGCAAATTCTTTTGCGGCTTTCACGTCGTGAATCGAACACGGCCCGATGATCACCAGCAGCCGGTCATCTGCTCCGTGCAAAATGCGGTGGATTTCCTGGCGCGCTTCCCAAACGGTGTCGGCGGCACCAGGGGTGATGGAAAACTCGCCCAGCAAATCCACGGGCGCCACGAGCTCCTTTATTTCCTTGATTCGTAGGTCGTCGGTTTTGTGTTCCATGGCAATTTTCTAACTCTAGTCCCCAACCGAGCTAAAGCTAAGCGCTATCGATCAGGTCAGCACTACGCGGAAAACGTGGCGATTGCCATACGTGAATGGAATTCCAAGACGGAACCGCGCAAATATTCAGGACGAGTAAGCGAATTCTTCCCGGCAATCAAGTTTCGCTAAACCACAGAAAAAATCCCGAACTTCCCGCGCGCCCATGAACTTATCGTAATCGTAGTGCGGCCCGTAACTCGACCAAATCTCGGTGTCCGCCTCGATATCTCTCAAGCAACAAAGTAAGGCGGATGGCAAAGCTACTTGATAGCCGCGGCTTGGAATTGCGTGTCGATCCGGATGATCTTGCTCGGCGCAAAATTGATCCTGCTCAGGTGGCCGCCGTAATCTTTGCCGTCGATGTATTTGTAGATGAGGCGCCGCGAACCACATAGCTGGCGAAAACAATCACGGTAAAAACTAGCCTAGCCGAATAGGATGGTTTTTTCACAGCGATATCTGCGACGGCCTTGTTGCTTCGCGATAGTTTTCATCCCAAAAACCATACGCAAGAGCCCTTGTCAAATCGGGCTTAGTGACTGGCGAATATTTGTGGCAAATCGGCGGCGGGTTGCAATCTGGATTAGAAGCCTTATGGCGAACGATCGAGACCCGATATCTTCGATCCACTCGACCCCGTTGGGATCAATTACTCGTGCGCACCCAGGAGATTTTTTTCACGGAGCGCACCCATGACCACTTCCACGTACCTCTTAATTGCTGTTTTGACATCGCTCGAATCCGTCGTCGTAATCGTGCCGGACCAAACGACTTCGTTTTTCGCGAGGTCATATAGTGTGGTCTCCGACGTATACTCATTATAACGGTAGACGCTTGGCGCGCCATAAAGACCGTACCAGCTGGCACCAACGTGCGAACCGTAGAAGCCGAACCAGGGTGCCGGAAAGTAGCTGGGACTCAGCTGTCTCTTCTCTTCCACCTGGACCGAGCGGGCAATGATCGCCGCATCCGCGCCGGACTTTTGCGCCGCCTGCTTGAGGTTGGCTTCGTCGATCTGTTCGGTTTCCGGCATATAGCGGTAGCTCGGTAAAGCATCGATGCCGACCGCGTGTAATTGCGTCACAAATTCGTCTTCGAAATTACGCCGTACGCTGGTAGCCCCACCCAACCCCCCGACCATGATGCGTTTGAATGAAGCGGAGCGGTACCCAGGATTGCGCCACTCACTGACCACAGGAGTCGTGGCCGAGCAGCCGGTGAAGCCGAGCGTCAACGCATAGACGACTGTAATCGGTAAATAAGAGCGTTTCACGAGCCACTTCCCGCCGCCCCGGCACCGCCTGCCAATTTGTTTTTTGACAGAGAGATTCACTTGCTGCGCCCCTGCCGCTGCCGCCGACAAGTAAGATCATAGCACCGGGAGCCAACATTTCCAGGAGGAAATTTGATCAACGCTGGCGGCCAAGATGGCAATGACGAGTCGCGCCGTGCGCTTATGCTATTCCGAAAAGCCGTTTGGCGTTCTGCGAAAGTACATTCGCTTTATCCGCTTCGCTGATTTTCGCCGCCTTCACTTCCTCCAGCGTCGCACAATGTTCGTAGCTTGCCGGATGAGAATAAAACAGGCTGCCAAAGACGAGTCGATGCGAACCAACCGTCTCGACGAACTGGCGCACGTAGGCCGAGCCGCGCACATGCGCAGTGTCAAAAAGAATATTCGTCGTCCGCTTGGCGATGTCGAGCGCCAGCTGGCTATTGGTATTCGTGGTCAACGCATCCATGGAAACGAACGTCAGGTCAGGAAATTCCACGGCGAGCCGTTCCAATCGCCACACCGCTTCGAGATTCGATTCGGCATTGGTGTGAATCAAGGGCACGAGCCCTAGCTCCTTTACCTTCTTCAAAAGCGGCCGCATCAGTGGATGATCCACCGCTACGCCCTGGAATCGGTGGTGCCATACCACGCCGTCGAGCCCCAGCTCGTGTTTCATGCGCTCCAGTTCGCCGAGCGAGCGCCCGCCGTGGAGCGGTTCCACGATGCCACAGGCCACCGGGAAGCGCTGCGGATCTCTCCGCCGGTAAGCGGCGACGGTATCGTTGGCGCGCATGGTATCTTTTATTCCATCCGCTTGAATATAACCTGTCGCGGCAAGAATCGCTGACTTCGCCACGCCGTTCGCTTCCATGATGCGGACGCGGTTGGCGTAGTCGCGCTCCTGCCAGTCGTCCCCTTCCTGCAAGCTTCCGCCCGTCAATGAACCCAGATGATGGTGGATATCAAAAATTTCCATGTTCCCTCCTCAAAAGATCATCGGCAATGCTTTTTGGGCCGCCCGGCGGGAAGTCGCTTCGCAAGATCTCAAGGCTCGTACGAATATTTTTCTCGGCAATCGAGCTTTATCAAGCCCCAGAAAACAAATCGCGCACCTCCGGCGCATACATGAACTTCTCGTGGTCGTAGCGCAGTCCGGAGCTTGCCAGATCTCGCTTCCCGGCTCGATGTCTTTAATCGCGACGAAGGCAGAGTCAGGATATTCGCAAAACTGCCGGATCGTCGCGTTCTGAAAATGAATTGCGATACCGTTGATCTTGCTCGGTGCGGAAATTAGTCCGGCTCACGTTGGCGCCGAAATCTTTGCTATCGAGATATTTGAACGGATCGGTTTCCGCCCAGGCGCACTCGGGTATGGACGCAAGATAGCTATTGCCTACGGGATTCCGCCGTCACCAGCCGTCCGCCCAACTCGCCGACGACTTCGATCTTTTTGATTGCGACGAGGGCAAACAGACCGTTTCCGCCATTCGACACAGTGGAAGGTTTTATCTCGGTCCGCTTGCCGTAGTCTTTGTTGATCTTCAACACCGGCATAGCTTCCCATGCGCTTGATCGGCATGGCGCGCCGAACTCAGCGGAACGAATGGTGTGGCAAAAAAAATCGTAATCAGAAAAGCGACTTTTTTCATGTTCGAATACCGCGAGTTTGCAGCCTCTAGTTTCTGAGCAGTTTCACATTAGGAATCACGCAGCGGCAGCATTGTCAAACTTATTCGCCTGTCTCTCTGTCGCAAAATTGCAACAGGTCCCTGCTTTTCACCGTCCGCTTCTGCGAATTTCCTCCGTCAATTATCACACTGAGAATTTTGCCGTACGTCGAACACCGCGTCTTCAAAAGACTTGCTTTCCCTGGCATGGCAATTGCCCCAATCTAAAATAGAAAGACAAACGTGGAAAGGAGGGCGTTATGAGACGAACAAAACAAAGTTCAATTGCCGTACTAGCGCTCACGGTATTGGTGACGGCCGGCTGTTACTACGATCGAGATGACCAGTGGGGATACCACCGATACCCCGAGCGACGCTACAGCTATCGATACTATCATAACGACCGGTACAGCGATTGGCGTTACGATCGCGATCATGATCGTCGCTATAGCCGGAA
>WNGI01001831.1_pt1 | contig 32855 bp, 31 predicted proteins | sample 5400621 | NCBI WGS metagenome assembly WNGI01 (sample SAMN13153374, study PRJNA577476) | soil metagenome | isolation source: 20 cm soil or saprolite under Garry oak tree replicate 1 | place: USA:California | collected 2016-06-15
TCACGCCCGACTCGCCGCCGGCGATCGCGGCCCGTGGGTCAGCCTGCCCCTGAGGGCAACGATTCCGGAGGGCAAGGCCGACCCGCTGCTCGTCGTCACCGACGGGGCGCCGGGGCTGATCGCCGGGGCTGATCCGCGCCGAAATGGGGACGATTACCCCATGACAAGCCGCTCAGACGGTCTCGGACCACAGAAAGACCCGAACAGCGGCCGGACCCGCGTCGAGAGCGGCCCCGCCGGGACTCACGGACAGGCCGCCGGGCCTGGCGTGCCACGCTGGCGCCGGCCGCCGGCACCATCCAGGTAAGGCCGCGGATTCGCACGCCTCGGCGACCCGGGCACGGCGCGTGCGTCTGACCGGGGCTACTAGGTGAACTTTCGTTCGATTGACACAAGGGGGCGCTTCTGACGATACTCGCGATCCCAACCGACTCCATTGGTCGGGCCCAGAGGTGGCGAGTGCGCTTCTCGGATGCCGTGGACGACTTCGTGCAGACGTGTCGATCCACCCAGACCAGGGCCGCGTACCGGAGCGACCTCCGACAGTTCCTCAAATGGCTGTCCGGCCGGTCCGGGGCCGGAGCCGACAGCATCACGAAGTTCACCAAGGACAACGTGGTCGCCTACCTGGACGAGTTGCGGGGGCGCAGTCGCGCCGACAGCACCCGGCACCGCAAGCTGGCCTGCTTCCGGCAGTTCGGGAAGTGGGCGGTGGACGAGCGGCTGCTGACGAGCGACCCGGTGGCGAGTGTGAAGGGGATACCGCGTCGGCGCCGGCTGCCGCGCCCGTTTTCCCTCGACGAGGCCAACCGGATCATGGCGCTGCCGCTCAACTCGACCGAGAACGCCCTGCGTTCCGTGCTCTTCTTCGCCGGCCTGCGGGCTACCCCTGCGGGCAGCCTGAAGGTCAAGCAGATCCACCCGGACCGGCTCACGTATATCGCCAAGGGGGGGCACGAGCGGAGCGTGCCGCTCTTCCCCGGGCTCAAGGACATCCTCTGGGACTACTTGGCCAGCCACACCGACATGAAAGGCGAGACCTTCATCTTCCGCAACAGCTACGGCCGGCCGTTCAGCCGGAGGAAGGTGGAGCAGCTGACCAAGGCCTGGGGCCAAGCGGCCGGAGTACCGCACTGCATCCCCCACCGGTTTCGGCACTCCTTCGGCACCGAACTGCTGAAGGCGGAGGGCTCGAATCTGCGTCAGGTCCAGGAGGCGATGGGCCACGCCGACATCAGCAGCACGGCCATCTACACCCAGGTTGTCCAGACAGATCTCGCGAAAACCATCGCCAAACTACCCTTCGGCCAAGGGCACAATAACCCACCTAGGGGGTCACAATAACCCGGGTTGTTATGTGCCATCCGATAGGCCTGTAACCCGGGCCGGTCGAGGGTCAGCAGAATCAACGAGTTAGAAGGCGCGCCAGAGAAGGCCTGTAAGCCGGGTTCTGTGCCCGGGTGTGAGCCCGGGCGACGGTCATTTCTCTAGGGCGCCGGTTACCCGGCGTCTCCAGCGGCCTGACCCGGGAGCGGAGCGGGCCACTCCATAGCTCCCCTATTCGGCCTTGCTCCGGGTGGGGTTTACCGAGCCAGCGCGGTCACCCGCGCCGCTGGTGAGCTCTTACCTCACCGTTTCACCCTTACCGCCATCAACTCTCGTCGAGGGATGGTGGCGGCGGTCTACTTTCTGTGGCACTGGTCCGTGGGGTTTCCCCCCCTGGGCGTTACCCAGCACCCTGCCCTGCGGAGCCCGGACTTTCCTCCCGCCGCGTGACGCGGCCGGCGACCATCCGGCCTTCTCTGGCGCTCGCTCAGTATACGCCTCGCGGGTTGAACGTCCGGCTGGTGATCAGACGCGGGCCAGCGTGGCGATCGCGCCACGCGCGAGCGCATCCACTCGGTCGTTGAGTGGATCGCCGCTGTGGCCTTTGACCTTGGCCCACACGACGTCGTGACGGCGGGTCTCGGCGATCAACCGCTCCCAGAGGTCCCGGTTGGTGACGGGCTTGCGGTTCGTGCCGAGCCAGCCGCCACGCTCCCATCGCTCGTACCAGCGGTCGCGGAAACAGTTCATCACGTACGCGCTGTCGGTGTGGAGGTGGACCCGGTGATCGGGAGCGACGGCAGCGAGGCCCTCGATGGCGGCCATCAGCTCCATGCGCTGGTTCGTCGTGTGTGGCTCCGCCCCACTCACGACGTGCTCGCGGTCGTCCTGGATGATGATCGCCGCCCAGCCGCCCGGTCCGGGATTCCCGGCGCACGCGCCGTCGGTGTAGACAATGATGCCGGGGGAGGCGCCGCCCCCCGCCGAGCTCATTCCTGCCAGTAGAGGTACCGCCCGCAGCTCTCGCAATGCAGCAGCGTCGTCGCCGCCTTCAGCTCCTGCATGGCCTGGGGACGGATGGTGACGCGACAGCCGCCGCAGATCGCGCTGGCTCCGACCGGCGCGATGGCGAGGCCGCCCCGGGCCTTGAGGATGCGCTCGTAGTCGGTCAGCACGTTGCGGGGCACCGCGCTGACCAGCGTGGTGCGCTCGCCTCGCACGCCGGCCAGCTCCTTCTCGACGGCCGCCAGCTTCTCGCGCACGACGGCCTCTTCGCGCTTGCCCTGTTCGTCACGGGTCTTCAGCCGGCTCTCGGCTTCGCGGATCTCGCCGGCGAGGCTTTCCTGACGCTCCATGAGCGCCAGGATCTCCTCCTCGGTCTGGGCCTTCTGGCCCTTGATGGTCTCGATCTCGGTGAGGACGGCCGTGTATTCCACGTTCGTCTTCACCTCGTAGAGTCGCGCTTCCGACTTCGACCGCTTGACCGCGATGTCGTCGAGATCCTTTTCACGCGCGCGCAGGTCCTTCCGGGCGCCGTCGAGCCGCGCCTTCACGGTTTCCACCGCCTTCTTGGCCTCGGCCACCGCGGTGTGGATGGTCTCGATCTGCTTGGGGAGCCGGACGGCTTCGGTTTCGAGGGCGGCGATCTTCGTGTCGAATTCCTGGAGATGAACGAGGGTCTTGAGCTCACTCACGGGCGTTCGACTCCAATGGTGGGCCCACCTGGACTCGAACCAGGAACCGACCGGGTATGAACCGGCTGCTCTGCCGTTGAGCTATGGGCCCGTAGGTTCCCAGGTTGACGAGCGTACCTCACGACTCGAGGAAGCTCCGCAGTTTCTTGGAGCGCGAGGGATGGCGCAGCTTCCGCAGCGCCTTGGCCTCGATCTGCCGGATGCGCTCGCGGGTGACCGCGAAGTCCTGTCCGACCTCCTCCAGGGTGTGCTCGCAGCCGTCGGAGAGGCCGAAGCGCAGGCGCAGCACCTTCTCCTCGCGCGGGGTGAGCGTGTTCAGGACCTTGTTCGTCTGCTCGCGGAGCGAGAGGCCGATGATCGACTCCACCGGGGACACCACCTGCTTGTCCTCGATGAAATCTCCCAGGTGGCTGTCCTCTTCCTCCCCGATCGGCGTCTCCAGGGAGATCGGCTCCTGGGCGATCTTGAGGACCTTGCGCACCTTGTCGACGGGCACGTCCATCTTCTCAGCAATCTCTTCGGGCGTGGGTTCCCGGCCCAGTTCCTGGACGAGCTGGCGGGAGGTGCGGATCAGCTTGTTGATCGTCTCGATCATGTGGACGGGAATGCGGATCGTGCGGGCCTGGTCGGCGATCGCCCGCGTGATGGCCTGCCGGATCCACCACGTGGCGTAGGTCGAGAACTTGTAGCCGCGCCGATACTCGAACTTGTCCACGGCCTTCATCAGGCCGATGTTGCCTTCCTGGATCAGGTCCAGGAACTGCAAGCCGCGGTTCGTGTACTTCTTCGCAATCGAGATGACCAACCTCAAGTTGGCCTCGACCATCTCCTTCTTGGCCTGGGCCGCCTTCTGCTGGCCTTGCTTGATCACGGCCATCACGCGCTTGAGCTCGTCGGCCCGGGCGTTGGCGCGCGTCTCGGCGGCCTTGATCTCCTGTTGGGCCACCCAGATCTGCTGCTGCTTGAGCGTCGGGAACTTCTTGGCGGCCTTCAGATGCAGATCGCTGGCGGCGCCGTTGGTGGTGCCGTTGGGTACCGGCTCACGGAAGGACACGTACAGGAGGTTCTGGCGCTCTTCCTTCGACTTGCTGGCGCCGTTGGTCCACAGCTCGATCACGCGCTCGGCGCGCTCGATGTCTTCCACCAGGTCGCGCAGCCGCTGCACGAGGCCGCGGCGCGCGGCATCGCTGTCTTCACGGTCGATGATCTGGTTGCCGATGGCGAGCGCCCGCAGCTTGTCGAGCACCTTGCGCTGCAGCGCCTGGGCCTTGGCCTCGGTCCGCTTCCAGGCCGGGTCCTTGATCAGCTTGCCCTTCGGCTTGGGGCCGGCCTTGGCCCGGAGCTTCCGCACCTGCTCGACCAGCTCATCGCGGTCGCGGAGGAGACGATCGACCTGGGCGAAGGCGTTGACGACCTGTCGCCGTAGCTCTTCTTCCTTCTCCTCGGTGAACTCCTCCTCGTTGACGTCCACGACTTCCTTGACGGAGATCTCGCCGTGGCGCAGCGACTCGCGGAGCTCTCGGAAGCGCTCGAGGGCGAGGTTGGTGGAGAGAATCGCCGCCGTGACCTGGTTCTTGCCTTCCTCGATCCGCTTGGCGAGCGCGATCTCGCCCTCGCGGGTGAGGAGGGCGACCCGCCCCATCTCGCGGAGGTAAAGGCGAACGGGGTCCTCGGTACGGCCGACGGGACCCGGGGACAGGTCGATCGCATCGCCCCCACCGTCGTCGTCGTCCTCGACGACCGCCGCCGGCCGCGCCACCTCGGACGGCAGGCGGGCCGCTTTGGCGGAATCCACCACCTCGATGTCCATCGCCCCGAACATCATCATGATGTCGTCGAGCTGATCGAGTGAGACGATGTCCGAGGGCAGGGCATCGTTCACCTCGTCGTAGGTGAGGAAGCCCTTCTGCTTGCCCATCGAAATCAGGCGATCGAGCTCTTCGAGCTTCGGCTCTTCACTCATTCGTCTGAACTCCTTCGGGGTCGTTCTCGCGCGGCTCGAGCGACTGGGCCACGTTGCCCAGCATCTCATACACGACCTTGCTCTCCCGGTGGAGAGCCTGGAAGTCCTGCACTGGCGTCTCGAGCACGCTCGTCCGACGCTGCGTATCGCTGATGCTCTGGGCGATCGCGCGTTGCCGGCGCAGGTGATGCTCGCGCTCGAGGCGCCGGCGGAAGCCGGCAATGCTGACGTCGGGGTCTTCGGGGAACCGATGGTCCTCCTCGAGGAGGAGGGCCGTGAGCACGCTACGGACAGCATCATCGACGTCGACCAGGAGGCTCTCGGCCGTCGCGTCGGGACGCGCTCGCAAGGCGGCGACGATCGCGCGGAGTGAGGGGCTGATCAGATCCGCGTCGTCCGTGATGGGAAGCAGCGTGGCCCGGGCGGGGACGTGCTGCAGCAGGAGGCGCACCAGAGCCCGATCTTGCGCTCGCTCGCGCTCCACGGTCGCCGGCCTGGACAGCACCGCGCTCGGCTTGCGCAACGCCGACTGCAGCTTCTGGGATTCGATCCAGAGCTGGGTCGCGTCCACGCCGAGCTTCGTCGCCGCTTCCCGAGACAGCGCGGCGGCCTCCTCGGCGTCGGTCACCTTGGCCAGCATCAGCGCGACCCGGGCGAACGCGTTGGAGCGAGCGCGAGGCCCGGTCCCGCCCTCGGGATCGGCGATCGTGCGATCGAGGGCATAGCCGAGCAGGCTTCGGGCGGCGGCGATCCTCTCGGTGAAGCCGGCGGCGCCGTGCTCGCGCAGGAACGTGTCCGGGTCGTATCCGGTCGGGAGCAGGGCGACCTTGAGGCGGAAGGGCCCACCCGTTTCGAAGGCCCCGGCGCGGTTCACCGCCCAGGCCGAGCCGGCCTCGCTCGGCTCGAGCAACTCCGCGGCGCGCTCGGCTGCCTTCTGTCCAGCGGCATCGGCATCGAAGAACGTCACGACCTCTTCGCAGTAACGGCGCAGGATCCCGAGCTGGGCCGGCGTGAACGCGGTGCCGAGCGCCGCGACGGTTTCAGTGAAGCCGTGCTGATGCGCCATCAGGCAGTCCACGTAGCCCTCGACCAGGAGCGCCCGATTCTTGTCGCGCATCGTGGCGCGGGCGATGTCGGCGGCGTAGAGGAGGTTGCCCTTGGTGTAGATCGCGGTCTCGGGAGAGTTCAGGTACTTCGGCTGTTCGTCGCCGAACGCGCGGCCACCGAAGGCGACGACGCGGCCCTGGAGGTCGCGGATGGGGAACATGAGGCGACCTCGGAAGCGGTCGTACACGCCGGTGCCGCCCTCGCGGCGGACCACGAGGCCCGTGCTCTCCAGCGTCTCGGTCGCCACGTGCTGGCCGCGCATGAACGTCAGCAGGCCGTCCCATCCCTCGGGGGAGAGGCCGAGGCCGAAGCGTCGGGCCACCTCGGGATCGATCCCACGCTTGGCGAGGTACTCGCGTGGCCGCTCGCTGCTGGGCTTCCAGAGCCCCTCCGCGAAGAAGTGAGCCGCCAGGTCCATGGCCCGATGAAGCTCCTCGCGGCCCGAGTCTGCGCCGTCGCGCTCGCGCTCTTCGGGGAGGGTGACGCCGGTCGTCTTCGCCAGCGCACGCACGGCTTCGGGAAACGACACACGATCCTGCTTCATGAGGAAGGCGAACGCGTCGCCGCCCACGCCGCACCCGAAGCAATGGAAGATGCCCTTCTTGGGATTCACCGTGAAGGAAGGGGTCTTCTCGGCGTGGAACGGGCACAGGCCCTTGTAGTTGACCCCCGCCTTCCGCAGATTCACGAAGCGGCCGACGAGCTCGACGATGTCGACGCCAGTGCGGATCTCGTCGAGGAGGGTGGGTGAGTAGCCGGCCATCACCCGATCTTCAATGTCGCCACGGTGGCACCAGTTCCGCCCTCGCCGGCCTCACCGTCACGATAGGAGTCGACCAGGGGATGAGTGGCGAGCAGATCACGGACGGTCTTGCGGAGAGCCCCCGTGCCCTTCCCGTGGATCAACCGCACGCTGGGCAGGCCTGCCATGAACGCGTCGTCCAGATACTTTTCCAGCAGGTCGCTGGCTTCGTCGGTCCTTCGCCCGATCAGCATCAGCTCCTGATTCACCGACCGTTCGTCGTCGGGCCGGGGAGAACGTCCGGTCGAGGCCCCATTCTGCCGGCGAGGTTCTGCGCCGGTCCCGGCGGTAATCGCGTCCGGACGCAGGGCCGACAGCGGCACGCGGACCGTCATCGAGCCCGCTTCCACCGTGCCGGTTGCGCCGGAAATCGCGACCAGTCGTCCCCGAAGCCCCAGGTGAGCCGCGGCGACGGTCATGCCGGGCGACAGGGTCGCCAGATCGGCGTCGGGGGTGGGCTCAGGCGGCGGTGTCACGCGCGCGACGGCCTCGTTCAGGCGTCGGCGGGTGTCGCTCAGATCCCGGCGCGAGCCCTCGCTCCGCTTCAGCCGGTCCCACTCTGCTGCGACCGCGCGCTTGATGTCGGTCAGGAGCGCCGCGGCGTCCCGCTTCGCGCGCTCGACGATGTCACGCGCCCTGGTGGTCGCCGCCGCTTCCGCCTCGCGGGCCTGGGCCAGGCGGGCAGCCGACTCCTGCTCGCGCCGCTCGATGGCGATCGTGCGCTCGGCTTCGCAGCGGGTGTGCTCGTCGAGCCACTGGAGCAGCTCGGAGAGACGCGCCGCGTGCAGCGACCGATGGCTCTCGGCGCGGGCAATGAGCTCGGGCGCGAGGCCGAGACGCGCCGCGATCGTCAGGGCGTAGCTCTGCCCGGGACGGTCGTAGCGGAGGCGGAAGGTGGGAGCCAGCGTGGCGGTGTCGAACTCGACGGAAGCGTTCCGCGCGCGAGGGTACGTGCTGGCGAACGCCTTCAACGGCTCCAGATGCGTCGTCGCCATGACGAGCGCGCCGCGATCGGCCAGCGTTTCCAGAATGGCCTGGGCCAGCGCGGCTCCCTCGTCGGGATCGGTCCCCGCTCCCAGCTCATCGAGGAGGACGAGGGAGTGCTCATCGGCCTCGGCCAGGATCTCCCGCACCTGCTTCACGAAGGCCGAAAAGGTCGAGAGGTTCTCGGCCACGCTCTGGTCGTCGCCGATGATGGCGTACAGGCGCTCGAATACCGGAAGGCGGGAGCCCTCGGCGGCAGGGATGTGACAGCCGATCTGAGCCATCAAGGCGTGGAGGGCGAGCGTCTTGAGTGCGACCGTCTTACCGCCTGCGTTCGGACCGGTGATGAGCAGGAGGGGCCGCTCGCCGTCGATCTCGATGTCCACCGGAATGATATTGCCTGCGTCTTTGCCGACCTGCCAGCGCTGGGCCAGGAGCAGGGGATGGCGGGCCCCGCGAAGGGCCACCCTCCGCCCGACGTCGACCACCGGCGCGCTGGCGTCCATCCGCTCGGCGAGATGGGCACGGGCGAAGAGCGCGTCCAGACGGGCGATGAGACCGACCAGCCGATCGAGGTCGTCGAGACGAGCCCGGACGGCATCGCTCAGCTCGCCCAGGATGCGCGCGGTCTCCTGCTCCTCCTCGCGGGTGAGCTGGACGAGATCATTGTTGGCGTCGACCGCGCTCTCCGGCTCGACGAAGAGTGTCTGGCCGCTCTGGGATCGATCGTGCACGATCCCGCGCAGGCGTTGCCGGGCTTCGGCCCGAACGGGTACGACGTACCGGCCGTGACGAACGGTGACGAATCGATCGGCAAAGATCCGGTCGTTGTCGCTCGTCTGGAACAGGCGCTCGAGGTCGGCCACGACGCGTCGGCGCCGTTCGCGCAGGTCACGGCGCAGGTGGCGGAGGCGGGAGCTCGCGTCGTCCTTGACGGCGCCCTCGTCATCGAGAGCGGCACGGAGGCTGTCGCGGAGATCGTCCACGCGGGGAAGCGTCTGAGCCAGGCTGCCGACGGCGGGCGCGATGGGCCCGGTCGTTCGGGCGTAGGCCGAGAGACGCGGGGCCGCCTCGAGAAAGGGGATCAGGAGGACAAGGTCGCTCCCATCGAGAACGCTGCCGGGAATCCGAGCCCGATCGAGGACGGGGCGGACATCAGGGCTGTCGACCGGGGGTGGGCCGACTTCGGCCAGAGCCGTGCGGGCCTGACGGGTCGCTTCGAGCGCTTCCCGGATGGTCGCGAGCACGGTGACGGGTTCGGCGCTGAGAGCCCGTTCCCGACCCACAGTGGTCCGCGCCTGCTGCGCCAGCAATCCGCGGACGGCATCCCATTCGATGCCTCGCTGCCAGATTCGGCCTGCCTCCATCTCTCGCCTCATTCGCTCCCGTCCATCACTGGGAGTGCCGGCGCCCGAGTCAGGAGTGCTGCCGCCGCTAATCGGACATCCGCTCGCGCCGCTTTGCCTTCTTGCGCGCTGCTAGCGCCTTCCGCTTCCTCCGTACACTCGGCTTCTCGTAGTGCTGGCGCTTCTTGAACTCGGAGAGGAGCCCGGCCTTCTCGCACTGCTTCTTGAAGCGCTTGAGAGCGCTCTCGAAGGACTCGTCGGGCTCGACGATGACCTTGGTCACTCTGTTCCCCCCCTCCAGACGGACCCCTTGGCCACACGTGGGTAAACGATAACTATATACCATCCCGACGCCCGGTCCGCTACCGTTAGACTTGCGCCGGCATGCCGGCGGCGCCGCCACTGTACTCGGTCGTCCCGTTCATCGCGATGCTCCTGGCGATCGCGCTCGGTCCCCTGGCGCTTCCGCGCTGGTGGGAGGCCCATCGGCACAAGCTGACCGTCTCGGTGGCCCTGGGGCTGCCTGTGCTGGGGTTCTATCTGGTCCGCCAGCCCTCCGTCCTGGCTGCCACCGCGGAAGACTACGTCTCCTTCATCGTCCTGCTCGCCGGGCTCTATGTGATTTCCGGGGGCATCCTGCTCCGCGGGGATCTCGAAGCGACGCCTGTGACGAACACCGCCTTCCTGGCGCTCGGGGCAGCGCTCGCCTCGTGTATCGGCACGACCGGCGCGTCCTTGTTGCTGATCCGCCCGCTGCTCCAGACGAATCGCGAGCGCCAGCGGGTGACGCACACCGTGATCTTCTTCATCTTCCTGGTGTCGAACATCGGCGGCCTGCTGACGCCTCTGGGCGACCCGCCGCTCTTCCTCGGCTACCTCCTGGGGGTGCCGTTTTCGTGGACCTTCCGGCTGTGGCCGCCCTGGACGATGATGGTCGGCACCCTGCTGGTGGTCTATTTCTGCTGGGATTCGGTACAGCACGCGCGCGAGACGACGGGGGCGCTGCGTCGGGACCGTCAGCAGATCGAGCCACTGCACGTGCGCGGGATCAGTAACGTCGTCCTTCTTGCCGGCGTCGCAGCGGCGGTGGCGCTGCTCCGCGCGCCCGGACGCGAGGTCGTCATCGTTGCGCTCGGCGCGATCTCCCTGTGGCGCACGCCACACGCGATCCGGCGCGCCAACGGGTTCACGGCCTCGCCGATGGTCGAGGTCGCCGTGCTCTTCTTCGGGATCTTCCTCACGATGATCCCCGCGCTCGAGTTGCTGCGATTGCGGGGACATGAGCTCGGCGTCCGTGAGCCATGGCAGTTCTTCTGGGCCTCCGGTCTCCTGTCGTCGTTCCTCGACAATGCGCCAACCTATCTGGCCTTCGTGGCGCTCGGGCAGGGGCTGGGGTCGACGAACGAGGTCATCGGGATGCCCCACCGAATTCTGGCCGCGATCAGCGTGGGATCGGTGGTCATGGGCGCCAACAGCTACATCGGCAATGCCCCCAATTTCATGGTCAAGGCGATCGCGGAGGGAGCCGGCATTCGCATGCCAAGCTTCGCGGGCTACATGGTCTACAGTGCGGGCATCCTGATCCCGCTCTTCGTTGTCCTGACCTACCTGTTCTTCTAGTGGATCAGGGCGAGCACCTTCTCGGCGGCCACGGCCACCGCCTCGTCCACCACCGGGAGCTCGTCCGCCTCGAATCGCGTCAGGACGTGGTCCGGCACGTCGGCCTTGTGATCGGGACGGCCGATGCCGACCTTCACGCGGCGGACGTCTTCGGTGCCGACGGCCTCGATGACCGAGCGCACGCCGTTGTGGCCACCGTGGCTGCCCTTCATGCGCACGCGAACGGTGCCCAGCGGCAAGTCGATGTCGTCGTAGACGAGGATGAGGTCGGCGGGATCCGCCGTATGACGGCGCAGGGCCCGAGCCACGACCGGGCCGGTCACGTTCATGAAGCTCTGGGGCTTGATGAGTTTCACCGGCTCGCCTCGCCACGTGCCCGTGCAGAGCAGCGTCGAATCGTCACGCTGCCAGCGGCGGTGGAAGGTCGATGAGGCCAGATGATCGAGCACGCGCTGGCCCACGTTGTGGCGGGTCTCCTGGTACTCCGGTCCGGGATTGCCCAGTCCCACCACCACGTGGGCCACGCGGGACCTGCTCCGTTACTTCTCCTTCTTGGCCTTCTCTTTGTCGCCGCCGCCCTTCTTGGTGTCCTCGGCCGGCGCGGCTTCTTCCTTCGGCTTGCGCTCCGTGAGGACCTCGGGTTCCGCGGTCACGGCGGCCGTCGCAGCCGGCGCGACAACCTCCTCGGCCATCGGCGCCGCCACGGTGACGACGGCCTGGCCGGGATCGTTCAAGATCCGAACACCCGGGGGTACCTGCAGAGCTGCGACGGTCAGGACGTCGCCGATCATCAATGCCGTGACGTCGGCGTCGATCCGCTCGGGAATCTGCGTCGGCAGGCAGGAGACGTCGAGCTCGTGCAGGACGACGTTCAGGATGCCCTTCTGCTCCTTCACACCCGCGGCCTCGCCGACGGGATGAACGGCGACGCGGACCGTGATGGCGCGGTCGGCGGTCACTTCCTGAAGGTCCACGTGGAGGAGGCGCTCCGACACGGGATCGAACTGGAGATCGCGGATGATCGCCATGCGCGATCCGGAGTCACCTTCGAACTTCAGCGTGAGCAGCTGGGTCGATCCCTCGTGGCCGTGGATGATGCGGAGCACCGCTCGCGGATCGACCGTGACGGTTTCTGGCTTGGCGCCGCCATAGAGCACGGCCGGGACGACGCCGTTGCGGCGCAGGCGCTTGGCCAGTTGCTTGCCGGTGCCCTCACGGCGCGTAATCGTCAATTCTTGCGTCTGCATGTGCGCTCCTTCAGACGAACAGGGTCGAGACCGATTCCTCGTCGTGAATGCGTCGGATGGCCTCACCGAGCAGCGGAGCCACCGTGAGGACCGTCAGGCGGCCGGTCCGCTTGGCATCCGACACCGCGATGGAGTTCGTGACGACGACCTCTTCCAGGGGCGAGGACTTGATGCGGTCGATCGCGGGTCCTGAGAGGACTGCGTGAACTCCGCACGCAAGGATGCGCCGAGCGCCTTCACGCGCGAGCGCTTCCACCGCCTGCACGAGCGTCCCGGCGGTGTCGATCATGTCGTCGATGACCACGGCGTCCTGGCCGTGCACGTCGCCGATCAGGTGCATGGCGACCGCCTGGTTCGGGCCTTCGCGACGCTTGTCGATGATGGCCAGACCGGCCTTGAGCCGCTTGGCGATGGCGCGGGCACGCTCTACGCCACCGGCGTCGGGCGAGACGATGACGGGATCGTGCAGATCCTTCTTGCCGAGGTAGTCGATGATCACGGGCGCCGCGAACAGATGGTCCACCGGGATGTTGAAGAAGCCCTGGATCTGTCCCGCGTGGAGGTCCAGCGCCAGCACCCGGTCCACGCCGGCCGCCGTCAGCAGATCGGCGACGAGCTTGGCCGTGATCGGCACGCGCGGCTGTACCTTGCGGTCCTGGCGGGCGTAGCCGTAGTAGGGCAGCACGGCGGTGATCCGACGCGCCGACGCGCGCTTGAGCGCGTCGATCATCACCAGAAGCTCCATGAGGTTGTCGTTCACCGGGGGTGAGGTCGGCTGGACCACGAAGACGTCGGTCCCCCGGACGTTCTCGTTCACCTGCACGAAGACCTCGCCGTCGGAGAAACGGGAGATTTCGGCGTCGCTCACCGGCAGGGAAAGATATTGGGCGATCTCTTCCGCCAGTGGACGGTTCGCGTTGCCCGAGAAAAGCTTCAGGTCGTATCTCATCGCCGGCCTCGCCCGATCGTGGTTGGGGCGGGAGGATTCGAACCTCCGAATACGGGATCCAAAGTCCCGCGCCTTGCCGCTTGGCCACGCCCCAGTGAGCTCATGGTACTCGTCCTCATGCGCACGGCCGGCCCGGCCAGTGTCCGGACCGCCCAGCAGCGCCACGACGCCCGCGTGAGTCGCGCGCGGATCTGGCGCGCGTGCTCGAACGAGCGCGCGACCCCGAACACGGTCGGCCCGCTCCCCGACATCGCTGCGCCCAGTGCCCCCGCGGCCAGAAGCGCCGCCCTCATCCGCTCGATCTCGGGATGGTGCGAAGCCACGGCCGCCTCGAGGCCATTGTAAAGGCTCGCCGCCACGCGAGCAGCCTGCCGTGTGCGAAGCAGCTCGGCCAGCTTTCGGGCCCGCGAGCCGTCCGTATACATCGCCGCCGTGACGCGACCATACGCCTCGGCCGTGCTGGAGCCGAACGCCGGGTTCACCAGCACGAGCGCCAGCGCGCCGGCGACGACCGGTTCGAGCACTTCGCCACGGCCCGTCCCGAGCGCGGCACCACTGCGCAGGAAGAACGGCACGTCCATTCCGAGCGCGGTGGCCACTTCGGCGAGCCGGGCCGCCGGCCACCGGAGGCCCCACAGACGGTTGAGGCCGAGGAGCACGGCGGCGGCATCACTCGATCCACCCCCCAGACCAGCCGCCACCGGGATCCGCTTGTCGAGCGTGATGTGCACACCACGATCGATCTTCGCCGCCTCCCGCAGGGTCGTGGCGGCACGCAACGCCAGGTTCGTCGCGTCGCAGGGGACTCCGTCGGTGTTCACGGCCAGCCCGAGCCCGGGTGCCTCGTCGAGGACCAGGCGATCGGAGAGGTCGACGGCCTGCATCACGGTCGCGAGCTCGTGATAGCCGTCGGCACGCTTGCCTCGAATCTCGAGGACCAGGTTGACCTTGGCCGCGGCGCTGAGCACGAGGCGACGACTCCTCGATCCCTTCGACAAGGCAGGGAAGACTAGCACGCAGTTTCGAAGAGCGTCAACGCAGGCGCTGGGTCTTTGCAGTCTCCGGCGGCGTCATGCGGAACCGGTCGTCTTCCACGCCACTGTTGACGACAGGGTCGCGGTAGTCGACGCGTCCTGCGACACGTGCTCGCGGCGCCGAGAATCGGAAGCCCTGGACGTCGCCCTGTGGCCCCCGGTCGTAGGTGACCCGGACCTCGTAGAGTCCACCGGTGATCTCGACCTGGCGCACGACACCCGTCACGAAATCCATCCAGATCCTCTGCTGGTGGACGTTGTTGACGACGACGAGCGAGGGCCCGTCGGCGTCGGCCGGCATGATCTCGGCCACGCGGACGTCGGGGAGTGGCGCCGGGCGTCCGGCCAGTACGCCGACGAGGTCGTGAGGCTCGAAGGGCAGAGACAGGAGCTTCGCCATCGTGTCGGCCGTCGCTGGGCCGACGACGGCCTCGTTGGTCGCTGCGTTGTAGACGACGAGCCCATCGTCGTGCAGGGTCGCGATCAAGAACGGCTGCCCCATCGGCGACAACGCCTCGAGCCGCACCGAGGCGGGAGCCTTGGCGAGCACGACACTGCGCAGACGTTGACGATCGCGGCCACGGGCGACGTCGAGATCGGCGAGGGTGCGAAGGTCCGAGAACTCAGACCAGCGCCGAGCGACGAGCGTGAGCGCGCGCTGCGCGTCTTCGGCAATCGGCTGGTGAGGTGGCGCCAGCAGGCGGGCACAGCCGGGGGCGAGCGCGAGAAGGAGGGCGAGGAGGCTAGCGCGTCTGCTGCGCTTTCGAATCACGCTTGACCCGCTGCAGACGGTTCTTCGCCTCCTCGATCTTCTTCTTGATCCCGTCCGCACTCGGGTCGAGCTGCAGCGACTTCTCCCAGGCGACCACCGCATCTTCCTCGAGACCGTTCTTGGCGAACGCATCGCCGAGGTGGTCGTAGATGACCGGATCGGCTTCCTTGGCCTTCTCGACGGCGCGCTTGAGCTCGCGGAGTGCATCCGGATAACGCCCCTGCTGGAAATACGCCCAGCCGAGACTGTCGATGAAGTAGCCGTTCTCGGGCTCGAGCTCGAGCGCCTTGCCGATGAGCTTCACCGCCTCGTCGAGATTCTGGCCCTTCTCGGCGTACATGTATCCGACGAAGTTGTAGGCCTCGGCGTGCTGAGGATCGAGGACGATGACGCTGCGGAAGAGCTTGACGGCGTCGTCGAACTTCTGCTGCTTCTCGTAGACGACGCCGAGCTGGAAGATCAGATCCTTCTGCTTCTCGTCCAGGGACAGGCCTTCCTTCAGCGTCTCGACGGCGCGGTCGTACTGCTTGGCGCGGAAGTAGGCACTCCCCAGATAGAGGAAGAGCTCGGGCCGTCGCGGCTCGATGTTGACCGCCTCGCGGAGCACGGCGATGGCCTGGTCGTAGCGCTTGCCGCGGCCGTGCAGGAATCCGAGCTGGACCCGGGCGTCGACGGAGCGGGGATCGAGACGAAGGATGCGTTCGAGCTCTCCGCGGGCATCGTCGTCGCGGCCGGCGTCCATGAGCGAGGTCGCGAGGAAGTACCTCGCGCGCAGGTTCGACGGCTCCAGCACGACCGCGCGACGGAAGGAGTCGGCGGCGCGCTCCCACATCTTCTGCTCGTAGTAGACGGCGCCGAGCTTCAGCCACACCCGCGCGTCGCGCGGGGCCGCCTCGGCGAGCGTCTCGACCTCCGATTGTGCTTCGTTGAAGCGGCCGAGACGGATGAGCAGATCGGACAGGCGCTCGACGAACCCGGGATTGTCGGGATTCGCCTGCATGGCCTTGCGGTACACCTTGATGGCGTCTTCCGGCTGGTGCCGCGTCTCGTAGACGTACCCGAGGGCCGTCCAGGCGCCGTCGTGGTCGGGATCGAGCTCGACGGCCTTGGTCAGACGGGTGATGGCCTCGTCCCAGTTTTCGGTCTCGACGGCGAGGCGGCCGAGGAGGAACTGGGCCTGGGCCAGCTTCGGTTGACGTTCGGCCAGGCGGAGCAGGACGGTGCGCGCCCGTTCGTACGACTTCTGCTCGACGTAGTAACGAGCCAGCGTCAGGTACGGCTCCTCGGCCGACGGGTTCAGCGTGATGACTCTTTCGAGCTCGGCCTCGGCCTCGCCATACCGCTTCTGGGCGCGCAGGAGCTCGGCCAGCGTCAGATGGGTGCCGGCGTCTTCGGGCGCGAGTTGCACGGCCTTTCGGGCAGCGGCCAGCGCGGGCTCGGTCTGATCGGTACGGGCCAACCACTGGGCCATCTCGCGCCACAGGAAGGCCGACTCGGGGTCGCGCTTGATGGCCTGCTCCATGGCCGCGATTGCCTCGCGGAAGCGGCCGTTCTGCGCCATCATCTGTGCGGCCGAATAATGATAGTAGGCGTCGCTGGTCTCCGACGGGGCGACGAAGCGCGTCCGCCGTGGCGGCTCATCACCGTTGACGGCGGCGACGGGCCCCTGCGCGGCGCAACCGGCGGCGAGCGCCGCCAGCGTGACGACGACGAGGCTTCGTCGCGCGGTGGTGAGGAGGCGACGCGCCGAATCGCGAAGCGTCTCGTCGCCGATGGCGGCGACGGCGGCGTCGATGTCGCGCTTCTCTTCCGGCGCCAGAGCGCGGCGCCGTCGCTCGGTGCTCGGCGAAACGGACGCGGCGTCCTGTGCCACCGGTGTCAGCACGAAGCGCAGGGAGGTGATCGCGGCGAATTGCGCCCGAAGTCGCGTCGTCAGGTCAGGCGCGCGCAGCGTCAGCTCGTGCAGCCAGGGTGAGTTGTCGACGGCAACCTCGAGAAGGCCGTTGGTCAGTCGCTGGGGCCGGGACCGACGGGCCCCTTCGGCGCCGACGACGGCCGGCCATGACCGTCGGATCCCCTCTTCGACGAGCCGCTCGCGTAACTCGGGAAGAGCATTGACGATCAATTCCGAGATTGCACGCGGTGCTCGAGAGTTCATTGATGGCTATCATACCTCTGCCGCACCAGAAGTGCCGAGTATCCGAGGTTCGTCAAATTGACTCAGTTCTGACCGACCTTTATAGTGACCTCTCCGATGGCAAAACCCCGTCGCGGCGACGTTCTGGACCTCATCATCAACGACCTCGCGTTCGGTGGGGAGGGCGTGGGCCGCGTGCATGGCTACGTCATGTTCGTCCGCGGCGGACTTCCCGGTGACCACCTGCGCGTGAAGGTGACCGAGACGCGCGGGCGGTACGGCCGGGGCGTGATCGAATCGGTCACGGCGCCTTCTCCGCACCGCGTACCGGCCCCCTGTCCTTACTTTGGGCGGTGTGGTGGATGCCGTCTCCAGCATCTCGATTACCCGGCCCAGCTCATGTTCAAGGAGAAGCAGGTTCGCGATTGTCTGGAGCGGCTCGGTGCGGCCGGCGACTTCGAGCTGCGCTCGATTCTGCCCGCACCGGAGGCCTACGGCTACCGCAACAAGATGGAGTTCACGGTGGCGGAAGCGGCGGGCGCGACCGTGATCGGCCTGCACGAGGCCGATCGCTACGACGTCGTCCTCGACACCGAACGCTGCCTGCTCCAGTCGGAGGCGATGAACACGCTGCTGGCCGAGGTCCGAGGACAGGCGCGCGATCGTGCGCTCGCCGTCTATGATCAGGATTCCGGCCAGGGCCTGTTGCGTTTCGTCACCCTGCGGGAGGGCCGACGGACGGGCGACCGAATGGTCAACATCGTCGTTGCCGCTCCCGACGTGGAGCGCCTTCAGCCCGTCGCCGAAGCCCTCGTCGCCCGAGTGCCGTCGACGGCGAGCGTGGTGCTCAACGTCAACGCGAAAAAGGCCGCCGTCGCCGTCGGGACCGAAGAACACGTCCTCGTCGGGCGCGATCACATCACCGAGCGTCTCGACGACGTGACGTTCCAGATCTCGGCCAATTCGTTCTTCCAGACCAACACGCTGCAAGCCGAGCGCCTGTTCGGGCTGGTGGAGCAGGCGTGTGAGCTGACGGTCGAGGAGACGGTCCTCGACCTCTACTCGGGTACGGGCGCGATCAGTCTGCTCTTGGCCCGGCGCTGCCGCCACGTGTAGAGGTCCGCCACGTCCTGCCCACCTTCGTCCGCGACGGTGTCACCGCGGCGGTCGTCGTCGCCGATCCGCCGCGCGCCGGCTTTCATCCGAAGGCATTACAGGCGTTGGTGGCGTTGGCGCCCGTGCGCATCGTGTACGTCTCGTGCAATCCGGCCACGCTCGCCCGCGACGTCGGTGATCTGTTGCGCCAGGGATACCGGCTCGAGTGGGTGCAGCCGGTGGACATGTTCCCGCAGACGCCCCACATCGAGGCAGTCGCCCGTCTCCGACGGGCGTGACCACATACCTGGTCCGTCGGCTGGCCCAGTCACTGATCGTCCTGCTCGGCGTCTCGTTCGTCGTCTTCTTCATCTTGCATCTCACCGGCGATCCGGCGGCGGTGCTTCTGCCTCCGGACGCCAGCGCAGAAGATCTCCAGCGATTCCGGCAGGCGATGGGCTTCAACGATCCGTTCTTCGTGCAGTACGGCCGCTTCCTTCGCGGCGCTCTCCAGGGCGACTTCGGCCAGTCCATCCGTCACGGCGAGCCCGCTTTCGGTCTGGTCGTCGAGCGGATGCCGGCCACGTTCGAGCTGTCAGGGGCGGCGCTCGTGATCGCCCTCGCCCTCGCGATTCCCGCGGGGATCGTCTCGGCGGTCCGACGCAACACGACGGTGGACTACGTCTCGACGGTGGTCGCGCTCCTGGGCCAATCCCTCCCGACCTTCTGGCTCGGAATCATGTTGATCCTCGTCTTCTCGGTGCACTGGGGCTGGTTGCCATCGTCGGGCCGTGGCAGGATCGAGCACCTCATCCTGCCTGCCATCACGCTCGGCCTGTTCACGACCGCGCGCATCGCTCGGCTCACCCGGTCCGGCATGCTCGATGTCCTGAGCCAGGATTTCATCCGGACCGCTCGCGCCAAGGGCGTGGGCGATCCTCCCGTCGTGTGGAAGCACGCCCTCAAGAACGCCGCGATTCCCATCGTGACCATCGTCGGAATCGAGCTGGGCACGTTGCTGGGCGGCTCGGTCATCACGGAGACGATCTTTGCGTGGCCGGGGGTGGGACGCCTCAGCGTGCAGGCCATCTACAACCGCGACTATCCGGTCGTGCAGGCGGCGGTCTTCCTTCTGGCCTCGACGTTCGTCCTCGTCAATCTCGTCGTGGACGTCCTGTACACGTATCTCGACCCCCGCATACGGCTGCGATGACGCCTCGAACGCTGCATCGCTGGCCGGCCAACGGTCGTGCCTGAGAGCGACTCCGGCGCCGCTCGGGTCGCGTTGCCGATGGCGCACCCCGCCGCCCAGGGGCGCCGTGAGTGGCTGGCCTTCTCGCGCCGGCTCGCGCGCCGACGAACGGCACTGTTCGGCGCCGTCGTCGTCGCCGTCGTCCTCGCGGTTGCGCTCGCCGCGCCGCTGGTCTCACCCTTCGACCCTCTCGGGCAGGATCTGGAGAATCGCTTGAAGCCGCCGGGATGGCAGGACGGGGCGGGATATATTCACCCGCTCGGTACCGATCATCTCGGCCGCGACATTCTCGCTCGCGTGATCTTCGGAGCCCGGCCAGCCCTTCTGGTCGGCGTCGCCGCGGTGCTGATCTCCGGCGTCCTCGGGATGATCGCGGGACTCCTCTCCGGCTACTTCGGTGGCCCGGTGGACGACGTTCTGATGCGTCTGGCTGACATCCAGCTCGCTTTTCCGTTCATCCTCCTCGCCATCGCGGTGATCGGAGTGCTCGGGCCGAGCCTGGTGACGATCATTGCCGTCATCGGTGTCTCGAGCTGGGTCATCTACGCCCGCGTCGTCCGCGGCGCCGTCCTGTCGATTCGGGAACGCGAGTTCATCCAGGCCGCCCAGGCGCTTGGCGTCCGGGACTGGCGTGTTCTCGTGCGCCACATCCTCCCGAACGCGTTCACGCCGTGGCTGGTGGTCGCCACGCTCGACATGGCCCGCGTCATCGTCATCGAGTCGGCATTGTCGTTCCTGGGACTCGGCGTCCAGCCGCCGACCCCGACGTGGGGAGGGATGCTCGCCGACGGGCGCGTGTACCTGTCGACCGCGTGGTGGCTGGCCACCTTTCCCGGGCTCGCCATCCTGGTGGCCGTGCTCGGGATCAATCTGTTCGGCGACGGCCTTCGAGACACGCTCGACCCACGACTGAAGATCTAGCCGGTCGTCCCCCGCCGTCGCGCGACGACCGCCAGCGCTGCCGCCGACGTCGTCACCCAGAGCCCTCCGGAGCCATCACCGATCACGGCGTTGAGGACGAGCGCGACACTGCCGACGACCGTCGCCGCCCACAAGAGCGCGGAGGTCATGACATCCACGAGCCGAGGCCGGCCCACCGCGCCAATACAGGCGATCAGGGCGCCGGCGGCATCGATCCCCACGTCGAGGATGCTCGGGGTTCGCGACGGAACCAGCATCTGAAAGGCCTCGTCCACGCCCGCCCACGCCACGCTCAAGCCGAAGGCGAGCGCGACTGCAATCCTGGGCGGGCGGCGCCCGACGGCGAACGCGCGATACCAGAGGCTGCCGAGCACGGCGTATTCGGTCACGTGGGCGAGCTTTCGGACGACGGCGTGGATGGATTCGAGCAGCGGCAGGGTCGCGGTCGGCCAGATGAAGCGCAGAGCGGGAAGAACGAAGCTGCCGGTGTGCTCGGCACTGCCCGCGTCGGTGGACAGCGCCAGGATCGCGGCCATCCAGACGATCGGAGGGACCCAGTCCGAGCGGCGCATGCTTGCAACACTATACAGGTGGCGTGGTAGAGTGGCGCCCGATGCTCGGCGAGATCCTCGATGATCTCTTGACATCACCGTCGACCGGGCCCTGCATCACCGCACTCCGACAGCTTCCCGCGCGCCCGCCGGTCTTCGTCCCGCTCCCGACGTCGGTCGATCCTCGGCTCGCGGAGGCGCTCCGTGCCCGCGGGATCAGTCAGCTCTACTCACACCAGGCCAAGGCATGGGCCTTGATCGAGAAGGGCCAGCACGTCGTCGTCGTGACGCCGACGGCGTCGGGAAAGACGCTCTGCTACAACCTGCCCGTGCTGCAGGCGCTGCTCGGTCAGCCCGACGCGCGCGTGCTCTATCTCTTTCCGACCAAGGCGCTCGCCCAGGATCAGCTCGCCGAGCTCGAAACGATCGCCAAGGCCCTGCCCGAGCTCCGCATGTTCACCTACGATGGGGATACGCCGCAGGACGCGCGGCGGGCCGTGCGGGCGCGCGCCAACCTGGTCCTGACCAACCCCGACATGCTGCACTCGGGGATCTTGCCGCATCACACGAAGTGGGCCGTGCTCTTCCAGAATCTCCGCTACGTCGTCATCGACGAGCTCCACGCGTATCGTGGTGTCTTCGGCAGTCACGTGGCGAACGTCATGCGTCGTCTGCGCCGTCTCTGTCGTCATTACGGGTCGGCGCCGCAATTCATCATGGCGTCCGCCACGATTGCGAATCCTGGTGAGCTGGGCGGGCGGATCATCGGGGAGAGCGTGGAGGAGGTCGCCGAGAGCGGAGCCCCCACCGGCGACAAGCTCTTCCTCTGCTACAACCCCCCGGTCGTCAATCCCGAGCTGGGGATCCGCGCGCCGTACCTCGGCGAAGCGGCCAGGCTGGCGACACGGTTCCTGCGCGAAAAGATCCCGACGATCGTGTTCGCCCAGAGTCGGCTGTCTACCGAGGTGCTCCTGACCGCCATCAAGACCGGTGTCGCCGACAAGACCGGCGATGCCGGCATCGTCCGCGGCTACCGGGGTGGCTATCTGCCGTCGCGACGGCGCGCGGTGGAGCAAGGGCTCCGCGCCGGCGAGGTGCTGGGCGTCGTTTCCACGAACGCCCTCGAGCTCGGCGTCGATATCGGACATCTCGACGTCGCCGTGTTGGCCGGCTACCCGGGGACGATCGCGTCGCTCTGGCAGCAGAGTGGCCGGGCCGGCCGACGTTCGGGCACCTCGGCGGCCGTCTTCGTCGCGAGCAGCGCCCCCCTCGATCAGTTCATGGTCACGCATCCGGAGTACCTGTTCGGGGCCTCGCCCGAGCACGCACGCGTCAACCCCGACAACCCGTTCATCCTCGTCAACCACCTGAAGTGCGCGGCGTTCGAGCTGCCGTTCGCGCCGAGCGCCGCCGGCCAGAGCGTCGAGACGTTCGGCGAGGTCGACGTGCGCCGCGAGCTGGCCGCCCTCGAGGACGAAGGGCTCCTCCACCAGGCGGGCGGGCGGTGGCACTGGGCCTCGGAAACCTATCCGGCCGACCACGTCTCGCTCCGGACGGTGACCACCGACAACTTCCTGGTGATCGACACCACCGCACGCGACGAGAAGCAGACCAAGCGGCGCCAGATCATCGCCGAGGTTGACTGGAGCAGCGCCTTCGCCACGATCTACCCGAAGGCGATCTACCTGGTCGAGAGCGTGCCCTACGAAGTTCAGGAGCTTCACTTCCGCGAGGACGAGGAAAAGGTCGCGTACGTCAAACGGGTGTCCGTTGATTATTTCACCGACGCCATCAGTGCCAAGGGCGTCTGGATCCTGCGCCGGCTCGCCGAGCGCGAGCATTCCGCCTACGTCGCCGAACAGGGCGAGGTCCTGGTGGCGGAGAAAGTCGTCGGCTTCAAGAAGATCAAGATGGGGACGCTCGAGAACGTCGGATCGGGTGAGGTGGAGCTGCCCCAGCAGGAAATGCAGACGACGAGCGCCTGGGTGACGATTGCTCCCGACGCCCTCGCGCGCATCAGTTCCTCACGTGAGGAGCTGATCGATGGTCTTCGCGCCGTCGGATACCTCCTGCATCATCTCGCGCCCATCTTCCTGCTCTGCGACATCCGCGACCTCGGCTCCTGGCTGGGCGACACCACGCCGGCCCAGCCGGGCGCCGTGGTGACCCGCGAGTCGGCGCGCCGGCGCTTGCTCGAGGCCGAGCGCTTCAACCCGACGATCTATCTCTACGACAGCCACGCGGGTGGCATCGGTCTCGCCGAGCGGGTGTTCGATGTCCTCCCGCTGCTGTTCGAGCGCGGCCGGGACACGCTCGGGGCCTGCCCGTGCCGCTTCGGATGCCCCTCGTGCGTGGGGCCCGTGAACGAGGTGGGCCGACGAGCCAAGGCCACCGCCGCTGCCCTCCTCCGTGAGCTCACCCGCTGATCTGAACGGCCGCTCCCGCACGCTCGAAGAGCTTCGCCGGGTCATCCGGCGCATCGAGAACGTGCGGGCCACACGGCCCGTCCCCGAACCGATCGAGCGCCTCGTCGGCGGAGAAGTCGTGGACACCGGCGGCGGCCCGCTCGTCGTCGTCCGACGCGAATATCCGCTCTCACATCGCCACGGCCGGCTCGCCCTGGGTGATGCGCTCGACGTCGCGGTGCCGGCACTCGAGTTGCTCGCGCCTCTGGGAGCGCCGTCCGACCCGCGCGGGCTCCTCTTCCTCGACACCGAGACGACCGGGTTGGCAGGCGGCACCGGCACGTACGCCTTCCTGGTCGGAGCGGCCTTCCTCGAGAACGAACGATTCGTGCTCGTTCAACATTTCATGCGGGATTTCGACGAGGAATCGGCGCTGCTGGCCGCTCTCGATCCCCTGCTCGACCGGGCCAGTGGCCTCGTGACCTTCAACGGCGGGGGCTTCGACCTGCCTCTCCTCGAGACGCGCTTCGTTCTCGCGCGTCGTCGATGGCCGGCGACGCTCGCTCACGTCGATTTGTTGAGGCCCGCACGGCGGATGTGGTCGGCCCACTTCGATGACTGCCGGCTACCGACGCTGGAGCGAGAGGTCCTCGGTCTCGTCCGTGAGAACGATGTCCCCGGCTACCTCATCCCTGCGCTCTACTTCGATTTCCTCCGCTATCGGCGCGCCGCGCCCCTGGCCCGGGTCTTCGAGCACAACCGGGATGACGTGCTGTCGTTGGCCACGCTGCTGGGATGGTTCGCTCGTGCCCTCACCGACGATGCCGACCTTGCCGCCGGCGAACTGGCAGGGGTCGGCCGCCTCTGGGAGCGCTGCGATCCGGGGCGGGCTGCGGTGTACTACGAGCGAGCGCTCTCGGCCGGGCTCGCTGGCGACGAGGGCCACCGGGTTCGCCTCCGGCTCGCGCGGTGGCAGAAGCGCCAGGCCCGCTGGAACGAGGCGTGCGCGCTGTGGCAGGAGGCGTCGGCGGCCCGTGTCTTCGACGTGACGCCGTGGGAGGAGCTGGCCAAATACCACGAGCATCGACGGCGCGACTTCGGCACCGCGCTGGGGATCGTCCAGGACGCCCTCGCCCTCGCCCAAGCGTCGAAGGCGCCCGTCCGCGCGCTCGACGCGCTCGTCTATCGCCTCTCCCGACTCGAGCGCCGAACCCGGCGAGCCGTTACCGCACCGGCGTAATCGCCGGTTTTCCCTCGAGCACCGCGACGCAGTTGCGCACGGCGAGAATCGCCATGCCCGTCCGGGTGTCGCGGGAGGCGCTGGCGATGTGCGGCGCCAGGACGACGTTCGGTAAAGGCAGCAGGCCCGGATGGATCGTCGGCTCGTCCTCGAAGACGTCCAGACCGGCGCCGGCGATCCAGCCTTCCCGCAGGGCCCGCACCAGGGCCGCTTCGTCGACGATCGGGCCACGGGCGGCGTTGACGAGCACGGCCGTCTTCTTCATCCGCTTCAGCGCCGCTTCGTCGATCAGGTGACGCGTTTCCACTGTCAGGTTGGTGTGGACGGTCACGAAGTCAGCATCGGCCAGCAGTCGCTCCTTCGTCACGAACGTCGCATTGAACTCGCGCTCGGCAGCGGCGTCGGCGCGCAGGGCGTCGTGATAGAGGATGCTCATGTTGAAACCACCGGCCCGTCGCGCGACGGCCCGCCCGATCCGCCCGAAGCCGATCACGCCCAGGGTCTTGCCGTGGATGTCAGCCCCCCACAGGAGATCCCACTTCCACGCCTTCCACTCGCCTGCCCGCGCGTAGCGGTCGGCCTCGACGACCCGTCGGGCGGCCGCCATGAGCAGCGCCCAGGCGAAATCAGCCGTGGTCTCCGTGAGGACGTCGGGCGTGTTCGTCACGATCACGCCGTGTCGGGTCGCAGCCGCGACGTCGACGTTGTTGAACCCGACGGCCACGTTCGCCACGACCTTGAGGTCGGGGCAGGCGGCGAAGACTTCCTCGTCGATGGCGCTGATGATGTGGCAGACCAACGCTTCCTTGCCTTGAAGCCTCCTGATCAACTCAGCCTTCGACAGCGGGATGTCTGTTTCGTTGTAGTCCACGGTCCATTCACGAGGAATCAGTGATCGAGCCTCCGCCGGCAAAACGTTTGAAATGAAGACGCTTTCCGCCATTTCCGGCCCCCGATTTTTCTCTTGACCTGGCCCTGACGCGCGGGTATGTTAGCACTCGCTTTTCACGAGTGCTAACAGACTTCCGAGGCTAAGGATGGCCAAACGAACTGCCGCGACCAAGCCCTCTAGACCCTCTACCACAGATAAAGGAGGCCAGCCGTTTATGAAGATTCGCCCGTTGCACGACCGCATCCTCGTGGAGCGCGTCGAGGAGAAGGAGCAAGTACGGGGTGGGATCATCATCCCGGACACCGCCAAGGAGAAGCCGCAGGAAGGCAAGGTCGTCGCCGCCGGTAACGGCAAGGTGACGGAGGACGGGAAGAAGATCCCGCTCGACGTGAAATCCGGTGATCGCATCCTGTTCGGCAAGTACTCGGGCTCCGAGGTGAAGATCGACGAGAAGGAATATCTCATCCTCCGCGAGGAGGACGTTCTGGCGATTCTCGAGTAATCACTCTTTCCCAGGAGGGAAGCCACAGATGCCGAAGCAGCTCAAATTCGACGAGGAGGCCCGGGCGTCCCTGCTCAAGGGCGTCAACATCCTGGCCGAGGCCGTGAAGGCCACGCTCGGCCCCAAGGGCCGCAACGTAGTGATCGACAAGAAGTTCGGCAGCCCCACGATCACCAAGGACGGCGTCACCGTCGCCAAGGAGATCGAGCTGAAGGACCCCTATGAGGACATGGGCGCCCAGATGCTGAAGGAAGTAGCGTCCAAGACGTCGGACATCGCCGGAGACGGGACCACCACCGCCACCGTGCTGGCCCAGGCGATCTTCCGCGAGGGCCTGCGCAACGTGACCGCCGGCGCCAATCCGATGGGCCTCAAGCGTGGTATCGAGACCGCCGTCAACGCGGTGGTCGAGGATCTCAAGAAGCTCTCGAAGTCGACGAAGGACAAGAAGGAAATCGCCCAGGTCGCGACGATCGCCGCCAACAACGACAAGACCATCGGTGACCTCATCGCCGAGGCTATGGAGAAGGTTGGTAAGGACGGCGTTATCACGGTCGAGGAGTCGAAGTCGGCCGACACCGTGCTCGACGTCGTCGAGGGCATGCGGTTCGATCGCGGCTACCTGTCGCCGTACTTCGTGACCGACCCCGAGCGGATGGAAGTCGTGCTCGAGGACGCGCTGATCCTGATTCACGAGAAGAAGATCAGCGTGATGAAGGACATGCTGCCCCTGCTCGAGCAAGTCGCGCGGGCGGGCCGTCCGCTGCTCATCATCGCCGAGGACGTCGAGGGTGAGGCGCTGGCCACGCTCGTCGTGAACAAGCTGCGCGGCACGCTGCACACCTGCGCGGTCAAGGCTCCCGGTTTCGGCGACCGCCGCAAGGCCATGCTGGAAGACATCGCGATTCTGACCGGCGGTAAGGCCATCACCGAGGACCTCGGCATCAAGCTCGAGAACATCAAGCTCGATGACCTCGGCCGGACCAAGAAGGTCGTCGTCGACAAGGACAACACGACGATCGTCGAGGGCAACGGCAAGCAGTCGGCCATCGAAGGCCGAATCAAGCAGATTCGTGCCCAGATCGACGAGACCACCAGCGACTACGACCGCGAGAAGCTGCAGGAGCGGCTGGCCAAGCTGGCTGGCGGTGTGGCCGTCGTCAAGGTCGGGGCCGCCACTGAGACGGCCATGAAGGAGAAGAAGGCGCGCGTCGAGGACTCTCTGAATGCGACGCGAGCCGCTGTGGAGGAAGGCATCGTCCCCGGTGGCGGTGTCGCGCTGTTGCGGGCGGCCCGGGCCATCGACTCGCTGAAGCTGGAGGGTGACGAGAAGACGGGGGCCCAGATCGTCCGGCGGGCGCTCGAAGAGCCGATCCGTCAGATCGTCGAGAACGCCGGCCTCGAGGGCAGCGTGGTCGTGGAGAAGGTGAAGGCGGAAAACGTTCCCACCCGCGGGTTCGATGCGGAAACGATGCAGCCGGTCGACATGATGCAGGCCGGGATCATCGATCCAACCAAGGTGGAACGGGTGGCGCTGCAGAACGCGTCGTCGATCGCCGCGCTGCTGCTCACCACCGAGGCGCTGATTACCGACATCCCGGAGGACGCCAAGCCGGCGGCTCCCGCGATGCCTCACGGTGACATGTACTAGACCGTTGGAGTCCGCGCGATGCGCGGGCGACGGCCCGGGTCGGGAAATCGACCCGGGCCGTATCATTTTCACGGCATTGACCTTGCTGCTCTTAGCGTAGTTTGATAGCCTAAGGCGCTTTCAGAAGGGGGTGAGCATTTGCGGCCTTACGAAATTCTCGTCATCGCCGATCCTCGGCCCACCGATGAAGAAGTCGCGGCGTTGCTCACGCAGGTCGGAGAGCAGCTCAAGGGCCTCGGCGCCGACGTCACCAAAGTCGAGAACTGGGGCAAGCGCCGGCTCGCGTACGACATCCGCAAGCAGCGTGAGGGCACGTACGCGGTCCTCGAAGTGTCCGCCGAGCCGTCGATGATCAAGGAGTTCGAGCGCCAGCTTCGTCTCAACGAGAACGTGCTGCGCTTCCTCTCCACGCGGGTGCCCATCCGCAAGAAAGCTCGGCCAAGCAAACCGCAACCGGAGGTGCTCGAGGAGGTCGGTTGATGGCGAGCCTCAACAAAGTCCTGCTGATCGGTAATCTGACCCGGCCCCCGGAGCTTCGTTACACCCCGAGCGGCACTGCCGTCGCCGACTTGCGCCTGGCCGTGAACCGCAACTACACCACCCAGGGCGGTGAGAAGCGCGAGGAAGCGACGTTTCTCACGGTCGTCGTGTGGAGCAAGCAAGCGGAATCGTGCGGCGAGTATCTCGACAAGGGCAGCCAGGTCTTCGTCGAAGGTCGTCTGCAGACGCGGGACTGGGAAGGCAAGGACGGCCAGAAGCGGACGGTGACCGAGGTCGTCGCCGAGCGTGTCCAGTTCATGAGCCGCGGCAAAGGGACGCCCGCCGCGGCCGTGTCGTCGGCGCCCGCGTTTGCCGGTGACGAGGTGCCGGCAGCGGCCGACGACGACGTTCCCTTCTAGTCGTTCAAGGAGGAGTCAGCCATTCCCACGCCTCAGAAGCCTGTCAAGCGCCGCCGGTTCGGCCGGCGGAAGGTCTGCAAATTCTGCGCGGACAAGGTCGATCTCGTCGATTACAAGGATGTCCGTCGGCTTCGGAACTTCGTCACCGAGCGTGGGAAGATCATTCCCCGGCGCATCTCGGGGAGCTGCGCGCGCCATCAGCGCCAGCTGACGCACGCCATCAAACGTGCGCGGACGGTGGCCTTGATCCCGTACGTGTCAACGGACTGAGACCGGAGCCTCGATGAAGATCATTCTTCTGGACGACGTCGCCAAGGTGGGCCGCCGAGGTGAGGTTCGTGACGTCTCGGACGGCTACGCTCGCAACTTCCTCATCCCGAAGAAGCTCGCCCTCTCGGCCACCGCCGGCAATCTGCAGAACCTCGAGCACATCAAGAAACAGCAGGACGCCAAAGCGGGTCGCATCAAGGGCGAGGCCGATACGTTACGGCAGCGCATCGAGGAAACGATGTACGAGGAGAAGCGCCAGGCGTCCGAAGAGGGCAAACTCTTCGGATCGGTCACGGCGCAGGATCTCGTCGACTTCCTCGGGCGGCAGGGCGTGAAGATCGAGCGCCGTCGGGTGCAGCTCGACGAGCCGATCAAGACGCTGGGCGAGACGAGCGTTCCGATTCGCCTGCACCCGGAGGTCACCGCGCAGCTTCGCGTCAACGTCCTTCGCGAGTAGCGTCCCGCGCGCGATCCGCTCGTGGGCCGCGACCCACGAGGATTGCTCGTCTTGTCCACGCGATTTCCACTCGATGTGCACGTGATACCCACATCGTTGTCCACCGCAGACTGATTTTTTCACAATTCTGTTGACCGGCTGCCGCCGTCGCGCCGATGATGCGAACCGCATGCTTCGCATCGGGGACACCGCGCTCGCATGAGTCCGTTGGATCTCCCCGCGCGAATCCCACCGCACAACCTCGACGCGGAACGCGCCGTCCTCGGTGCCGTCCTGCTCGAGGGCCGGGAGACTCTTCCGCGTGTCATCGAGTTGCTGCGGTCCTCCGATTTCTATACCGACGCACACCGGACGATCTACGAGACGATGCAAGGACTGTTCGACCGCAGCGAGCCCGTCGATCTCATCACGTTGAGCGAGGACCTCCGCCGTGACGGCACGCTGGAATCCGTCGGCGGTCCGGGGGCGCTGGCGCTCCTCGTCGAGCACGCGTCGATCGCCGCCCATCTCTCGGCCTACGCCGGCATCGTGCGTGACATGGCCGTCCTGCGCGAGCTCATCCAGACCTCGACGCAGATCATCGGTCAGGCCTTCGAGGCCAAGGAGGATGTGCAAACCCTCGTCGACGACGCCGAGCGGAAGATCTTCGGGCTCGCCGAGCGCCGGCTCGAAGGCAGCGCCCTGCCGGTGGGCAAGATTCTCAAGAACACGTTCGAGTACATCGAGCGGCTCTACGAGCGGAAAGAGCACGTCACCGGCGTGGCGACGGGCTTCGAGAAGCTCGATCTGGAGACGTCGGGTTTGCAGCCGGCCGACTTCGTGATCATCGCCGGTCGACCTAGCATGGGGAAGACCGCCTTCGCCTTGAACATCGCGCAGCACGTCGGCGTGGCGCTTCACGGCAAGGTGCTCGTGCTCAGTCTGGAAATGTCGGCCCCTCAGCTCGTGCAGCGCATGCTGTGTTCCGAGGCGAAAGTCGACTCGCAGGCGGTGCGGACCGGTCGTCTCAGCGCTTCCGACTGGCATCGCCTCACGGCGGCGGCGGGCCGGCTCAGTGAAGCCGCGATCTTCATCGACGACTCTCCAGGGTTGACCGTCCTGGAGGCCCGCGCCAAGGCGCGCCGGATGAAGGCCGAGCACGGCCTCGACCTTCTCGTCATCGACTACCTGCAACTCATGCGCGGGCGGGCGTCGATGGAGAGCCGTCAGCAGGAAATCTCCGAGATCTCCCGGTCACTCAAGGCGCTGGCCAAGGAGCTTCGTGTGCCCGTCGTCGCGCTGTCCCAGCTCTCGCGGGCCGTGGAGTCGCGGGCCACCCGCGATTTCCGGCCTCAGCTCAGCGACCTTCGCGAGTCGGGTGCGCTCGAGCAGGATGCCGACCTGATCCTCTTTCTCTACCGGCAGTCAGCATACAAGGAGGATCTGCCGCCCGACGAGGCGAACATCACCGAGGTCATCATCGGGAAGCAGCGGAACGGACCGGTCGGCACCATCAAGGTCGTGTTCCTGCCGCAATACGCGCGCTTCGAGAACGTGGCCGAGTTCCACCGCCAGCCCCAGCCCGCCTTCTGATCGGGGACGGGTCTCGCGCCCGTCGCCGATGATATTGTCTGATGTGTGACGAAAGTGGTCATCATCGGTGCGGGCAAGGGCGGGCGAGCCCTGCTCGAGATGTTCGTCGGCGACGCCACCGTGTCCATCCTGGGCGTGGCCGATGTCAATCCGTGGGCGCCCGGCATCGAGTTCGCCCGCCGCTTCAACATCCCGGTCACCACGGACTTGCGAGAGTTCGTGACCGATCCGCGGACCGACCTCATCATCGACGTCACCGGCAGCCCCGAAGTGCACGAGACGATCTTGCGGTCGAAACCGCCGGGGGCCGAGGTCATGGGCGGTCTCAGCGCGCGCTTCGTGTGGGATCTGCTGGCCGAACGGAAACGCACCGAGGAGCTGGAAGACCGCTACTCGCTGGTGGTGCGCGAGCTGCAGGCCCAGGAAGGTGACTTCATCATCGGCCAGAACCCCAAGATGCGAGAGATTGCCGAACTGGTGGCGCGGGTCGCGCCGGCGCCGACGACCGTTTTAGTGCGCGGCGAGTCCGGAACCGGGAAGGAGTTAGTGGCTCGGGCCATCCACAAGTACTCGCCCCTTCGCGACAAGCCACTCCTGACCGTCAATTGCACGGCGCTGACGCCCTCGCTGATGGAATCCGAATTGTTCGGCCATCGGCGAGGAGCATTCACCGGAGCCATCGCGGACAAGGTCGGCCTGTTCGAGAAGGCGGACGGCGGCACGATCTTCCTCGACGAAATCGGTGATATGCCGCTCGAGATGCAGGGCAAGCTCCTCCGCGTGCTCCAGGCCGGCGAGATCAAGCCGGTCGGCGACGTCGCGACGCGGCGTGTGCGCGTTCGCGTCATCGCCGCGACGAACCGGGATCTGGAGACCGCGATGCAACGCACGGAATTCCGAGAGGACCTCTTCTATCGGTTCAATGCGTTCACGATCACCCTTCCTGGGCTTCGCGAACGGATGGAGGACCTGCCGGTCCTGGCCTATCACTTCCTTCGCAAAGCGGAAGCGAAGGTCAACAAGAAGGTGGAGCGGATCTCGACTGACGCCCTGGACCTCCTCAAGCGATATCCCTGGCCAGGGAACCTTCGCGAGCTCGAGAACATCATCGAGCGAGCGGTTGTTCTCACCCGTGATCGGTCGGTCGAGCCCGAGCATCTACCCCTTCACCTGCAGGAATCCCGCGGCTTCACGGGTCCCTCCGACGATGGCCTGCTTGCGGGGAAGGAACGGCTCGTCCGTGAATTCGAGCGTCAAGCTGTCCTGCGCTTCCTTCGGGAGAGTCGCGGCAACATTTCGGCAGCGGCCAAGAAAGCTCGAATTACGCGGCGGAACTTTCACCGGCTCCTGCTCAAGCACCGCATATCCGCTGAAGAATTTCGATCTGAGACAGTCAAGTCTCATCAGTGAGACTATTAGGTCTCACTGACTATTTAGACCTAACCTAATGATTCTATAACACTATTTCGCCAGCTATGCACTCAGATTGCTGAGTCGTAGATGTCTCACCTTAATACTTACCTCAGTATTATCAGTACTTTAAGTTGCGGCATCCCCTGGAACGTCTCTTGAATTAGTTCCTGTCTGAGCGCCATTAGGAGGAGACGCCATGGGCGGGAATTGTAGCTGCGGTACCGAACGCTCCCACGCGCGACCGACTCTGGGGTGCCTGGAATGCGGAGCTCCTTGCTGCTCGGCATGTGCCGTTCCTCTCGAATCCGTGACCTATTGCCGTAGCTGCGCAGGATCCCTGCTGGGCGCGACGAACGTGTGCGCTGCTGGAACCTTCGAGCTGCACTGAGGCCAGTCATGACCAACACTTGCGAGTGCGAGACGACCCTGGAACGTGCGGCAAGTGCCGCTCCTTGCCAGGAATGCGGTACGGCGTGCTGCCGGAGCTGCGCGCTGGAAATCGAGACCGAGACCTATTGCCGCTGGTGCGCCACGTCGCTGGTCGCGGCGGCCTGACAAGGAGCGCCTCTCATGGAGAGCATGGGGAAGAAGTTTCGGCAGCTGCTGAAGGATGAGGAATACCTGTTCACCGGCGGCGTGTACTCGCCGCTGGATGCGCAGATCGCCGAGCGGGTCGGCATGAAGTCGATCTACCTCAGCGGCTACTCGGTCGCCATGGCCAACGGGTGGCCGGACATGGGCTTCCTCACCATGA
>WNGI01002770.1_pt1 | contig 32837 bp, 31 predicted proteins | sample 5400621 | NCBI WGS metagenome assembly WNGI01 (sample SAMN13153374, study PRJNA577476) | soil metagenome | isolation source: 20 cm soil or saprolite under Garry oak tree replicate 1 | place: USA:California | collected 2016-06-15
ACGGTGCCTCGCGGGCTCAACAAGGAAATCGTCCGCTTGATTTCCGGCAAGAAGAACGAGCCGAGCTTCATGCTGGACTGGCGCCTGAAAGCCTACCGGCACTGGGAGAAGCTTGAAAAGTCCCAGGCAGAACCAAAATGGGCCAACGTTCACTATCCGCCGATCGACTACCAAGACCTCATTTACTACTCGGCGCCAAAAACAAACGCGGGGTTAAAGAGCCTCGATGAAGTAGACCCGAAGCTGCTCGAAACTTACGAGAAGCTCGGTATCCCTTTGTCGGAGCAAAAGTGGCTCACCGGCGTCGCGGTCGATGCGGTTTTTGACAGCGTCTCGGTGGCGACGACGTTCAAGGAAAAGCTCGGGGCGTTGGGGATCATCTTTTGTTCCTTTTCCGAGGCGCTGCAGAAACATGCCGTGCTAGTGAAAAAATATCTTGGCTCGGTGGTGCCCCACAGCGATAATTTCTTCGCCGCCTTGAACGCCGCTGTCTTCAGTGACGGATCCTTCGTTTATATTCCGAAAGGCGTGCGCTGCCCTATGGAGCTATCGACCTACTTTCGCATCAATGCCGCCGAGACCGGCCAGTTTGAGCGCACCTTGATCGTTGCCGATGAGGGCAGCTACGTGAGTGATCTAGAGGGATGCACCGCGCCGATGCGGGACGAGAATCAGCTGCACGCAGCCGTCGTGGAACTCATTGCCATGGATAATGCGCAGATCAAGTACTCGACAGTGCAGAATTGGTATCCCGGCGATAAGGATGGCAAGGGCGGGATCTACAATTTTGTCACCAAACGGGGCAAGTGTGTGGGAGCGAACTCCAAGATTTCCTGGACGCAGGTCGAGACCGGCTCGGCGATCACCTGGAAATATCCGAGCTGCATCCTGCAGGGTGACAACTCGGTCGGGGAATTTTACTCCGTGGCGCTCACCAACAATTATCAGCAGGCGGATACCGGCACCAAGATGATTCACATCGGAAAAAATACCAAGAGCACGATCATTTCTAAGGGGATCTCCGCGGGCCACGGACAGAACACCTATCGGGGGCTCGTAAAAGTCATGAAAGGCGCTACGGGCGCGCGTAATTATTCTCAGTGTGACTCGTTGCTGCTCGGCGATAAGTGTGGTGCCCATACCTTTCCTTACCTGGAGGTCATGAACAGCTCGTCACGGGTGGAGCACGAAGCTTCGACCTCGAAGATCGGTGAAGATCAGCTTTTTTACTGCAGGCAACGCGGGATTTCGCCGGAGGATGCAGTAACGCTGATCGTCAATGGCTTCTGCAAACAGGTGTTTCGTGAGCTGCCGATGGAGTTTGCCGTAGAAGCGCAGAAACTTCTGGGCGTCAGTCTCGAAGGCAGCGTCGGCTAAATTTTTCCCAAGGCGAGCCCAAGACTGTCAAATTCTCCAACCGAGGCTGAGACACGTCCGCATTCCAATCAGCGCCCCAGCTGGGCGCGCACTGCGGCGTTATAAGAGGCTTTATCGCAATCGATCGGTGTCGCAGGAGATTTCAAGATTTTGTTAAGACACAGAGAACGACACCGCACGGAACGCATCGGTTGGCTGCGCGCGACGGTATTGGGTGCGAACGACGGTATCGTTTCGACGGCGAGTCTCGTACTCGGTGTCGCAGCAGCGCATGCGACTCACAGCAACGTACTGGTTGCGGGAGTCGCCGGCCTCGTCGCCGGAGCTATGTCGATGGCTGCCGGCGAATACGTGTCTGTCCATTCCCAAGCTGACACCGAACAGGCCGACCTTGCGCTCGAGCGCAAAGAGCTCAAGTTAGATGCTCCAGGTGAGCACCGGGAACTCTCTGCGATCTATGTTGAGCGCGGCCTCGATCCTGTGCTCGCTAAACAGGTCGCGGACCAACTCATGGCCCATGACGCGATCGGCGCCCATGCCCGCGACGAACTCGGCATCTTCGAGACCCTTACGGCGCGTCCGATCCAGGCTGCACTTGCGTCGGCGGGCAGTTTCGCGGTGGGAGCAGGGATGCCTATCTTGACCGCGGCGATAGTTCCCGAGGCGAGCGTAATCCCTCTCGTCTCTGGAACTTCACTGGTGTTCCTCGCGCTGTTAGGCGGGAATGGCGGCACGCGCGGGTGGCGCACCGGTGAGGGTGGGCGCCCTGCGTGTCACCCTGTGGGGTGCGCTGGCCATGGGAATCCCGCCGGAGTCGGAGCACTCTTCGGAACAGCGTGAGCGGAATGGTGTGTTGGAGTCTGGGAGCATTGGAGCATGGCGTTTTAAAGGTATCACTCCAATACACCAATCGTTACTATGTAGCGCCCGTTCGCTTTCGCGCGGCGCAAACGAGACGTTCGTAATTGGGAGAAGCTATGCACAACAGGTCTATCACTACTCACCGAAGCCAGGCGCGCCAACGGGTGTCCGCTCGCCGCGCTGCCGCCTATGAGCGTCCCGCGGATGGCAGCTTGAATCCGGAACAGTTCTTCGACTCTCGAGTCAAACTCGCTGCCGTGTGCCCGGAGACGGCATTGATGTACGCTGTGCTCGAAAATTGCGTTTCTCTGCTTTCATAAACAGTTCATAACTCTCGCCGGCTCTTCTCCTTCCTGTCCATCTGCGATGCGCTCGGGCTGGAACCGCGCTACATTCGACTAAAGCTCAAGCATTGGACAGCATCCCCCCTGTCAAGTCATCTCAAAATCTAACCGGAGCTGGGGCCACTAGACACGGCGCCAGCCACGCGATAGTCTCAATGGGTGCGGTCAACCGCGGAGGTTCTGCGACCCAACAATAATAGATGACCGACCGAGCCCCAGGGGAAGTCGACCGTTGTTGAAAGCATCGTGGGCATCGCAAGGAGACATGATGGCGATTCAACAGACTCCTCAAGCAGACGAGTTCAAAGAACAACTACGTGATTCGTTAGTGCGCGAGACGGTGAATTCTCGCGCCGTCAAAATTGCTCGACACGCGAACGTTTACACTTGCGGCGATCAAGACGAGATGGTCTATTTTGTTGAAAGCGGCCAGGTCAAGCTGCTTATGCTGTCGTCCGACGGCAAAGAGTGCCTGCTGGCCATTCACGGTCCGGGAGACGTTTTCGGTGAGCTATGCCTGTCCGGCTTGGGCACGCGCCTGGAAACGGCGACGGCGATGAAGCAAACGATGCTGAAGCAGATTCCGTGCGTTCAATTCTTGGGGCGTCTAAGCCACGACTCGTTGTTCGAGGGTTTCGTGCGTTACCTGGCGGTGCGTATCGCCGACCAGCAGCAGGTCATCGCCAATCTCGTGACGGTCGATAGCGAACAGCGGCTGGGCCGGACGTTGTTGCAGTTGGCCCGCACCATGGGCAAGAAGGACCCGCGCAGCATTCGCATCGAACTGAGGATTTCCCATGAAGAATTGTCCGAGATGGTCGGCACCACGCGGCCAAGGATCAGCTTGTTCATGCAGCGCTTCCACAACCTTGGGCTGATCGAGACCAATAGAGATCGTTTTCTCATCATCAAAGAAAAGAAACTCACCGACTACTTGGCGCAGATTGCGTAGAGAACGGAAGTCTCTACGCGTGCAGCGCGCTATTTCTTTTCAAGATTGTCTAGTTTTAGACGGCAATCCCTTTCGAGTCAGCACATCGTAAGAGGCGGTCTAAACATGGGGAGAATCCTAGGCCCTTTAGAAAAGACTGGTTGAAATGGGGTCGCGGCTTGCACGATCTTTGCGCGTCTTTGACCACGGATCCCGTGGGATTGCCTGGTTCTCGCACGCTGATTGACGGACGATCCAAATAATTGTGACTGGCGCTCCCCTGGCGACAGGGATCAATCGTACGCCGCGGTCTAGAGTTGTTCAGCCGTTTCGATTTTGATGAAAGCGAGAGGTTTTTGTGAATGCTAAACCAATAATCCACGTCGGTATCGCCCTCATCCTTCTCGGCATCGTGGCGTTTTCTTATCAAGGCGGCACCGACACAAGTAGTGAACTCACTGTCGCTGCCGGGAGCATTCAAACTCGCATTGACACCAAGCAGATTCCTGCGATCTCGCCGGTCTTGGGCGGATTAGTGCTTGTAGGCGGGATCGTGCTGGTAGTAGCTGGCGTCAAGAAATCGTCCTAATACCAATGAGATCCACTCACCATGCACGTCTGCGCGTCTTGTCTTTGTCGCTTCCCGAGTGAACTTTATGAAATTGACCACAAATATCACGGCTTCAGCGTGTTACATCTTGGCTGGCTATTCTCCGGCACGTTCAAGCCGCCGTTGGTTAACTGATTACGAAAATGGCGAAGGATCGTATATTCTGAAACAGTAGGAAATCATTGCGGTTCGTGCCATACGGGATCGTGCCAAGTGAGCGCGCCTTCAAAGCCGGCAAACACCGGGAATTATTTAGGATCTACCTGGCTATTTAAACAATCGGTCGATTGATCGCCCCGACCCGATAATTCGCATGAGTCACAACTAACCTGCGGCTTGTCGGTTTAGTCCAACTCGTTTTTATCCTCAAGTGATGCGACACTATCATCAGAGAACTTGATTGCTCTCAAGCTTTGGGAATAACACGTTGTGCGTTAGGCTATATACCTCATGACAAGTTTTGAACTAACGTTACGATTGGCGCGACTGACAGACGCTCACACTATTGCCAACTTGTCGCGGGATTTAATTGAGTACGGTTTGCGATGGCGTTGGACACCTGGGCGAATAACTGAAAATATTCGCGCCCCTGATGTTAACGTAGTCGTCGCCTGTGTTCATGCTAACATCGTTGGCTTTGCCATCATGCGCTACGGCGAGGACGACGCACACTTGGACCTTCTCGCTGTAGCTCCGTCATACAGACGATTAGGCATCGGACGTCAACTTGTTGAGTGGCTCGAGAAATGCGCCGTTGTGGCGGGCATATTCACCGTCGCCCTGGAAGTGCGCGCGGGAAACGAAGGGGCACAAATCTTCTATAAGCGTATGGGCTACCGCACGCTCGTTCACCTTACCGGCTACTACCAAGGTATCGAGGCAGCGCTTCGCATGGGCCGAGATCTGTCGTGCCAGCCTTTGGACCACAAACTGCGGGGAACACGATAATAAAATTTGGCGGTGCCCGGATATCAAAAGATTCCTGATTCAATCGCCGCCATCGCTTAGGTCGATTTGCCGCAACTTATCTGCGGCTCGTCCCTTTAAAGAAACGATTTGCGGCGTGACATAATAACTGATGATCGCCGATGTGCATTCGGCGTTGGGTTTGCGGCGCTGTGAACCAACGGGTCAGCTCGCATAGCTCTTCATAGCACGGCTGCCTCAACAACGACTGCGAATAATTAGACGGCAGCAAAAACCGGCAGTGCCGATGCCGTGGCAGACCGATGATTCGATTGAAGACAATGTAAATTGGTGCTGTGTCGAGTTAGGTGACACTTCGAATCTCGTTTGCGGCATAGGCTGGGCGCGCAGCTATGTTTGGAATCGGTGCTATTATGCACCCCGATCTGGGCGGAAACTTCAAAGCTAGACAAACACGGTCGCGACTCACGACACCCGCATATTTGTTACTTGCGATGGTTCTGATTGATTCAATTAGGGGGCACAGGATGATGGCGAAGTCACGCAGTTAAGCACCCTGGACCAGCCTGCTGCCACACTGGCACCGACGTTGGTGTCTCTAACGCCCATCCAAAACACCAACGCCACCAGCAGGACGACCAAGGTGTACTCAACGAGTCCCTGTCCGTCCTCTTCCAGCCAAAGCTGCCTTAGCAAATTCATTCCTGTGCCTCCGATTTTGAATTGTCTACGTTATTTTATTTCGAATGAAATTAGCCACCAATTTTCGGCTAGATTACTAACCGATGATCCCCCTCGCCGCTTCGGCGAATCGGGGAGCAAAACGGGTGCCGCCGGTAAAGTTCAGGAATCGTGGCGATTATTGGGTAACAACGCTAGAAACTCTGATGTTAGCGGGTCAGATTTGGCAGTCGGTGACAAAATGACTGTCACGTGCGTATTTGCGGACTCCCGAACCGGTGGCTGGCGTTCCATCCACTTAAAACTCAATGCAAGTCTGCCGCGAATCATCGTTGGGCATCGATTACCGAACGGGTGCAAAAGAGGCTATGAATCCTTACCTCGTTCTACAATCGATTTCTCTGTATTTTGTGCGGGCTTCAATCCTTAACGGACGCAACTCGCGGATAATTTAAGCGCGGGTAAATCTGCTCCGACCTCAATCCACCTTGGATGACGTGGCTCTCCCAGGTTTACTGTGACAGACTAGTCTCCACGAGGACGCCGAGTTTACCGAGTTTTTATCTTTCCTTCTCAGCGTCTCCGCGGAGTGCTATTTTTATGGCCGCTAATTAAGCGATGCGACAGCTTGATTTACCCATTTTCGAAATCGAACAGAGATTGCTCGAAACGCTGACCGCACAGAAACGGTTGGTTTTAACCGCGCCCACGGGCTCGGGCAAATCAACCCAAGTGCCGCAGATGCTGCTCGACGGCGGTCTGCTCGGCGACGGCCAAGTGACGATTTTGCAGCCGCGCCGGTTGCCCAGCCCACGCGCATGCTCGCCGCGTGGGTCGCGCAAGCGCGCGGTACAAAACTGGGCGGTGAAGTGGGCTACCAGATGCGGCTGGACAAGGTCACCTCCGCTGGCACGCGAATCCGTTATGTGACCGAAGGCGTATTGCTGCGCCAGATGTTGGCTGATCCTGAATTGAAGGGTGTGAGCGCCATGGTGTTCGACGAATTTCACGAACGGCATCTTTTCGGCGACATTACGCTCGCCCGCGCACTGCAAATACAGCAATCGACGCGGCCCGACCTCATTATCATCGTCATGTCCGCGACTTTGGATGTCGCCGCGGTGCAGAAATATCTTCAGCCTTGCGCGATGTTGTCGTCGGAAGGCCGCACTTATCACGTCGCGGTTGAATATCTACCCAAGCCCGGCGGTGATCGGCCCGTGTGGGAACTTGCGGTGAAAGAACTCCAACGCTTGGTGCGCGAATATCCCCAAGGCGACGCCCTCATTTTCATGCCCGGTGCTTATGAGATCGCCCGCACCGTGCAAGCCGCACGCGACGTGCTGGGCCAGGGGTTTGTCGTCTTTCCGTTGCATGGCGATTTGTCGGTCGCCGATCAGGACGCAGCAGTAGCCAGCTATGACCGGCGCAAAATCGTCGTCGCCACCAACGTCGCGGAAACCTCGCTCACTATCGACGGTGTGCGCCTGGTCATCGATAGCGGTTTGGCGCGCATTCCCCGATACGATCCGTATCGCGGCATCAACACGCTGCTCATCGAAAAAGTCAGCCGCGCCGCGGCCGATCAAAGGGCGGGCCGGGCGGGCCGCACCGCGCCCGGACACTGTTTGCGTCTATGGACGGCGCATGAGCATGCCGCTCGACCCGCTCAGGAAATTCCCGAGGTGAAACGGCTTGATCTCGCCGAAGTGATCCTCACGCTCAAGGCGAGCGGCGTCGATAACGTGAGAGCGTTCCGCTGGCTCGAAGCCCCGGATGCACACGCCCGGGAGCGCGCCGAGACCCTGCTCATCGATTTGGAAGCTATTGATGCCACGACTGGCGCCATCACCGCGCTTGGTCGGCGCATGCTCGCTTTTCCGGCCCATCCGCGCTACGCGCGCATGCTGCTCGCCGCGAACGATTACGGTTGTGTGCGCGAAATCGCGTTGATCGCGGCGCTGACCCAAGGACGGGATTTGCTCGTGCGCCAGCAAGGAAAGCAAATAGACGACCCGCGTAACGAGCTGTTGAGTGCCGAGACCGAGTCGGATTTTTTTGTCTTGATGGCCGCGTGGCGCTACGCCGAGCGCAACGCCTATCACATTGACCGCTGCCGCCGCATCGGCATACACGCGCAAGCAGCACGCCAGGTCGGGCCGTTGTTCGAGCAGTTTCTGCGCATCGCGGCCGAGGAGGGGTTGGACATCAGCGAGAAGCCGCTTGATCGTCCCGCCGTGCAGCGCTGTCTGCTGGTCGGTTTCTCCGACCATATTGGCAAACGTCTCGACACCGGCTCGCGGCGTTGCCAGCTCGTCCATGGGCGGCGCGGTACGCTGGCGCGCGAAAGCGTTGTGAAAGCGCCGCTGTTCGTGGTCTCGGAAGTGCGCGAGTTGGAGAGTGGCGGCGGTAAGGAGCGAAATTTGAATGTCGTGCTGAATCTCGCCACGGCGGTCAAGGAAGAATGGCTGCGCGAGCTATTTCCAGAGGGGTTCAAAGAAGTTGAAGCGGTGGTCTATGATCCCACGCTGCGGCGCGTCGTTACTCGAACGGAGAAACGCTTCCGCGATTTAGTTCTGGCAGAAAATATTTCCGACGATCCACTCGCCGACGAAGCCGCAGAGATTCTTGCGCACGAAGTCTCCGCCGGACGCTTGGTCCTTAGGAACTGGGACGAGTCCGTCGAACAATGGATCCTGCGCGTCAATCGTTTGCGCCAATGGATGCCGGAGTTGGGGTTGCCCGCCGTTACAGAAAAGGACCGGGGCGTTATGATCGAGCACATTTGCCAAGGCGCATCCGGCTATAACGAAATCGAGGATCGTGCCGTGTTGCCCGTCGTGAAGTCATGGCTCTCGAGCCAACAGCAAGCGTGGATTGAAGAGTATGCTCCGGAGCGGATACAGTTGCCCAAGGGCCGGATGGTGAAGGTCGGCTACTCCGCCGACGGAGCGCCTACGATTGCGGCGCGCATCCAGGATTTGTACGACATTAAAGATGCTCTTTGGATCGCCGATCGCCGCGTGCGCCTGCGTATTCACGTGCTCGCGCCAAGTAACCGACCCGTGCAGGTCACCGAGAACCTATCGGTTTTCTGGCGTGAGACCTATCCGAAGCTCAAACAGCAACTGCAGCGCAAGTATCCGAAGCATGAGTGGCGCTGACGGCCTAGTTTTGCGGCGCAATGGGTTACCATTCGTTGAAGCAGCACCCGCGCTGTCAAACGAATTATAATCTAAACTTGTGGTTCGATTTAAAAAATTTGCATTTGTGACAAATGGACCATTCTGCGAAAACCTATGCGCAACAAAAACTGCGACCGATCGTCCCAACGCCGATGCGTATGGTTTTGGGGATTTGAGGAAACAGGCCGCTTACTTTCCGCCAGTTTTCTTATCGATTTCCGCGACAAAGCGCATATCCAGGAAGTCATCCGGCTTGGCGCCTTTTACCGCGGGTTCCTTTTCTGCGATCTCCGCAAGCACTGCCTCCATGCCTTTACGGCTCACATAGGGCGGATACTCTAAATAATCGCGAAATTGGCTATAGGTATCTTCCTGGATTTCCGGCTCCTTCACCTTGAGCTGATTTTGGATCATCCTGAGCGCGGCGCTTTTATTGGTCTTGAAAATTTGCACTCCCTCGGCGTAGGCGCGCACCACCCGCCGAACGATATCCTCGTTGGCCTTTATATAGGTCCGGCTGGTTCCGACTGCGACGGACACAAATTCCGGGCCTTCTTTGGCTATATTCATCAACTCGACAAAACCGGCCTTTTTCGCGCGGGCGTTGGTCGGCGGTGACATAACGCCAGCATCGATTTGGCCCGCCGCCAATGCCGTGAAGATGTTTGGCACTTCGACCAAAGGCAGAATCTGATAGTCCGTCGTCTTTAAACCGGCCGAACCGAGCGCGTAGAACGCCGAAGTGTGGGTCGACGAGCCGATTCGGGTAATGCCGATTTTTTTGCCTTTCAGATCAGCGATCCTTTTGATTTCCGGCTTTGCCATGAGCGAAAAGACCTGCCGATTGGTCGCACCAGCGACGAGGGCTAGATTTGCTCCCTTGAGATTTGCCTGGGCCGCGTTCGAGCCGTCCATGAATGAAAAAGCGATTTCACCGGCGAGGATAGCCTGGATACCGCGCGAGCTCGACGGTATGTGCAGCAGCTCAACGTCTAAACCGTATTTCTTAAAGAGCTTCTCCTGCTGCGCCATGAACATGCCACTCTGCGCGCCGGTAACCGCAGTCCAATTGATCCGTACGGGGTTTTGCGCCAATGCAATGCTCGACGACAAAAAAACCGACAATACCGCTGCTCCGATCTGCCAAAATCGATGTTTCATTACTTCTCCTTATACTTAGGTGAACTTGGTCACTGCCGACTAAGGCCTCGACAAGGGTACCAATCCATTATGCTAATGCAACCAATTGGTTTGACGTTGGAAGCGTGGTAATTAGCGCCGACGAGTTCAAAATTGCATCTGACATTGGCAACCGGGGACTACGAGAGCATCCGGGCTTTAAAAGAAGGCACGGTGAAGGCCGACGGGATCGAACTCACGGTCCTGACGGACATGACTTCCGATATCCGTCACTGGCGCATGCTTCGCAGCCGTGAATTTGACGTCGCCGAGCTGTCCATGTCGAATTACTTGATGGCGAAGTACACCGGATTACCCTTTGTCGCAATACCGGCAAGGGCATCACTAAACCGACGGATTTAATCGGCAAAAAGGTTGGCCTGCGCAATTTTCAAGCAACTGCAAATTTGTGGATACGTGGTATTCTGGAACATGAATACGGCGTGCCACACCGGAGCGTCGATTGGTTCAAGCAGGATGAGGAAGAAGTCGAATGGACGCCTCCAGCGAATTTGAGAATTCAACGGGTTGCCCCAGGAAAGAGTGTCGAAAAGATGCTCGTGGAGGGCGAGCTCGATGCTCTGATTCATCCGGAGGTAATTCAGGCGATCCTCGATAGAGATGAACGGGTGACTCGTCTGTTTGCAAACTATCGCGATTTGGAAATGAGTTATTACAAACGCACCGGTATCTTCCCGATCATGCATACCACTGTGATAAAGCCGGAGATTGTTGACCAGCATCCGTGGGTCCCGATCAACCTGATGAAGGCCTTTAAAGAGTCGAAGAAGGCCGCCTACAAACGCATGGAGAACCCCCGCATCGTGCCGCTGGCTTGGTTCCGCCACTTTCTCGAAGAGCAAGAGGAGATCCTCGGTCCGGATCCCTGGATCTACGGCCTTGGCGCAATCAACAAAAAAGCGTTGGAAACTCTTATGCAATATTCCCAAGAACAGGGTCTGTTGGGCCGCAAAATGTCGCTTGAGGAATTGTTTATTAACACCGCCGCGCATTCATAAGCGAGCATGATGCTACCATTGCTGGCATGGTCGTTGCTGCCAAAGTTGACGCTAGCTACGCACAACCTCAATTGCCGCCTGATCGGGCGGTCTAGATACCTCTCCAGAATTGCTTTGCTGTCGAACGATAGCGCTAACGCGGACCTGGTAATGTTGATCTTCCGCTTCTGTTGACGTAGATTTTTGAGACCTGATAGGTTGGATTAGAGCATAATCTATGCGCGTCTTCAAAAAGGAGGTTTCATGTTCGGCAAGGGAGTGTTTCAAGAAGAAGAAAACGTGCTCCGCAGCATCATTCGCAGCATCGATAAACGAGTCGATTACAGCGCAAAAGAGGGCCAGGGCTCGCGCTTTACGGTTCATGTAAAGCTCCGCGGCCACGAGGCCGATGTTGTGCTTGATCTGGAGGACTTGAGAACCGCCAAGCTAGACATGGTTACGCGTCATCAGATTCGCCAAAAGATCAAAGCGCGCTGCGACCACCTCGATAAGGCTCGGTATGGTGCTGATATTCTCGGGCTCAAGCCGGCACGATTGTTGAGGGCGGCACCGAAGCTGGAGCCCATGGCCCATCGTGGTGGTTTTAGCCGAGGTCCCAGGCGCTAACCAATTTAAGATCGCAGCCGTGCCATCGGCAGACATCGAACAGGCTTGTTTGAGATGAGATGAAAAATGAGTAAAGCGCAATTAATACGTCGTGCCCTCGCCGATCATGGCCAGCTGATCATGCCTGGTGTTTACGACGCTCTGAGCGCAAAAGTCGCCGCGAGAGCTGGATTCGAAGTCATTTTTATCACCGGCTATAGCCTATCGGCGACTTTGTTGGGCGAGCCGGACTTCGGTTTGTTGACCCAGACCGAAGTGGTAAGCGCAGCACAGAGGATCTGCTCCGTCGTCGACACGCCGGTCATTGTCGATGCCGATACCGGTTATGGCAACGCGATCAACGTCGTTAGAACAGTTCAGGATTTGATCCGGGCCGGCGCCGGCGGAATGTTTCTTGAGGACCAGGTCTGGCCCAAGCGCTGCGGTCATATGAAGGGAAAACAGGTAATTCCGCTCGATGAACAGCTAAAGAAGCTGCGCGCCGCTATAGAGGCAAAACGGGGTAGCGACTTCTTCATCGTCGCGCGTACTGACTCGCGCCAAGCCTTAGGTCTCAGTGAAGCAATTACGCGCGGACTTGCTTTTAAAGAAGCCGGCGCCGACGCAGTCTTTATTGAGGCGCCGGAATCTAAAGAGGAGATGAAAGAGATCGCTAAGCGCGTGTCAGCACCATTGGTAGCGAACATGCTGGAACGCGGTGTCACGCCATTGATGGGGCCAAAAGAATTAAAGGAGCTTGGTTTTGACTTAGTTGTTTGGCCGTTGGCGCCGCTCTACTCAGTGGCGAAATCGCTGACTGAAGTTTACACCACTCTACGGCGTGACGGTTCGACGTTGGCGATCTTGGATCGCTTGATGCCATTCGATGAATTCAACGGTATCGTCGGGTTGGATGAAAAGTACGCGCTCGATGCCAAATACCGAAGTTAGACATTTGAAATCGATCAGTCCGTCCTTGCCTTCCGACCGTGCCCTACAATCTCATCGGCATTAGTACGTAGAGATAGCTATCGACACCACCTTTGCGAATGATGCTCGGGCTCAATTCGTCCTTGAGTTCAATATTTATTTCACCATCGCCGCCGAGAATCCCCAAGACATCCAGTAGATAACGCGCGTTGAAGCCTATGGAGATAGCTTTGCCATTGTATTCTGCCTCGATTTCCTCTACGGCTTCGCCCAAGTCAGGGTTGTTTGCCGAAATCGAAACTTTGCCATCCGAGAATTCCATGCGAATCCCCTTGTAGCGCTCACTCGACAAAATCGATACGCGCCGTAATGCTTGGAGAAGCTCGTCATGCTCCAGCTTGGCGATATTCGGATTCCCCTTCGGAATAACCTTAGTATAGTCCGGGAAGTCACCGTCGATTAACCTCATGAAAAGCTCGATTTTGTCTTTGATAACCAGCCCCATATTCTCTTTGAATCCCAATGAGACTACGCCTTCTGTGCCAGACTCCAGCAACTTCTTGAGTTCAGCTAATCCTTTTCTCGGCAAGATAACGCCTTTGGACAGGCCAATTGATCCGACTGTCTTTTCTTCAAAAGCCAAACGATGACCGTCGGTGGCCACCATTCTAACCTTGCCCCCTTCCGCCTCCTCGACAAAAACTCCGTTCAAGCTATAACGCGTTTCATCCGTCGAAACCGAGAAAATAGTCCGTTCGATCATTTCGTGAATCGTCGATGCCGGCGTCGACGACAGAGACTTGCCGTCGAATTTCGGAAACTGCGGAAATTCCTTCGCGTCCATGCCAACGATCTTAAACACCGACTTGCCGCTGCGGATTTCTACCCAATCGTTCTCTAAGCGCTTTAAGTGAACCTGCTCGTTAGGTACTTCCCTTATGATTTCATAAATTTTCTTCGCGTTTACTGTGACAGTTCCTTCTTTTACGATATCCCCATCGACCTCGCCTCTCACGCCAACTTCAAGGTCGGTCGCGGTGACGCGAATCGAGCCTTTACTCGCTTCAAATAGGACATTGGCGAGGATGGGCATGGTATTGCGTCGTTCGACGATACTTTGAGTCCAATAAAGCGTTGCGAGAAGGTCGTCCCGCTTAGCTTTAATTTCCATACACCCTCCCACTCATTTACTGTATATTTCTATATATATAAATTTCAGTAGTAATAGTAGTGGCTGTGAGTAAAGTGGAAAAGGCTAATTTGATGAGAGAAATTGGGGATGTGGGTTGTGATTTATTCGCTGTAGTTGTCAGTCGTTTCAACTCATTTAGGCCAAGAGTGACACCGCTTCACATTCATCCACAACGTCCAAGGCATGTTGATCACAGGTTATTCACAGCTTCTTCCGAATGTTTAGATTTCGTTCGAGCTTTTCGATCGTTGTTTGCATGTGGGGATCTTCTTTGATCTTGCGTTCGATGGTTTTTGATGCGTGAATTACAGTGGAGTGGTCACGGCCGCCGAATTTGTCGCCGATCGCCGGAAAAGATGTCTCAGTATATTTGCGGCACAGATACATCGCCACTTGGCGCGGCAAGGCGATGTTCTGAGTGCGCCGTTTTGCCTTTAAGTCACCGATTCTAATATTAAAATAATCACAGATAGTCTTTTGAATATTTTCCACGGTAACCTCTCGCTGAGCACTCTTCAATGTGTTTCGAAGCACGTCCTTAGCGAGATCAGCGCCGAGGCGAGTGAGAGACCCTTCCAATTCACGCACATTCGAGTCGATATTCGACGCCAGATAAATTCCCACATCATGGGGTAACTTCACGCCTTCGTCTTCAGCTTTCTTTTGTAAGATGGCTACCCGGGTCTCCATGTCAGGGGGTTGAATGTCGGCGATTAATCCCCACTCAAATCTATTTCTCAAACGATCTTCGATTCCAGGAATCTCTTTAGGAAACTTGTCCGAGGTGATGACGATCTGCTTATGCGATTCATAGAGCGAGTTGAAAGTGTGAAAGAATTCTTCTTGGGTTCGTTCCTTGCCCGCGATGAACTGGACGTCGTCGAGTATGAGAATGTCCACATTTCTGAATTTCCTTTTGAATTCATCCATCTTGTCCCTTCTGAGTGAACCAATGAGTTCATTCATAAAGGACTCGGAGCTCAGGTAGGCGATTTTTGCCGCTGGCCGTTGGGCTGCGGCCTGGTGCCCGATCGCGTTAACCAGATGAGTCTTGCCTAGACCAACGCCGCCGTAGATGAATAGCGGATTATAGTGATCGCCGGGCTGGTTGGCGACCGCGACGCAGGCCGCATGAGCAAATTGGTTGCTCGCACCGACAACAAAGTTTTGGAACGTGTACTTGGGAACGAGATTGTTATTTCGTTGGGGCCTTTCACGCTCCTTGTCATCTTTTTTTACCGTTTTCTCGCGGTTTAGTTGACCGTCTGATTTCTCATTGACCTCGAAAACGACTTTCACATTTTGCTTGGCTAGGGAACTCAGGATCGTTTCCATTTGCACGAGGTAATGCTCGGTCAACCATTCACGAAAAAACTTATTGGGCACCTCGAGAAGGATCTCGTTTTTGTTTCTTGAGACAAAGGAGATTGGCTTTATCCAAGTTTCGTAGTTCTGTTTGCCAATCCGCTCTTTTATTTCTGTCGCCGCTGCAGTCCATAACTCGGGCATAATAACACCGCTATCTAATTGAAAGGTTGAGACAAACGTGGAAAATAGTTACACACAAAGTTATCCACAGCTGTGGATAACTGAATGGGCGGCGATTTTCCAAGTTTGAGGAACAGTCGTTCACAATGAACACTTAACGAACAAAACATCCAGTTATCTTGCGATCCGATCCAAAAAGAATCGTTGGTGAGCAACATTTTCTTTTCGCCCTGTTAGAAAGAATCTAAGTTGAAAAAAATTCGTCGGATATTCAGGAAAATTTTTAATAGTCCTTTTCAAATTTCTTTGCAAGAAAAAAGAAAGATAAAAAGTTTTTTTTTGCGCACAGATTCACCTTGACAGCCTAACGCTGTGGTGTTAGCAACACTCACCCATTTCCATGACGCAATCAAGAAAACTTTTTCAGCGCGCCGCGAGCAAAATTCCCGGCGGCGTTAATAGCCCGGTGCGAGCTTGGAAAGCGGTTGGCGGCACGCCGCTTTTCATCTCCCGTGGACAGGGAAGCTATATCTTCGACGCCGAAGGTAGACGATATATTGACTTTGTCGGATCCTGGGGACCACTGATTCTGGGTCACGCTCACCCAAAGATTGTGCAAGTGGTGCGACAACGAGCGGCCAGCGGCGTTACCTTTGGAGCGCCCACGATGTTCGAGATCGAGCTCGCTGAAACAGTCGAAAGGCTGGTTCCATCGATCGAAAAGCTGCGTCTCGTCAGTTCTGGCACCGAAGCGACGATGAGCGCCATTCGATTGGCGCGCGCGTACACCGGTCGAACAAAAATAGTCAAATTCGACGGCTGCTACCACGGTCATTCCGACGGTTTACTTGTCAAAGCGGGCTCCGGCGTCGCAACCTTGGGCCTGCCGGACAGTCCAGGCGTTCCAGCGGGATTTGCTCGGGAAACATTGACGAGCAAATATAATGATTTGAACCTTTTGCAAAAGATCTTTGACCGGCATGGAAAAGACATTGCGGCCGTGATCATCGAACCGATCTGCGGAAATATGGGTGTCATCCAGCCGGAGCTAGGTTTTCTGTCAGCCATAAGAGAAATCACGCAGAAGAGCAATTCCCTGCTAATCTTTGATGAAGTGATTACCGGATTTCGCGTTGCTCTCGGCGGTGCCCAGGAACTCTTTCGAGTTAAACCCGACCTTACTTGTCTCGGCAAAATTTTAGGTGGTGGGCTCCCGCTGGCAGCATTTGGCGGGCGTAGAGAAATTATGGATTTGCTTGCGCCGGTTGGGCCGGTCTATCAGGCCGGCACACTTTCCGGTAACCCGCTCGCGGTTTCGGCCGGCATCGCAACGCTGAAACTGTTGAGTCGTCAAGGTGTTTACGATCAGTTGGAGGCAAAGAGCAAATATTTCGAGGATGGTATTTCAGCTGTGCTCGATCAATGCCGCCTGTGCGCGGTTATCAACCGAGTCGGCTCGATGATGACGCTATTTTTTGGCGTCGATCAGGTGACCAGTCCGGATCACGCGCGAAAATGTGATCAAAAACAGTTCAGTAGCTTTTTCCACGCCATGCTCGAGCGCGGCGTCTATTTACCGCCCTCACCATTTGAGGCCATGTTCATTTCCCTCGCCCATTCAACCGCTGATTTAAAAAAGACAATTTCAGCTTTTTCTCAATGGGCCCAAGCCGCTGTGCGTGGTTGACCCCTTGGGATAGGCATGCTAGAAAATTTGCCCAGTGGGAAAAATTAGCGGTCGCCCCCAAGGCCGGCTCAATAATCAACCTCCCTTCCTGCGACGGGCAGGCTTATATTTAGGAGTCGCATTTGAGCTGCCAGGTAGCATCCTTGCTGGTCTGGTATTGGGATATTTTCTTGACGCTTACCTCGGCACGTCTCCATGGCTGCTGATCGCGCTGACCGTGCTCGCTTTCGTCGCCGCCTTCGTGAGACTGATGAAATGGGTAAGGTTTTTTGCCAACGAGCGTAATGGAAGCCGCGGCGAGAAAGATGATCCTCAGAATTGAGCTGTGGCACGTGATCTTGCTTGCGGCGCTGTTGGCGACGCTCGGCCAAAGCAAATTTTTGGACCCGACGTCACTAATCGCCGGCGGGGTCTTCATGGGGGTCAACTTTCTCCTGTTGGCGTATGGCATCGCCTGGATATTGAGGCCGCTAGCTGGAAAAGGGCGAGTCAAAACAGGTGTCAGTTTACTAATTTTGAAGATTGCGATTTTTTTGGGACTGTTATCGACGCTGTTTTTTCGTTTTAATCTCGATGCGGTGTCGTTTGCCGCAGGCTTTTCGACCTTGATCATCGCGATTATTCTGGAAACGCTTCGCGCGGCTGTAAAGGTAGGGACATCGAGCAATGGAACATCCGTTTAATTGGTATAACTTGCTGCCGGAGGGATGGCAGCATTCGATCGGCGATCACACTTTCTTCGCGATCGTATCAGCAATTCTATTGATCCTCTTCGCCCTGAAAGCTCGTGGCGCTTTGGCCAAAGCCAGCGATCCGGTGATTCCGCCGTCCGAACTCGGCACGCAGAACATCGCTGAGCTGTTGGTTCAACTGGTGGTCAGCCAAAGCGATCAAATCATTGGCAAGCAGGGACGAAAATACGTTCCGTTCTTCGCGACCTTTTTCTTTTTCATTCTGTTCAGCAACTTGATGGGACTTTTGCCCGGCTTTGCCGCGCCCACAGGCAATCTCAATACCACCGTCGGATTAGCGCTCTGTTCTTTCGTCGGCTACAACATCATCGGCGTACGCGAACAAGGGGCAAGCTACTTCAAGCACTTTGTTGGCCCGATGACGAGTCTGCCCGGTAGCAGCTGGGTCGCTAAATTGGCTTTTGCCCCGGTGCTGCTAATTTCCGTCTGCTTTTTTCTGATCTTAGAACTTTTCTCCCATGGTTTTCGGCCGGTTTCTCTGTCATTGCGTTTATTCGGCAACATGATGGGCGATCATGAGGTTATCGGAGCCTTCATCGGCTTAACCAAACTGGTGATCCCAGTGGCGTTTTACGCCATGGGAACATTGGTATCGATAATTCAGGCCTTTGTCTTTACATTGCTGAGCATGATCTACGTCGCCCTGGCGATCAGCCACGGCCATGACGAAGAACACGAGCACGAAACACATTAATCTCAACAAGCACATCATTAAGCGATGGGCCGCCGTTGCGAGGATGAGGATAGAGGAGTGGCAGGCTTAAGTCGCTGGAAAGGAGGAAGGAAATGAGAAAGCTGTTTTCGCTCTTGAGCGCTTTTGGCATGACCCTTCTCAGTGTTGGGGTAGCCGTGGCGGCTGAAGGCGCAACTGCCGGGGGTGGTGATTCCACCAAGGCGGCCATTGCCCTTGCCGCTGGGCTTGGTGTTGCCATCGCCGCTTTCGGCGCGGCGCTCGGTCAGGGTCGTGTCGGGGCAGCCGCGATGGAAAGCATCGGGCGCAATCCCAATGCTGCCGACCGGCTGTTTCTACCGCTGGTTCTGAGCCTTGCGCTCCTTGAAGCGTTGGCGCTTTACGGCTTCGTTATCGCGATTATCTTGACCGGTAAGATTTAACGGGCTGTTTAAAGACTGCAAAAAGGGCGGGAAGAATTCTCTTCCCGCCCTTTTCTTTATCTTCCCGGCAATTCTACTTTGTGCAGCTGCACCTGGGTGTAGCGGAGCAATTCCTCTAAAGTGGGCAACTTATAGGGCTTCTCGTAGTAAATCTCTTTGATGCCCGTGTTGACCAAAACTTTGAGGCAGTGGATGCAAGGCGTGTGGGTGATGTAGATCGCGCCGTCTTTGATACTGGCGCCGTTCTTCGCCGCCTGAGCGATGGCGTTCATCTCCGCATGAATGGTGCGAAAACAGTTTTGCTCCGTATCGCCGTTAGGCGTTTTTGATTCGTAAACGAGACAGCCGACATCGGTGCAATGGGGCATTCCCGCCGGCGCGCCATTGTAACCGGTGGCGAGGATATTTTTATCGCGCACGATGACCGCGCCGACCTTCGCCCGGCTACAAGTGGAGCGCTCGGCCACCTGTTGTGTGATGGTCATGAAGTATTGGTCCCAGCTCAACCGTTCACTCATGCATAACCTCCGCGACGTCTAGGCATCCGCGCTCAATATAACCTTATCACCGACTTTAACACCGCAGTTTTGCTGCGCGTTTCCTTTGTAAGCGGCGATCTCCAACATGCCCCAACTGTTAACCAAGGCAGTCAGCTCGTTGGCTTTCACCGCGTCATAGCTCGGCGCCAAACCACGGATTACACACGCTGCGACACCGATAATTAATTTACCCAGCGGCAGTCCTGTCAAATCACGCTCATCGATGTTTGTAAACAGGTTGCCGAAGCCGTCGATGTAAACAACCTCGCCTTCCAATCGGTTATGACTTCGCGTGACTTTAGGTATTTGAAACCTACTAAATGAATCCAATTTAGCGCCAAAGGCGGACGCCGCAACGCCCAGCGAAAGGTGCGCCGCCGCGGGCGCGAAGATATCCCGACCGTGAAAGGTCATGCTGGTCGGCTTCAGGTGATAATCAGGATTGCTCAATTGGAAGATCGCTTTCGGTTCCGTTATCGACAAGCTAAGCACGCCATTATCGGGCCCGATGAAATAGTTTCCAGCCGATTCGACAAGGAGCGGGCGGCGCGCGCCGCCGACCCCGGGATCGACCACGACCACGTGAATCGAGCCGCGTGGAAAATACGCTATCGAATGGCGCAAAGCCAGTGCTGCAGCCATAACATCCTGTGGCGGAATGCCGTGGGTTAAATCAATAAGCTGCGCATCTGGATTGATCCCGGCAATGACGCCTTTCATGATTCCGACGAAAGGATCGCGATGCCCGAAGTCTGTGGTGAGCGTAATCAGCATAAAACCGCGGAATCATCTAACCAGAAAAGGTTTTGCGCGTAAAGAATGCCCAGGCGACCGGTAACCGGCTTTGCACCGCCGGCTGAACGGGCTATAAGAAGTATTGTTCCTCAGCCAGTTCTGCTTCTAAGGAGTTTTTCTAATTCACGTCCTCCAACCCTTACGCCACAAAAACTACGCTCTTTTTGGCAGCAGCGATTTTATCGCTTCGATCGGCCAGTTAGTTAGAGAGATCGCACTCTACTGGCTGGCCTACGAGATAACCGGCTCGGCCATGGCGCTCGGAATCCTCGCGATCTGCGAAGCGACGCCCCGCCTTGTCCTAAGCGTCCTTGGCGGTGTCATCGTCGATCGCTATGACCGACTACGTCTTCTTACGGTGATTCAATTCCTGTGCGCGGTGCCGGTTTTTGCGATGGTGGTGCTTTATTTCCTCGGCATACTGCGGTTTTGGCACATCGCCATACTTGAAACCCTATTATCGATCATTCGCAGCATGAACCCGACTGCGGGTCAATCTTTGTTGCAGGACTTGGTGCCGCAAGACGAGCTTATGAATACGGTCGCGTTGTATTCGTTGGGGTTTAATTTCGCGCGTATAGTTGGCCCATCCCTTGGTGGTGTTCTGGTTCTCTGGATTGGCGTGGGCGACTGCTTAATTTTTTACGGGGTGACTCTGCTGATTTCAGGATTTGAGTTACTGCCTATCCGGCTTTCGGTAGAAACCAGGGTAAGATCGTCGTCAGACTGGGTTCACGAGATTAAAGAAGGGCTGGATTTCATCCGTCATTCTCCGCTGGTACTCTCTAGTACGCTGGCGGCCTATGCTCTGAGTATCTTCGTCGGCACCTACCAGCGCTTTTTGCCGATCTTTGCCAAGGATATTCTAAAAACCGGACCGGAAGGTTTGGGGGCGCTCATGGCAGCCTCCGGTGTCGGTGCCGTTCTCTCCCTGGTGTTTTTGGACGCAGTGGGGCGGCGCTGGCGACGCGAGGCGCTGCTCTGGTTCAGTTCTAAAGCGACTCCGTTGCTCCTCATTCTTTTTTGCCTGTCGCGCAGTTTGTGGTTATCGGTCGCACTGATGGGATTACTGGGCGCGGCGCAGATCCTTTTTCGCACGGTGAGCCGATTGATTATACAAGTGGAAGCGCCGCGCGAATTAATCGGGCGGGTGATAAGTGTCTTTTTGATGGATCAAGGCCTGCGCTCAGTCGGATCGATGATCATGGGGGTCTTCGCGACGATCTTCGGCGCCGCGTTGGGACTTTCCCTATGCTCGGTCATCTCGATGGGGTTCACCACATTAACCTTTTATCGGTTAATCGGTAAACCGAGGGAAGCAAGCTTGAAAGTTATGAGTGACCCCGAATCAAATCGTTAGCGAACGTTATAATTCCTCTAATATCCCCGCGAACAGCAACGGCACCATGATTTCCATGTGGCCAGTCAGATTATAGCCTTTGCCGCTTTCGAGCGTCGGGCGATTGACGACGTTAGTGAGCGGGCGGTAGTGCTGGAGAAAATCGAGATTCACCGTGGTGAGATTCCGCACCGGATTTCCCAAATTGCGGGCTAGACTCACGGCCTTCAAAAACACTTCGGGCAGGACAACGGCTGAGCCGACGTTCAAGTAAACCCCGCCGCCGAGCGTCGCCACCACCGAAGTGAGCGTGCGAAAGTCGCGCAGGCTGCAATCGCCGAGCGCTTTGCCGTCGACCTTCGGGTGCATGTGAATAATATCCGTGCCGATCGCGATGTGGCACGTTACCGGAATTCCTAATCGCGCGGCTGTGGCGAGAATGCTGAGTTTACGGTGCGGCAACCGTGCTTTGAGTATCTCTTGTCCGACCGCGGCGCCGACGCCGAGATGATTCTTCGAGCCTTCGCTGATCGCTTGATTGATGAACGCACCGGTTTCTTCGCCCATGCCGAAGCTGCCGTCTTTCAACGCCGCGGCGACGTCTTCGGAAGTCTCGCCCATGTAGGCAAGTTCGAAATCGTGAATCACACCGGCGCCATTGAACGCCAAGGCATCAATGATCCCGCGCTCCATGAAATCAATGATCAGCGGGCTCAGCCCGACTTTGATCGGATGGGCGCCCATGCCCAACAAAACGGTTCTGTTCTTGCGGTGACACTCGGCAATCTTGCCGGCGATCGTTCTGAGATTCTGGGCGGCGAGAATGTCCGGTAAGCCGCGTATGAACGAGCTGAGGCTGGCCCCTTTCTTGAGTTTCTTGCCGAGCAGCGAAGTTTGAACTTTGCTGAATCGCTTGGTGACCGAATAGGTGCGGACTTTGGCGAAATCGAGAGGTTTAAATTGTTTGTGCGCCATGCTGCGAGTCGACGTGGCTATATGCCGGGGAAAAGCTTTTGGTCGACGATGTCGCAAATCACATGGCCGACAAGAATATGCGTTTCCTGGATGCGTGGACTGTTCTTGCCTTCGGAGACGCGCAGCATGTAATCGACTTTACCGACCATTTTGCCGCCGCTGCCGCCGGTTAAACCGACTGTAGTGATCGCTAGTTTCTTGCAGGCTTCAATGGCGAGAAGCACATTCGGCGAGTTGCCGCTGGTCGAAATTGCCAACGCAACGTCTCCCGCCTTGCCTAAGGCTTGCACCTGTTTGGCAAATACTTGGGCATAATCGTAGTCGTTCGCAATCGCGGTCAACGCCGAACTGTCGGTCGTCAGAGCAATAGCCGGCAGTGGCGGCCGTTCGATCAAAAAGCGATTGGTAAATTCCGCGGCGATATGCTGCGCGTCGGCGGCGCTACCACCGTTGCCGAAGAGCAAGAGCTTGTTGCCGCTTTTGAACGCCGCGACGATGGCCTCAATAGCTTGGGTCAGCGCTTCAAGATTGTCGCGCAGAAAAGCTTGCTTGACACGGATGCTTTCGTCGAACGCTTTGACGATCGTTTCCTTCATGCGATTGTCTCATAGTGCTTGGCCATTTGGCTCTGCAACCCGAGCCGCGTTAGCGCTTCTTCGAACCACTGGCGCACGACCGGCTCTTCGTCGGCGTATTCGATTTGCGCGCCGCCCTTTTTGCGGTCGACGGCGCCTTGATAGCGTGGGCGGACGCCCTGATATTTCTTGCTACCGAAGGCGCGCAGCGCCAAATAGCGCGCCGGTTTGGCGCCGGCGTTGAAGTGCTGGTGCCACCAGTTTTCCGGCGGCACGACCATGCTGCCCTCGTGCCATTCGTACTTTTTAATCGGCGCGCCGTCCGGCCATATGAGCGAATAGCCTTCGCCGCCGAGGATAATCACATGTGCTCCTGCGCCATGGCGATGGGCTTTCTTGTAGGTGCCGACGGGGAATTCTGAAATATGACAGGCGGTGGTGTTTTCCGATAGCTCGAATTTAATGTTGCTGCCACCGGCCCCGCGCTCGTTGTAGTCGAGCAATTTGAAACTGCGCGCGTCGGGCACGAAATTGGTCTCCCAAACGTTGCCGATAAATTTGAATCCCTTGAGATCGCCGGCATATAAAGTTCCCTCGCCGTTGAAATAATTTTGCCGCGCGTCGAATCGGTCGGCGAAGGCGAAGTCGTTGTGGAAAATAAAATCTAAGTTATGCAGCAGATTGATCATCGTCGGCGCGGTGGTGACGGCCAGATAACGCGCCGGCTCACTGCCGCTGCCGTTAAAAAGCTGGTGCCAGGTATTGAGCGGCGGTGAAAACAGTGAACCTGCCTGCCATTCAAAAGTCTGCTTGCGCTGTTCGTGGTTCCAAACCGTCGTCGCGCCGCGGCCGCTGATGATGTAAATCGTCTCTTCGAACAATTGGCGCTGCGGTTTGAGGCTCTTGCCGGGAGCGATTTCACAAATGTAGCAATTATTGACCTGTCCCGCGCCTTCCATCTGCAGGAACGCGCCGTTACCGCCCTTGCGCTCCCACCCTTCCAGTTTTACGTGACGGATATCTTCGACGAAAAAAGTCCTGATGACGGGAATGCCTTCGCCTTCGACCCATTTCTCATAGCTCGACTTGTTGCCGTCCGCCGCGGTTGCGACGGTTTCAGATGCTTGAGGTTTAGTCACGTTTACTCCGAAATGAATCGACGATTGATTTTTACCACAGGGTCCGCGGCGATGAAAGCAGAGGTTAGCTGCGATAAAAGGCTAGGATTTTGTCTACGATCAGTTCCTGCTGTTGCCGCGTGAGCTCAGGATAAAGCGGCAGGGCTAAAACCTGACTAGCGGCGCGCTCTGCTTGAGGAAAGTCACCGGGTTTGTATCCTAGACTCGCGAAACAGTTCTGTAAGTGCAGCGGCAACGGATAGTAAATCTCACTCTGAATTCCTTGCTCGGCGAGAAACTGTTTGAGTTCGTCGCGTCGGGTCGCGCGGATTACATAGTTATTGAACACATGCGATTTATCTTTGCTGAGCGGTGGAATGCCAATGAGTCGTTTGCCGACCAATTCGCTTTCATCGATTAATCGGCGATAGGTCTCTGCCCGTTGAATTCTCTGCTCGCACCATTCTTCAATATATTTTTGCTTTACGGAGAGCACGGCGGCCTGAAGGGAGTCGAGACGGGAATTGATGCCGATTTCTTCATGGTGATACTTGGCACGCTCGCCGTGCATCCGGAGCATTTCAAGTTTTTCAGCGACCTCCGCGTCGTGGGTTGCTATCAGGCCGCCATCGCCGAAACCGCCTAAAGTTTTACTCGGGAAAAAGGAAAAGCAACCGAGAGCGCCAATCGTGCCGGCAAACCTTTCTTTGTCACCGACCGATGCTCTGGCGCCGCAAGCTTGAGCGACATCTTCGACAATCTGAAAATGGTATTTCCGGGCCAGCGCCGTTAATTCGTTCATGGCGCAGCACTGGCCGAACAAATGCACGGGTAGCAAAGCGCGAATCCGCAGGCCAGTTTCGAGATCTACCGTTTGGCCGTCGCGCGGCCGACCGCGCGCTTCGAGGAGCTTTCCTAGTCCGTCGACAGAAAGCAGATACGTGTCGGCATCGATATCGACGAATAAAGGCTTTGCCCCGAGTCGGACAATGGACGAAACCGTCGAAAAGAAAGTGAACGTTGTTGTGATAACCGAGTCGCCGGGGCCGATGCCGAGCGCCATCAGTGCCAGAAGTAGCGCATCGCTGCCGGAGGCGACGCCGACGGCGTGCGTACAGCGCAGGTACGCTGCCATCTGCTTTTCGAACCGCTTTACAGCCGGGCCGAGAATGAACTGCTGAGATTCATTTACTTCGTCGATGGCCTGGCGCACCTCGTCGCGAATTTGGCGGTACTGAGCGCGCAAGTCGATGATTGGGATTTTATAGGGTGCGGGGCTAGACACTGGTTTTGACCGCAGGAGATTGGCCTTTCAAGGCGTTTTCGGCGACTTCGGCGAGGAGCTGATCATGATCGTGGTCGAGAGCGAAAACGCGGAACTGGACGACCTTGGAGGGAATGAATTCAAACAGCTCGGCCAGCGACTCCTTGGTAATTTCTCCGCTGGAAGGATCGAAAATGTGAATTTGCTTCTTGCCCATGGAAAAAGGATTTTCCGGGCGCGGATCCTGGGTCGCCATGTCGACGCGAAAGATCAAGTCTCGCGACGGCGCGGGAAGCGCGCCGCGAATGCGCTTTTCCCAGTCGGTGTCCTGAATCAGCGCCACGCCGTAACGCAGCTCGTTCAAAGAGAGCGTGCGGTCGTAGGCCATTTTCCATTTGACCTCGCGGTGCAGCACGGTTTCCCATTCCTTCGCCAACGCTTCGAGATCTCCCTTTTGGCGGCGCCAGCGCGACACGTCTTCGAGCAAAGACCAGTCGGTCAAGTGCAGGTAATCGTCCATGTGATCGAGAGGATTACCTGGGAACAGAACTTTCATGGTTTCCGGAAAGATTTCTCTCAGGTGCAAGTCGATGGCGCGCGTCGTGCGGTGATAGTAGACGTTGGTATAGAGGTAAAGCCGCGCGTTGAGAAACGTCGTGAGCGCGCCATTGCCCGCTTTATGCACCGTGAGACCTTTCGGAGTGAAAAAGGTGTAGTGAATCAGCCGCTCGCGGTCGATGGGCCCGGGATGTACACCGCACATATAGGAGTCGCGCGACACATAATCGAGATTATCGAAGGTAAAAATGCCGCCGGTCAGCGGTTGAAGAAAGCGCACCCACTTAGGCTTGCGGTTATCTTCCTTGCCGTCCTTTTTGATCGGAAACGCGACATCTTCGGGGCGCAATTCCTCGCCGGTCGCGAACGGACCGCTTGGGCTGCGACGCAGCTGGCGAATGATCTCGCCCAGGTGTTTTTGAATGATCGTCTGGCCGAGATCTTCGTGCGTTAAATCGTAGTTGATTAAGAAATTATCGTCGAAGAAATGGCCGAACGGCCCGTGACCGATGTCATGCAACAGCCCTGTGACCCGCATGTATTCCTCGATGAACGGCGCCGAGGGACATTCATCGCCCAAGACCCTTCTGAGCGATGGATAAAGATGTTTGGCAAATTCACCGGCGAGGTGCATGGCGCCGAGCGAGTGTTGAAAACGACTGTGCTCGGCCGATGGGTAAACCCAGCGCGCGCTCTGCAGCTGATAAATATAGCGCAGCCGCTGCACCCAGGGCGAATCAATCAACGCTTTTTCGGTGACCTCGCCCTTCTTTTGCGGAACGGTAAACTGAATGTAGCGATGGATCGGATCAGCGATCAACGCCGTTCCTTCGTATTCGTTATCGCTCGCTTGAATCATGAGTCGGCTTTGCTCAGATTGTTGATTTCAGATTAGCGACTGGCGCCGATAGGCTCAACACCCTCCGCAGGCTGCGCGTTAGACCTCGAAGATTAAGTGCGCGGTCCACTGGTTGCCGGTTTTATCCATGCGGCTCTTGTGAAAGGCAACGGTGGCGATTTCCTGTTTGATTTCGTGGCGGTCAGGATCGATTTTCTCACCTGCGACTTCGGCTTTGACGACGGTGTCCTTAACTTCACGGATCAGAAATTCACGCAGTAGGTAGCCGCTGCCTTGATACAAGTAAAGGAGTTCGCGCATCCAATTGACCATTAAGTCATCCCGATCCGTTCCCTCCACTTCCAAAGGGATTCGCTCCCTGGCCTCGACCTTGTCCACATCCATGACCATGACGTCGAAAAGCGTAAACGCCGAGTTGGCAAATAGGTCGGCTTGGGATTCGCCGGTGACTCTGATAGCCAATTCAGATTGATGTTTGGTCAATCGATATTTCTTTGGGTTCTCCATGTTGCATCAACGTTTTGGGATACTCATCGTTCGTGATTTGCTTTCGTGTTCATGTCAACGAGTTCACGACGGCTAGTGAAGTCATCGTCCAAAAGTTGCCGGATTTCCGGGCGCGCGTAGCATTGAACACATGTAAGAATATCTATCGGTTGGGTTATTTTTCGATATCGGAGGGGTGGTGCTTCCTGGTTAGGATTTACAAAAAATTCCCACTCGGTGTGTCCCGTGTGAAGCAGATAGAAGTCGACCTGGTAACTCTTCTGTGTATGGGTAGTCTCGAAGACCTCTCTGCCGCAGTGATAACACTGCATCACTCCCTATTTATACCCGGTTTATGAGGCTCGCCGCAAACCCGGCACCAAAGCCATTATCGATATTCACTACCGTTACACCGGCGGCGCAAGAATTCAGCATGCCCAGGAGCGCGGCGAGGCCACCGAAGCTCGCGCCATAGCCGACACTGGTTGGCACGGCGATCACTGGTTTGTCGACTAAACCGCCGACCACGCTTGGCAACGCTCCCTCCATTCCCGCCACCACGACTAACACCGAAGCGGCATCAAGCCGATGTCTGTTATCAAGTAATCGGTGAATTCCCGCCACGCCGACGTCATAAAGTCGGTCGACTCGATTGCCCATCATTTGCGCGGTGATAATTGTCTCTTCCGCCACCGGGATATCGGAAGTGCCGGCGCACACTACCAGAACGGTGCCCTTACCGATGACCTTGATTGCCCTGCTTGTGCACGTGGCCGCACGCGATATGCTATGAAATTCGAGTCCGGTGCGAAACCGCTTCAACTCCGCCATCTTCCTGGCGTCAATGCGAGTGACCAAGATATTGGCATTGCGCCGGCGCATGGCGCGCACGATCGCCGCGATTTCCTTGGCTTGTTTGCCTTGGCCCATGATCACTTCCGGAAATCCTTGGCGCAGCGCACGGTGATGATCAATCTTGGCGAAGCCGAGGTCTTCGAAGGGCAAATGGCGCAGGCGCGCCACCGCCTGGCTGACACTCATCTGCTTTTGCCGCACCTGCTGCAGCAACTCTACTAGACGTTCCGAATCCATCGATCGTCCGGCGCAAATATATTCATCCGAAAGCGTGGGTATTGAATCAACTGTTCCGCACACGGGCTACGGTTTCATGAAATGGTCGTGCCCTTTCGTGCCCGCCGACGCGGGCTTGCCGACGCCATTGACAACGACGAGACCGTTTTCGGAGCGCGCACAAACTCCGATTCTCGTCATCGGCAGATGTAAGCGTTGTGCGAGATCATGAATACGTCCCCGATGGCGCGCTCGGGCACAGAATAGCAGTTCGTAATCCTCGCCGCCGCTCAGAGCATAGCGAGTTCCAACTTTGCTCGCGAACGCTTGGTACGCCGGCGAAAGAGGCAGGCGCTCTTCCCAGATCGTCGCGCCGGTGCCGCTGGCGCGGCAGATATGTCCCAAGTCTTGCATCAGCCCGTCGCTGACATCGATCATTGCCGTCGCGAGGCGATTTTTCGCGAGCTCCGCGCCAGCATTGAGTCTGGGCGTCGGTCGGTGGTGTCGCGCAAGCAACTTTGCAAGCAATGGCCGTTTTTTCCCGGTCATTCGTTGTTGCAGCATGAAAAGTCCGAGACCTGAGTCGCCCACTGTTCCCGTGATGTAAATATCATCGCCGGCTTTGGCGCCGCTGCGCCGGACTGGCCGATAGGCTGCATGACCGATGACGCAGATTGAGACGATTAACGCCTTCGCGACATTCGTATCGCCTCCAACCAATGCGACGCCGGTCTTTGTCGCCAGCGCTGCGAAGCCGCGGTAAAAGGCGTCGATCTGTTCGCTATCAAAATTTGCCGGAATGCCGAGCGATAGAATCACATACGCTGGAACGCCGCCCATGGCGGCGATGTCGCTAAGATTGACCGCGAGCGCTTTGTGGCCGAGGTCAAATAGGGAAGTCCAACGCAGCTTGAAATGAACGTTCTCAATTAACAGGTCGGCGGTGACTAGCGACGAGCCTACCCGATTTTCCACCCACGCGGCATCGTCGCCAATGCCGATTCGCACTCCGTGACCGATCGGTGTTCGCTGGCGAATCCTATCGATGAGGCCGAATTCTCCGAGACGGCTAAGTTTCATCGCAGGCGGGTCGAATTTGTCGTCGGGTATGCCGTTCTCCGGTCGCAACCGAGGCGCCGACCGAAGCAAAGTAACGTCTACGGCCGCACGGGTATCGATCTTTTTTGGGGATTTCGTCCAGATCCTTTTCATTGCGATCAGGGATGATCAGGGTTTTGATGCCGGCGCGAAAGGCCGCTAAAGATTTCTCTTTCAGCCCGCCGATGGGCAGGACTCTACCACGCAGCGTGATCTCGCCGGTCATCGCCACGTCGCGGCTCACCGGTCGCTTGGTCAATGCCGAAATTAGCGCGGTGGCCATTGTGATGCCGGCTGACGGACCGTCCTTTGGAATCGCGCCGGCGGGAACATGAATATGAATATCGAGCTTTTGATAAAAATCTGCCTCGATGCCCAGCGTTTTGGCATGTGCCCGGGCGTAACTTACCGCCGCCTGGGCAGACTCTTTCATCACTTCGCCAAGTTGCCCCGTAAGGGTTAAATTGCCCCGGCCCCGCGACAACGAGGCTTCGACATAGAGAATCTCACCGCCAGCGCTCGTCCATGCCAGGCCGGTAGCGACGCCAATCTCGTGATGTTCCTGTTCGGCTTCGGGCAAAAATTTTGGCGCGCCGAGAAACAAATGGATATTAGCGCGCGTGATTCGGGTAATCTCGTCTTTTCCTTCGGCGACCTTGCGTGCTACCTTTCGACAGATCGAAGCGATCTCGCGTTCGAGATTACGGAGTCCCGCTTCCTTGGTATATTCCGCCACCACGCGCAGCACGGCATCGTCGGAGATCTCCAATTGCTTGGCTGAAATACCATTGTCGTCCAGTTGGCGCGGGATTAAATACTTGCGCGCGATCGCCAGCTTCTCCTCGTTGGTGTAACCGGAAAGCTGGATGACCTCCATGCGGTCGGCCAAGGCTGCAGGAATCGGATCGAGCATATTCGCCGTGCAGATAAATAGCACGTTGGAAAGATCGAAGGGCAGATTCAGATAATGATCGCTGAACGCATGGTTTTGTTCCGGATCTAAAACTTCCAGCAACGCGGCTGACGGATCGCCGCGAAAATCGGCGCCCACTTTGTCGATCTCATCGAGCATGAAAACCGGGTTGTTCGAGTCTGCTTGTTTGATGCCTTGAATGATCCGGCCCGGCAGTGCGCCGACGTAGGTGCGCCGGTGACCGCGTATTTCCGCTTCGTCGCGCACTCCGCCGAGGGAGATTCGCACAAAACTGCGATCCAGCGAGCGGGCGATAGATCTTCCCAACGAAGTCTTGCCGACTCCAGGAGGACCGACAAAGCAAAGGATCGGCCCTTTTATTTTGCGGCGTAATTTATTGACGGCGAGATACTCGAGAATACGCTCTTTAATCTTTTCCAGGTCGTAGTGATCTTCGTCGAGAACCTGTTTGGCCTTTTTGATATTGAGATTGTCCTTGGTTTTCTTGCTCCATGGCAGGTCGACCAGCCAGTCGAGATAGGTACGCACGAGCGATGCTTCGGAGGATTCCGGGTGCATCTGCTCCAGGCGACGTAATTGTTTGTCGGCTTCGCGCTTCACGTCGGTCGGCATTTTAGCTTTTTCGATTTGCTTTTTGAGTTCGCTGATCTCTTCGGCGCGCTCGTCTCCTTCGCCTAGCTCCTGCTGAATTTGCTTCAGCTGCTCGCGCAGATAATAGTCTCGCTGGGTTTTGCTCATTTCTTCCTTGGCCTGGTTCTGGATACGTGCCTGCATCGTCGACAGCTCCAGCTCACGGGTCAAGAGTTCGTTTACTTTTTTTAAACGCTCGATAGGATCGAAGATTTCGAGAATCGTTTGGCTCTCTTCGATTTTTAGTCGCAGATTGGAAGCGACCAGATCGGCTAATACCCCCGGATCACTGATATTGTCAGTAACCATGACGATCTCAGGCGGGAGGTTTTTGAGGTTCAAGATCTGCTCAATCTTTTCCTTGGCGGTGCGCATCAAAGCCTCGACTTCGATGGGCACCTCCGACAATGTCGGCTCGATGACTTTGCGGATTTTAACTTCGAAAAACGGCCGTTCGCGCAGGTAAGTGTCGACTTCGCCTTTGGCGAGACCCTGGACGAGGATCTTGACCCGACCGTCGGCTAATTTCAGCATACGCATGATCGAGGCGATCGTGCCGACCCGATGGATATCTCCCGGGCCAGGATTTTCTTCGGCGGAATTCATCTGCGAGACGAGAAAAATCAAACGATCGCGAGATAGTGCTTCCTCCACCGCGCGGATCGAAATATCGCGCCCGACAAACAGCGGCAGCATCATATACGGATAAATGACAATGTCGCGGATCGGCAGGAGCGGCAGTACATCCGGAATCTCAACCTGGGAATTCTTGTTGTCCGGAGTTTCGGCTTTCCATTCGGCTTCGCTCATGATGACTCCAATCCTCGGAACCAACTTAACCGTAGGGACACCCTGGGTCAACTAAAAATATAGCCCTAGGAAGTATTTTTGGAGAATTTTGACATGGCAGAAAAGATCCGCGAGGGGTGAAGGTATTGGCACCCTCTGGAGGTGATATCGTTATCCGAATAATTCCTTCATCTTGTCGAAGAAGCCTTTCGAAAGCGGATTGACCTCTTCGCCGCCGAGCATGGCAAAATCTTTCAGTAGTTCCTTTTGTTTCCCCGTCAAACGCGTCGGCGTTTCCACGATGACCCGGACATGTTGATCGCCCTGGTGCAATCCCTGGACATCCTTGATTCCTCTTCCCTTCATGCGGAAAACCTTGCCTGACTGCGTGCCGGCAGGGATTTTCATCTTGACCTTGCCTTCGAGCGTAGGCACATCGATTTCCGCTCCCAAGGCGGCTTGCACGAAGCTGATCGGTACATCGCAAATGATGTCGAGGTTGTCACGCAAAAAAATCGGGTGAGATTCCACCTGGATCACAACGTAAAGATCGCCCGGTACTCCGCCGGTGGGACCGGACTCCCCTTCGGCTCTCAATTTCAAGCGCGATCCAGTGTCGACCCCAGCGGGAATCTTTACACTAAGCGTGTGCATCGTGCGCACCCGCCCGACGCCGCCACAGTTCACACAGGGATCCTTAATTATGGTGCCCTGACCGCGGCACTGATTGCAGGTCCGCGAAACGCTAAAAAACCCCTGCTGGAAACTTACTTGGCCGCGACCGCGGCATGTCGGACAGGTCTGCGGCGCGGTACCGGTCTTCGCGCCCGTGCCTCGGCAGGTTTCACAGGGTCCGTGCCGAGGAATCTTGATCTTCTTCTCAGTACCAGCGACCGCCTCCTCGAATTTTAGCGTCAAGTTGTAACGCAAATCCTCGCCGCGGCCG
>WNGI01001451.1_pt1 | contig 32807 bp, 22 predicted proteins | sample 5400621 | NCBI WGS metagenome assembly WNGI01 (sample SAMN13153374, study PRJNA577476) | soil metagenome | isolation source: 20 cm soil or saprolite under Garry oak tree replicate 1 | place: USA:California | collected 2016-06-15
CTCGAGCTCGAAATCCCAAGCCGCAGATTCCAGCCTTTCGAGTTCATCGGCCACCTTCGTATTGTACGAAACTATGTTCGTCGAATCAAGCGTTAACAGGCACCAAATCGCCCAATCCTCGCCACCCAGATGCACCCTCGACACCCTATTCCCAGTCTTCGTCAACCAACCTTCAAGGCCCCGCGGCGACCCAACACCCAGCCCAACCATCCCGCCCACACCAGTGAGACACCCGCCCCCAACGCAATCAGGATTGAGCCCACAGCATCAGGAAAAGGAATCCCCAGATCCCGCACCACCAGGCTCGCCAACCCAAGCCAATAGGCGACCGCGAGTGCGATGCTCAGCCAGGCGAGTGGGGGCGTCAAGGAACCCTGGAGCAGGGCACTCCGCCCCGTCCAGTACGTCCCCAGGCTCGCAAACAACAGGAACCCCCGCTGGATCCAGTTGATTGCGCCTGACCAGATGCTCGACGAGGCCCCCACCACGTTGAGCTGCTCGGGCGTGGCGCCGGCGGTGTCACGCACAACTGCCTGCGCCGACCCGAGCTGGACAAGCATCCAGAGCACGCCCACGATCGCAGCCGCCAGAAACGACATGTACATCAGCTCCGCGCGGAGGTCCCGCCCGAAAAACTCGCGAAGCGCGAGGCCCAGCGGCGCAAGGCTTATGAACGCAGCGATGAACAGCAGGAACGAGACGTAAAGCTCGGGCCAGATGCTTCGCACATAGTCGTAATGCCTTGCCAGGTCGGGTTCCGTCGGCGGGATGCCGACACCGACAACCGTGACCAGGACTCCGCCCGCGACGACCAGGCCACCGAAAAGCCAGGCGGACGTCCGGCCGAGGCGACCCCAGGCAAGCTCTTTCACTCCGAATGAAGCACCTCTACGACGTTGGTCCGCGCCTCCCACCTGGCAGGGATCAGAGCAGCGGCAACAGCGACGGTGACAACCATCAGCAAGATGCCGGCAAGCTCCGCCGGGTTGAGCGCTGCGTAGCCCGAAGGCGGCGTGTCGTTGCCCGCCGAGCTGTTGACCACGTCTAGAAGGAGCCTGTTCAACACCACACCCAGGGGCGTGGCGAGCAGCCCCCCGATCACGGCAAGCAGCCCGGCCGAAGCGGCGACCATGACCAGGACCTGGCGCGGGCTCATCCCTACCGCCTTCAAGGTGGCGGTGTCTCGCATCCGCTCGCGTGTGTTGAGGAGCAGCGTGTTGAAGACCCCGCCCGCGGCGATCAACGCGATGACGATCGCGATGAGCACCAGCACCGAGTCGATTATCTTCACTGGCGCGATGAGCCCCGTGTTGTTCGGCTGGACGTCGATGAAGTCCGGCTCGGCTGCGGCAACCCGACGCATGTATTCGCCGACGTTTGCGCTCGGCGTAAGGGTTATGTAGTAGACGACGGGACTCGACTCGGGACTGAACTCGGCGTAAGTCGACCAATCCGTGAACAGCTCATGACCGAGATTCGATACGTCATAGACCTCACCAACGACCCGCAGCCGAAGCGGTCGGCCGTTGGCCATCCCGGTGAAGGTGTCGCCGATGGAGAGGTGCGCGTCGCGGAGCAGCGCCTTTTCAGCCAGAACCTCGCCCGGGCCGTTAAACCAGCGGCCGGCGACCAGCAGATAGCCCAGGTGCCAAGAGTCTCCCCGGAACACTCGGGTGTTGACCGGATTACTGATTCCGGGGACATCGATATTGACCCCACTCAGTCCCACGACGCGCTTCGTCTCGGGCTGGGCGGTCAGGATCCGCATCACGTCCGAGTCAGGAAAACCGTCATTACGCGTGACGATCACCTGCATGTTGCCTGCGGAGGTCTCACTGTCGTTGATCTTCTGGAAGCTGCGCGGCATGCCGATGGCTACCGCCACCGTCGCCGCGCCCAGCAGGATGGCAAGCACTGTGAGGCCGCTGCGCAGCGGGCGGGCAAACGCCTCGCCGACGCCGAGCACGATGGGCTGCGGAAGCCGAAGCCGGTTGGCAGCCAGGCGCAAGAAGCGTCCGCTGGCGCCCCGCGGCGCGGTGGCCGTGGTCAGCACCACGATTGGCTTCAAAAACCCGGCTCGTATGGCAGGCAGCGCGGCGGCAAGGCCGGTGAGGACCAGGGCACCCGCCAGGGCAAGCAGGCCCATTCCGATGGAAAAGCTAGGTTCGTACGCAAGGCCAAGTGCGTGCGAGCTGTTCGCCAGCAGAGGCTGGGTGGCGACCGCGCCCACTGGAATGCCGATCAGGCAGGCGAGCAGCGTGGGCGCCTGGATCTGCAACACCAGCACAGCCACCACGTCACGCGGCGCAAAGCCGATCGCCTTCATGATCCCGATCTCGCGATACGAGGAAACGACAATTCCAGTCACCAGGTTGGCCACGATGGCGGCGGTGGCCGCGAGCGCGAAGACGCTGAACGCGACCAGCACGCTGGTGAGGATCTGGTTGGTGATGTTGAAGATGCTTGCGATCAGCAGGAAGTTGGTCGCCCCGGCGACGCTTCCCGCCGGCAAGCCGGCTCTGAGCTGAGCCACGTAGCCGGCCAGCTGTGCCGCGCTGGGGTCGGTCGCGAAGCGGTAGTCCATCTTGTAGAAGGCCGAGTGCGGCGTCGAAGGGGTGAGGGCGGGGATCGCCGCACTCGGGACCCAGGCATGCTGGCTGCTGAGGTCGGCGCTCCCTTCGTCGATATCGACGAGCTCTGCCGCCACGGTCAGGACGGGCCTCTGCGGCACACTGACCACCTTCAGCCGGTCGCCGATCGAAATGTTGTTGAGCTCGGCGAAGGATCGCGTGAGCGCGATCTCGTCATTAGAGGTGGGCCAGTGCCCCGCCGTGATCCTCAGCACCTCGACATCGCCCGCGGGGTTGTCGCGGCCGAACGTGTCGAGCGAGAACTTCCGGCTTCCATGCTGAAACTCGATCGTTGTCGATGGGTACGGTCCTCCGAAGGACGACGCGCCGATGAGCGAAGGCGTCGCGGCGAGTGCCTGCCGCGAGGTCGCACCGTCGTAATAAACCTGGAGATGCGCGCCCTTCTGCGCCGCGAACGCTGTCCGATACGGGTCGCTCGTCTGCGTCATCAGGGTCAGGGCCATCATTCCGGTGCCGACGGCCAAAAGCACCGTGAGGAAAATCACAGCCGCCTGGAGCCGCCGCCTGCGCAGATCGGCCCATGCCTTGATGAAGATCGCGTTCATCGAGCCGTCTCCTCGCCTCGCACGCGAATCACCTCCGCCGGCTTGCGCTCAGCCGTCTCGAGCCGCGCGTCGTCGACCACCCGGCCGTCCATGATGCTGATCACGCGGGCGGCGTAGCGCGTGGCGAGCTTTGGGTCGTGGGTGACGAGGACGATGGTCTGGCCCTGCTGATGAAGCTGAGCCAGCAGCTCCATGACCTGGTCGCCGCTCTTCGTGTCCAGCGCGCCGGTCGGCTCGTCGGCCAGGAGGAGATCTGGTTGGTTGATCAGAGCGCGCGCGATGGCGACCCGCTGCTGTTGACCACCGCTCAGCTTGGCCGGATACCGATGGGCAATGTCATCGATGCCCAACCGCGATAGGAGCTTGCGGCCGGCGGCCTCGACGCTGGTCCGGCTCTTGAGCTGCGCCGGAATGAGCACGTTCTCGAGGGCGGTCAGGTTCGGCAGCAGGTGGAAGAACTGGAACACGAAACCGACGCGATCGCGACGGAAGCGGGCGAGCCCCGCCTCCCCCAGACGGCCGAGCTCGGTTCCGCCCACGACCACGCTCCCGGACGACGGCCGGTCGAGTCCCGCGACGAGGTTGAGCAGGGTCGATTTTCCGCTGCCGGACGGCCCCATGATGGCGCTGAACTCACCCCGGTCGATGCTCAGCGAGACGCCGTTGAGTGCGCCGGTGACGCCTCCCTGGTATACCTTCGTGATGTCGGTTAGCCGCACGAGCTCGCTCATTCGGTCACCGTCCTCCCACCAACGCTTCGCTCCGACAGCTCGTCTATCCATTTGATGTCAGCCTCCGTGTGAAGTAGGGCGCCGCGGACCAGCCGCGCCAGGTCGTTGCGTCCGTCTCTCTTCGCTCGGTCCTCGAGCTGGTTCAGGTCTCGCAGCAGCTGGAGATAGGCGCGCTTTTGTCGCGCGAGCAGCGGCCCGAGATCGCCGTTGGCCAGCCGCGCGGCGAGGAGCAGCTTCACGTAGATCTCCTCATGCAGGCGCTGCGGGCCAAGGTCAGGCTCGGCGAGCCAAGCGTCCAGCGCTTCGCGGCCCGAGGCGGAAAGCTCGTAGAGGAGCTTGCCGCGGTCACCCCGGCGACCCAGCGGGCGGACCAGCCCGTCGCGCTCGAGGCGCTGGAGCGTCGTGTAAACCTGGCCGATATTGACTTCCCAGGTACCGCCGAGCAGCGCTTCAAAACGGTTTTTCACCTCGTATCCGTGGAGCGGCTCCTCGGCGAGGAGGCCCAGCACCCCGTACCTAAGCGACATTATCCATACTCAGTATGCATTAAGAGTATGCATCGGAGCCAGCGGCAGTGTCAAGACCTCTTTTTTCGACTCGCGCGGGTCTATCTTTGGCCCGCCAGGTACCCCTCGTACCAGACCTGGAACGCGAACAGCGTCCAGAGCTGCTTGCGGTTGTCACGCCGCCCGGCAAGGTGATCGTCAATCAACCCCCCGACCGCCCGCACGTCGAACAATCCCTGCCGACCGATGCGCTCCGGTGACAGCACCGACAACATCTGCTCCCTGAGCGGCCCCCGAAACCACTCCGCGACCGGGATGCCGAACCCCTTCTTCGGGCGGCTGAGGATCCGCCCCGGCAGGATGCCGCGCATCGCCCGCTTCAACAGGTACTTGGAGCGCAAGCCGCGCAGCTTGAGGTCGAGCGGGAGGCTGGTCGCATAAGCGACGAGATCGTTGTTCAGCAGCGGCACCCGACCTTCGAGCGACGCCATCATCGATGCCCGATCCAGCTTGACGAGGATGTCGTTCTCGAGATAGAGCCGCATATCCATCATCAGGACCTGGTTGATCGGGTCATACGAGCCGTGCTCGTCAGGCGATCCGCCGCCATTGGCCGCGGTGATTTCCTCGCGCACGCTGCGCGAAAGCAAAGCGGTCCGATCCTCTGACGCAAACGATCCCATCCAGCGCTGATGCCTCTCGGCGACCGGTTGGTCCGCTCCGCTCACGAAGCGTTTGGCCCGAAAGTCGAAGCTGAGGTTGCCCCGCGATACTGGCAGGCGCCTGACCAATGGCTCGACCAGTCCGCGCCGCAGCATCCGTGGCGCACGCAGGTAATAGCCAGCGAGCCTGTGCGCCTGAAGGGTTGGGTAACCCGCGAACAATTCGTCGCCTCCGTCGCCGCCCAGCGCCACCTTCACGTGCTGGCGCGTGAAGACCGAAAGAAGGTACGTCGGGATGATGGACGCGTCCCCCAGCGGTTCGTCGAGCAGCTCGGGCAGCTTTGGAATGAGTCCGAGCAGCATCGCGGGCTCCAGCGTCAGCTCGTGGTGGTCGGTGCCAAGATGTCTCGCCACCACCCGCGAATGCGCGGCCTCGTCGAATGAGGGCTCCGCGAAACCCACCGAAAAGCTCTTCACGTCGCCGCCGAGCTCGGTCATCATCGCGGTCACGACGCTCGAGTCGATGCCGCCTGAAAGGAACACCCCCAGTGGAACGTCGCTGATGAGCTCCTTGCGAACAGACTCACGAAGCACGGTGCGCAGCTCTGCGCATTCCTCGTCGAGGTTGCGGTCGCGCTGTTTGCCATCGACATTGAGCTCCGCGGCCCAGTAGCGGCGAAGCCGCGGCCTCTGTTCGGCCAGCGACCAGGTGAGGGTGTGGCCTGGACGCAGCTTGTCGATACCGCGGACGATGCTGCGCGGCGATGGCACGAACTCGTGGGCGAGGTATTCGTCGAGCGCCACGGGGTCGACGCCTTTGCGCAGGGCCGGATCTCGGAGCAGCGCCTTGAGCTCCGACGCGAAGACGAGGCGGCCGGATTCGACAGCATAGTGCAGGGGTTTGATGCCGACCCGATCGCGGGCGAGAACCACGAGTGAGCGGCGCCGGTCGAGCAGAGCAAACGCGAACATGCCGTTCAACCGCTCGACCATCTGCTCGCCCCACTCCTCATAACCGTGGACCAGCACCTCGGTGTCCGACTGCGTCGCAAAGGCGTGACCGGCGGCGATCAGCTGCCGGCGAAGCTCCAGGTGGTTGTAGATCTCGCCGTTCTGGACCACCCATACCGTCGAGTCCTCGTTGTGCATCGGCTGGTGTCCGCCCGCGAGGTCGATGATCGAGAGCCGGCGCATGCCGAGGGTGACGCCATCGAGGTGCACGCTCCCTTCGTCGTCAGGTCCTCTATGCACCATGGCCGCGCACATCCGACGGATGAGGTCACGACCATCCGCAGGGTCCCCGCCCGCCACGCCGCAGATTCCGCACATTAGCGGTGGTGAGTCACCTGGCTCGGACGGCGGGTCTCCCGTTCGTCGCCGGTTGCCGGTGAGGGTTTTTCTCGATGACCTCGCGGACCACGTACGTCGGTTTCGACTGTGACTCGTGGTAGGTCCGGACCGAGAGCTCCGCCAGCAAGCCCATGAGGATGAACTGGACGCCGATGATGACAAGGACGACTGACAGCAGGAGAAGCGGGTTGTTATGGGCATAGGGGTAAGGCGGAAGCAGCTTCTGGACGAGCACGATCACCGCCAGCACCAACGCGAGCACCCACAGCCAGAAACCGGCAAATCCGAAGAAGTAGATGGGTTTGGTGGAGTAGCTCCCCAAAAGCTTGACCGTGATCAGGTCGAGCATGACTCGCGACGTGCGCGACAGCGAGTACTTCGACTTCCCGTACGTGCGGGGGCGGTGATTGACTGGAAGCTCGGTGATGCGCGCCCCGACCATAGCCGCGAAGACCGGGATGAACCGGTGCATCTCGCCATACAGCCGCACGTCCTGGATGACCTCGCGACGATAGGCCTTCAGCGTGCATCCGAAGTCGCTCAGTGAAACCCCGGTCACGCGACCGATGACCCAGTTCGCGACCTTCGAAGGGATGACGCGAGTGGCGTCGTCATGCCTGTCGCGGCGCCAGCCGCTCACGACGTCATAGCCCTCGTCGATCTTCTCGAGGAGGTGAGGGATGTCGTGCGGGTCATTCTGCAGGTCGCCGTCGAGGAAAACCAGGACCGCGCCGCGGCTGTAATCGATGCCCGCCTGCACGGCGGCTGTCTGGCCGAAGTTGCGGCGGAAGCTCACCACACGCACCCGCGCATCCCGTGATGCAAGCTGGCCCAAGCGCTCGGTGCTGCCGTCGCGACTGCCATCGTCGATGTACAGCACCTCGAAGGATGTGCCCAGGGCCTCGAGCACGCCCATCAGCTCGCGATGAAGTGGATCGACACTATCGACTTCGTTGTAGACGAGAACGATCACCGAGACGTGCGGGGTATCGGCGGCCGCCTGACGGGCCATCAGGCGGATTATCCCTTGATAAGCTCGGCTGGCGATGAGTGTGGATGCCCTTCAAATCGGAGGGGCGCAGCGAACGAAGTCGGCCGCGGAGGCGTGGTGGGTGTTCCCGGCCGTGCCGCTGCTGGCCGCCGCGGTCGCTTTCGCGTGGACGCTTCATGGCGACCTGCAGCGGCTCTACGGCATGACCAGCGAGGCCTGGGACCTCGCGTACGACCAGCAGGTGATCTGGAACATCTCCCAAGGCCAGGGGTTTTACTCGAGCTTCGCCCGTGCGAACTTCCTCGGCATCCACCTCGAGCCGATCTTCGTCGTGCTGGCCGCGGTCGAGAAACTCTGGCCGAGTCCCACGGTCCTCCTCATCTTTTCGTCCGCCGGGCTGGCGGCCACGGCTCCCGCCGCCTACCTCTTCTTCCGGGCCATTCTCCCGGCCGAGCGGGTCGAGTCCCCATGGCTGGCGGTCGCACTGTCGGCGCCGATCCCTTTCTGGGCCGCGCTCCAGGAAGCCGCACGCGACTTCTTCCATCCCGAGAACATGGCGCTCAGCTTCGCCCTGCTCGCCGCCTGGGCCGGGATCCGCGGCCGGCGCGTCGCGATGTGGTCCTTCTGCGTGTTGGATCTCAGCTGTAAGGAGGACCAGGTCTATACCGTCGCCATGATCGCCATCCTTATGTCGGCCTACGGTGCCCCGGCGGTCAAGAAGCACTGGCGCTTCGTGCTCTATCTGGCGGTCGCATGGTTGCTGATCGGCACCGGCATCGTGCAGCAGCATTTCCGCAACGCGGGCTACTCCGACTTCATCTATTACCTATGGCTGCTGGGCCTGGATCCAGCCACCCCGGTCTCGCCCCTGGCCATCGCGGAGCAGCTGGTGCGACCACAGGCGCTGTCCATGCTCGCGGCGATCATCGCGTCGATGTTCGCCCTGCCGCTGCTCGCGCCGCGATGGCTGCTGCTCGCGATCCCGCCCTATCTGGCCAACGTGCTCAGCGCGCACAACCCGCAGAACGACCTGCACCTGCACTACGTCTTGCTTCTTCTGTTTCCGCTCATGGTCGCGGGCGGGCTGGGCGGGAGGAGGCTGCTGCAGCTGCGCTCGATCAAGCCGGCGGTGGCGCTGGCGGCGATGCTGCCCGCGCTGATCCTTGGTCTGGGCATGGGACGCTTTCCCCCAGCACTCCTCAGCCATCAAAACCTCTATTTGAGGCCCAACAGCGTCTCCCAGCTGGCGACGGCGACCTCGATGATCCCGCGCGACGCACCGGTGAATGCGGACGCGGGGCTGGCAGCGTGGCTCGCCAACCGTCACACGATCAACGACTTCCCCGACAAGCTCGACGCCAGCTGTTATGTGGTGATCGACCTCGATCTGTATGTGGGCCGAACGACAAACAGGATCAAGCGCCAGCAGGCCGCCGATGCGCTCGCGACCAGCGGCCGGCGGGTCCTTTACGATGACGGCCGATTCCAGGTCTGGAGCCCGGCCGGAGATTGACACTCCCGTACCCTTAGGGATCACCATGGCCGTGGCGGGATCTGTTCGGCAGCGCCTCGATCAGCTCTTTCAACAGCGGATCGTGATCTTCGACGGGTCGATGGGCGTCATGCTGCAACACAAAGGCCTCAGCGACGAGGAGTTTCGCGGCGAGCGTTTCCGCAACCATCCCAAGCCCCTGCGCAACAACTCAGACGTGCTTTGCCTGACGCAACCCAACCTCGTGACCCAGGTTCATCGCGAATATCTCGAGGCGGGCGCGGACATCATCACCACCAACACCTTTACCGCGACGCGCGTGTCGCAGGCGGACTACGGCCTGGAGGGGTTCGCCTACGAGATGAACCTGGAAGGGGCGCGGCTTGCGCGTAAGGCAGCGGACGCCTATGAGAACCGTTTCGTCGCCGGCTCGCTCGGCCCAACCAACGTCACCCTGTCGCTTTCGCCCAAGGTCGACGACCCGTCGTATCGCGACGTCACGTTCGACCAGCTCAAAGACGGATACGCGGAGGCGGCGCGCGCGCTGCAAGAAGGCGGCGTCGACTTCCTGCTCATCGAGACCGTCTTTGACACGCTCAACGGCAAGGCCGCGATCGCCGCCGTAAAAGAGGCGGCGCCCGACCTGCCGCTCTTCGTGTCGGTGACCATCGTCGACCGCAGCGGACGCAACCTGTCGGGTCAGACGGTCGAAGCGTTCTGGACCTCGGTCGAGCACGCCGATCCCTTCGCGGCCGGCATCAACTGCTCGCTGGGGGCGACGGAGATGCGCCCGTACATCGCCGCGCTTTCGCGCGTGGCCCCGGTCTACGTCCACTGCTACCCGAATGCCGGCCTGCCCAACGCGTTCGGCGGGTACGACGAGGAGCCGCCGACCACCAGCCGCCTGCTCAAGGAGTTTGCCGAAGCCGGTTATCTCAACGCCGCGGGCGGATGCTGTGGCACCGGGCCGGAGCACATCCGCCAGATCCGCAAGGCACTCGAGGGCATCCCGCCGCGCGAGGTTCCCGAGCGCGTCGCACGCACGCAGTTCAGCGGCCTCGAGCCGTTCGAGATCGGCCCCGACTCTGGCTTTGTGGTGGTCGGCGAGCGCACCAACGTGACCGGTTCGTTGCGTTTCCGGCGCCTGATTGAGAGCGGCGACTTCACCGGCGCGGTGCAGGTCGCGCTGGACCAGGTCCGCGGCGGCGCCAATCTGCTCGACGTCAACATGGACGCGGACCTGCTCGATTCCGAGGCGGCGATGGTCCGCTTCCTCAACCTGATCGCGACCGAGCCCGAGATCGCCCGGCTTCCGATCATGGTCGACAGCTCCAAGTGGTCGGTGCTCGAGGCCGGGCTGAAATGCGTCCAGGGCAAGGGCGTGTGCAACTCGATCAGCCTCAAGGGGGGCGAAGAGCCGTTCCTCGAACAGGCTCGGCTGGTGCGGGAATACGGAGCCGCCGCCGTGGTCATGGCGTTTGACGAGGTCGGTCAGGCGGACACCTTCGAGCGCAAGGTCGAGATCTGCAGCCGCGCTTATAAGCTCCTCATCGAGAAGGCCGGCTTCGAGCCCGAGGACATCATCTTCGACCCCAACATCCTTCCTATCGCGACCGGGATCGAGGAGCACGCCTCGTACGCGAAGAATTTCATCGACGCGACGCGTGAGATCAAAAAGCGCTTTCCACGCGTGCGCGTCTCGGGCGGCGTCTCCAACCTCTCCTTCTCATTCCGCGGCAACGACCGCGTGCGCGAGGCGATCCATTCGGCGTTCCTCTACCACGCGATCAAGGCCGGGCTGGACATGGGCATCGTCAACGCCGGCCAGCTGGTTGTCTACGAGGACATTCCGAAGGACCTGCTCGAGCTGGTCGAAGACATCATCTTCGATCGCCGGCCGGACGCCACCGAGAGGCTGGTCGAGTTCGCGAAGTCCGTCACCGGCGCAGGCGCCAAGCGCGAGAAGGACCTGGCGTGGCGCGAGGGAACCATCGAAGAGCGGCTCGCTTACGCCGTGCTGCACGGAGAGGTTGAGTTCATCGAAGCCGACGCCGAGGAGGCGCGGCTGAAGCTGGGCAAGCCTCTGCTCGTCATCGAAGGTCCGCTGATGGACGGCATGAAGGTGGTCGGCGACCTCTTCGGCGCGGGCAAGATGTTCCTGCCCCAGGTGGTCAAGAGCGCGCGGGCGATGAAGCGCGCGGTCGCCTACCTCGAGCCTTTCATGCAAGCGGAGAAGGAGGCCTCGGGGAGCCAGCGCGTGCGCGGCAAGCTGGTGCTCGCGACCGTCAAGGGCGACGTGCACGATATCGGCAAGAACATCGTCGGCGTCGTGCTCGCGTGCAACAACTACGAGGTCCACGATCTCGGCGTGATGGTGCCGGTGGACAAGATCCTCGACACCGCAATCGAGCTGGGCGCCGACGTCGTCGGCCTGTCGGGACTCATCACGCCGTCGCTGGACGAGATGGTCGTGGTCGCCAAGGAGATGACGCGCCGGCAGTTCACGATCCCGCTGCTGATCGGCGGCGCCACCACCTCCAAGCAGCACACCGCGGTCCGCATCGCGCCCGCCTACGACGGCTCGACGGTCCACGTGCTGGACGCCTCGCGCGTGATCGGCGTGGTTTCAGACCTCCTTGACGAGGACCGCCGTCACGTTTTCGACCGCGACAACCAGGCGCTTCAGGAGAGGCTCCGAACTCAGCACTCCACCTCACGGCGCCCCCTGCTCACGCTCACGGATGCGCGCACGAAGCGGCTGAAGCTTGCTTTCGACGACCTGCCCACGCCTCCGTTCGTGGGCACCCAGGTCATCGAACCCAGGATCTCGGAGCTGCGCGAGTACATCGACTGGACCTTCTTCTTCCACGCCTGGGAGCTGAAGGGAAAGTTCCCCGCCATCCTGGAGAGCCCGTCGCACGGCGCGGTCGCGCGCGAGCTGTTTGGGCACGCCGAGGAGATGCTCGACGAGATCGAGGCCAACGACTGGCTGAGAGCCAAAGGCGTCTACGGTTTCTGGCCCGCGACCACCGAGGGCGACGACATCGTCCTCGAGAACGGCGCGCGCTTTCCGATGCTGCGCCAGCAGGTCGACCACGGCGACGACAAGCCATATCTCTCGCTTGCCGACTTTGTCGGTCCGACCAAGGACCATATCGGCGCGTTCGCGGTTACGGCCGGCCTTGGCGTGGACGAGCTCGCGGCGCGATTCCAGGCCGAGCACGACGACTACCGCGCGATCATGGTCAAAGCGCTGGCGGATCGTCTGGCAGAGGCGTTCGCTGAGTACCTGCACGAGGTCGCACGCCGAGGTTGGTACGAGAACGAACCGAAGCACACGCGGGAGGAGCTGATCGGTGAGAAGTACCGGGGCATCCGGCCGGCGTTCGGCTACCCGGCGTGCCCGGACCACTCGGAGAAGCAGACGCTGTTCGACCTTCTGGACGCGCGTTCCATCGGCATGGAGCTGACCGAAAGCGGGGCCATGACGCCCACGGCCGCCGTCTCCGGCCTGTACTTCGCCCACCCGCAGTCGCGTTACTTCATGGTCGGGAAGATCGGCCGCGACCAGGTCGAGGACTACGCGCGGCGCAAGGGCATGACGACCGCCGAGGCCGAACGCTGGCTGCGCCCGAACCTCGCCTACGACGAGCAGTAATCACCGCCGATCCGACTGCCTGATCTACAGGAAACGGGTGCCGCGCGCGACGCGCTTCGGAGGCTGGTGCGCCTGGATGAACGCCGTCGGGTCGACGAACCGGTAGGGGAACGCCGGGAAACCTGAACACGCGCTCGGCGGCAGCGCGCCGTTCCACGCGTGCGATTCGAAATCGCCGTTGAAGACCGCAAAGTGCAGGTGAGTTCGGCTGCCCATGTCGGCGACGTCAGCGAATGCCTGGCCTCGCTTCACCTCGGTACCCGCGGTGAAACCCGGCCGCAGCCAGACATGCCAGTACTGCGTCATGACCACGCCCGTCGTCATCTGATGGCGGATCAGCACCCCGCCGCGAAACGTGGGGTCGATCTGGTAACCGGCGATCACGCCGTCGCCCGCGGCCACTACCGGCTGAATCCCCGTTGCGATGTCGGCGCCGGTGTGCAGCCATACCGCACCCGAAGCGCACGCTCGCAGCGCCTGGCCGTTGCAGTACCGCCACTGGCTGCCGAAGCCGAGGCAGTGCGGCGACCACGTGGGCAGCGGGTACTGGAAGACGCCGGCGGGATTGGCGGGGGCTTCGCGCCCCGGCGCAACCGGCGCAGCCGGCGCGGCCGGCGCCTCCGAGGGCTCGGTGGGAACCACCACAGTGGCCTTGACGAACCCCGCTCAGCCGATGTCGACGATCACGTTCTTGACCTCGGTGTAGAGGTCCAGCGCGTAGGGCCCGAGCTCGCGACCCCATCCGCTCTGCTTGTAGCCGCCCCAGGGCGTGACCGGGTCGACGATGTGGTAACAGTTGACGTAGACCGTGCCCGCCTTCAGCGCGTGCGCCACGCGGTGGGCGCGAGCGACGTTGTTCGTCCACACACCCGCGACCAGTCCGTAGATCGTGCTGTTGGCCTTCGCGACCAGGTCTTCTTCGTCGCTGAACGGGATCGCCGCCACGACCGGTCCGAAGATCTCCTCCCGCGCGATGCGCATGCTGCCGTCGACGTCGGCGAACACTGTCGGCTTGACGAAGTAGCCGGAGCCGAGGCCCTCCGGGCGGCCACCTCCCGCCAAGAGGCGCGCGCCTTCGTTGCTCCCGGTCTGGATGTAGCCCAGCACCCGCTCCATCTGTGTCTTCGAAACGAGCGGCCCCATCTGCGTCACCGGGTCGATGCCAGGACCGATGCGTGTCTGCTCCACTGTCTTGAGCAATTCGTCGAGCGCCTGGTCGTAGATCTTCTCCTGAACGAAAAGGCGCGAGCCGGCCGAGCACACCTGACCCTGGTTGAAAAAGATGCCGAAGAACGCGCCGGACACCGCCCTGCTCAGATCGGCGTCGGCGAACACGATGTTGGGCGACTTACCACCCAGCTCCAGGCTCACGCGTTTCAGGTTGCTGTCGGCTGATGCCCGGGCGATCAGCTTGCCCACCTCGGTCGAGCCGGTGAAGGCGATCTTGTCGACGTCGGGGTGCGCCGCGAGCCTTGCTCCGGCGTCCTCCCCGCGCCCCGGGAGAACGTTAAGCACGCCGTCGGGAAGCTCCGCCTCCTGCAGCAGCTCCGCGAGCAGGAGCGCGCTGAGCGGCGTCTCCTCCGACGGCTTGAGGACCACGCTGTTACCGCACGCAAGCGCCGGAGCGATCTTCCATGCCGCCATCAAGAGCGGGAAGTTCCACGGGATGATCTGCCCGACGACTCCGACCGGCTCGCGCAGCGTGTAGCTCAAGTACTTGCCGGGCAGAGAGACCTGCTGCGTCGCGCCGTCGAGCTTGGTCACCCATCCGGCGTAGTAGCGAAACGTCGCCGCGGCTAGCGGAGCGTGGAAGAGCAGCGCGTCGTTGATCGGCATGCCGTTGTCGAGCGTCTCGAGCTGGGCGAACTCCGTCGCCCGCTCCTCGATCATGTCGCCGACCTGCCACAGCACCTTCGCGCGCTCCGCTGGCGGCAGGTCGCGCCACGTGCCCCGGTCGAACGAACGGCGCGCCGCGGCCACGGCGCGGTCCACGTCTTCAGCGCCTGCCTCTGCCACCCGGGTCAGCACCTGCCCCGTGGCGGGATCCAACGTCTCGAATGTCTTGCCGCTGGCGGACTCGACCCACCGGCCGCCGATAAAGAGCTTCTTCGGCTGCGCCCTCAGGAACGCCGCCACCTCAAGGTCTTCGGCGACCGCCATGGCAGCATCGTACTCGTCAGTTAGGCTGTGGACGTGCTGATGGAAGTCACCTGCAGGTGCGGCTGGACGACGCGCGGATCGAAGTCCGAGGTCATCGCCAACATCCAGGCCCACGGCCGCTCCGAGCATCAACAGGAGATCACCCCGGCCGAGGTCCGCGCGATCTGGCGCACTGTCGAAAATGGCGCCAGGAGCGGACGGTCAGATGGCGCGGCGAATTAGCCAGGCGCGCCGCACCGTGAGGATGGCCGAATTGGCCGAGCAGATTGGCGGGCCGATCTCCTCGCTGCCATGGTCCGCGACCTTCGTCGCGCAGACGCTCGAAGTGCTTCCGGTCGGGTTCCGTGACGGATCTCTCTTCTGGATGAAACCGCTCCATGCGGAGTCGCTGCGGGTGGGCCTGCCGGCCTCGGCGAAACCCGCTGACGTGGTGCTCGACCTGTTGAGGTGGTACCCGCTCACGCCGGTCGTGGTCCATTCGACGTCGTGGCGCCACGAGGAGAGACGGATCATCCTCACGTACGTCGCCGTAGTCAGCCTGCCGTCGAGCCTGCCGCCCGATTCGCTGGTTGCCATGCCGGTGCGGCGGGCCGAGCTCGCTCGCGGCGAGGCGATGTCGGCGCCAAAGTCGATCGGTGTCGAGGCGGTGCTCGAGCATGCGCTCCGCCACCTCTCGTGGCTGATACGAGACGACCCCGCGGTGATGACGGCTCTCGCCGGATGGCAGGAAGTCCTGGCCGGATTTGAGCCAGAACCGTTTCGCGCACTGGCCTGACCGAGCTATCTGAGCGGGCGCGGCGGTGGGGCATTTTGCCCGCCTATCACGGTTGGCAGGGCGACCTTGTCCAGACAACTCCGGAGGTCGAGCACGCGATCCTCGAAGCGATGGGCGCGGCACGCGACCGTCCGCCTCGACGACGCCGCCCCAAGCTCCCAGCTGATCCTTGCTGGCCCGCGCCGAGGCGGGCATGGGGCTGGGCCGTCCAGCTCTACGCGCTGCGGTCGCGCGAAAGTTGGGGCGTCGGCGACCTCGCCGACCTCCGCCGGTTCGCGCGGTGGTCCCGCAAGGCCGGCGCGTCGATCATCCTGCTCAATCCGCTGGGCGCGCAGACGCCGACCCTGCCCTATGAGCCGTCGCCGTACTACACGTCGACCCGTCGCTTTCGCAACGCCATCTACCTGCGGCCCGAGGAGATCGAGGGCGCTGAAAGGATCGACTTGTCCTTTGAGCACGAAGCGGCGCAACGCCTCAATGAGCAGCGGATCATCGATTACGACCGCGTCTTCGGGCTCAAGTCAGAGGTACTCGGGCGGATCTTTCGCGTGGCGCCAGAACCTGAAGGGCTCGCCGCATACGTGCGCCTCCAGGGAACCGCGCTGCGAGACTTCGCGACCTTCAACGCCGTCTGCGAGGTTCACGGCCGAGCCTGGAGGGATTGGCCGCGAGACGTCGGCCATCTGGACACCGATCGCCTCGCGTACCACCAGTGGCTGCAGTTTCACGTCGACCAGCAGCTCGCTCGCGCCTCGCGCGAGATCGGGCTGATCAACGACGTGCCGGTCGGTTTCGCGTCGGATGGTTTCGACGCCTGGCGCTGGAGGGACTACCTGGCTCCGGGCATACGCGTCGGTGCCCCGCCAGACGAGTTCTTCCGCGACGGCCAGGACTGGGGCATCCCCGCTTTCAATCCGTGGAAGCTGGGCGATGCGCACTGGGCGCCATTCATCGACGCCATCCGCAGCGCGTCGCGTCACGCCGCCGGTGTGCGGCTCGACCACGTGATGGGCCTCTTTCGCCTGTACTGGATCCCTGAAGGATTGACCGCCGCCCAGGGCGCTTACGTGAAGTACCCCGCCGCAAACCTGCTCTCGCTGCTCGCCAACGAGAGCAGGAGGGAGCGGGCCTTTGTCATCGGCGAGGACCTGGGCCTGGTCGAGCCGGCCGTACGCAGGCACCTGCGAAGGAAAGGCTCGCTTTCCTACCGCCTGGTGTGGTTCGAGGGTTCCGAGCCGGAACAGTGGCCCCGCAACGCGGTGGCGGCCGTCGGCACCCACGACCTGCCGACTGTGGCGGGAATCTGGACGCGAAGCGAGCCGGAGCACCGGCTCCATCACCTCCGCGACAAGCTGGTGGCCATGACCCAGCTGCCCGAGGAGACATCGCCGGTCGACGTGGCCGTCGCCGTCTACCAGCGCCTGGCGCGCGGGCGCACCCGGATGGTGCTGGTCTCGATGGAAGACGCGCTCGGCGTGCACGAGCGCCCGAATGTGCCCGGCACGACCAACCAGTTCCCGAACTGGCGCCTCGCATTGCCCTACAGCCTCGAGGAGATCGAGCATCTAGATGGCGTGCAGCGCATCGCAGCAGCGATGAAGTCGGCTGGGCGATGAGCGTTTTCGACTGCTTGTATCTTTGCCTCAGTGGTCCAGCGGTCGCGGCTTGAGAGAACCGACCTCGACTTTTACCCGCTGAGCAATCTGCCCAAGGCCGGAGCCGGAGATCCGTCGGACCTGCCGATGACCGTGAAGATCCTGCTCGAAGGACTCGTCCGGATGGCAGAAGAAGGCGTCACCGAAGAGTCGAACGTCGGGGTGCTGGCTCGCTGGCCGGCGGCGCCACCCGCCGACTCTGAGCTGCCGTTCCTGCCGGCCCGTGTGCTCATGCAGGACTTCACGGGCGTGCCTGCCGTCGTTGACCTCGCCGCGATGCGCTCGGCGATGCAGCGCGCGGGCAAGGACGCCGGCAGGGTCGATCCCCTCGTGCCGGTGGACCTGATCATCGACCACTCCGTGCAGGTCGACTCATTCGGGTTTCGGGATTCGTACACGCGCAACATCCAGAAGGAGATCGAGCGCAACCGCGAGCGCTACTCGCTCTTGCGTTGGGCGCAGCAGGCGTTCCATAACTTCTCGCTCGTACCTCCGGGCATGGGCATCTGCCACCAGGTCAACCTCGAGTACCTCGCAAAGGTTGTCCAGGTGCGCGATCTCGGCGGCAAGAAGGTCGCGATCCCCGACACCCTGATGGGGACCGACTCCCACACGACGATGGTCAACGGCCTCGGCGTCCTGGGTTGGGGCACCGGCGGGATCGAGGCGGAGGCCGCCATTCTCGGCCAGCCGGCTTACCTCGCGTCTCCTGTCGTCGTAGGCGTGCGATTCACCGGCGCCCTGCCGGCCGGGTCGACCGCCACCGACCTCGTGCTGACGCTCACTGAGATGCTGCGCAAGCACGGCGTCGTCGACAAGTTCGTCGAGTTCTGCGGCGACGGCCTGTCCAGCCTGTCGGTGCCCGACCGCGCGACTCTCAGCAACATGTGCCCTGAGTACGGCGCGACTTCCGCGCTGTTCCCGGTCGACCACCAGACGCTTCGCTACCTCGAGGTGACCGGCCGGGACCGCGAGCAGATCGACCTCGTCGAGCGCTACACGAAGGAGCAGGGCCTGTTCAGGGTGGACGGCGCACCGACGCCGAAGTTCACAGAGCTTCTCGAGCTCGACCTCGGCAAGGTGGAGTCCAGCGTGGCCGGTCCGAAGCGTCCGCAGGACCGCGTCGCGCTGCCCGAGGTCTGGAAGAGTTTCACGTCGGCGTTCACCAAGTCACCCAAACCAGAGCCGGAGGCGATCTCGCGCCTGACCGAAGAAGGCGGTCCGATCAACGGCCGGGCGGCGGTCGCGGTCGCGGCCAAGCCCGAGGCAAGAGTCGAGAACGGGTCGGTGGTGATCGCGGCGATCACCAGCTGCACCAACACCTCCAACCCGTCGGTCATGGTCGCGGCAGGTTTGCTGGCGAAGAAAGCCGTCGAGCGCGGCCTGACCGTGCACCCCTATGTGAAGACGAGCCTGGCGCCGGGTTCTCGCGTCGTCACCGACTATCTCGAGACCGCAGACCTGCTCGAGCCCCTGGAGAAGCTTGGATTCTTCCTGGTCGGTTACGGGTGCACGACGTGCATTGGCAACTCGGGTCCGCTGTCGAGCCCCGAAATCGAAGCCGCCGTGACCAAAGAGGACCTCAGCGTGGTCGCGGTGCTCTCCGGAAACCGCAACTTCGAGGCCCGCATCCATCCGCTCGTCAAGGCGAGCTACCTTGCCTCACCGCCCCTGGTCGTCGCGTTCGCGCTGGCCGGCACCGTGCACAAGAACCTGGCGAAAGAACCGGTTGGGCAAGCAGCGGACGGGAAGCCCGTGATGCTGTCTGAGCTGTGGCCCACCCAGGAAGAGGTCAACGCCGTCGTCCAGCAATGCGTCAAGCAGGAGATGTTCAAGCGCGAGTATTCGCGCATCTTCGAAGGCGATGAGCACTGGAAGTCGATGGAGGCCCCCACCGGACCGATCTTCGCATGGGATCCCAGCTCGACATACGTGAAAGAGCCGCCCTACTTCGAAGGATTCACACCACAGCCGAAAACGCTCACGGACATCGACGGCGCACGGGTGCTCGCGATGGTCGGCGACTCTGTGACGACCGACCATATCTCACCTGCCGGCGCCATCCCGGTCGACGGCCCCGCCGGCCGTTATTTGATCGAGAAGGGGGTCGATCGCTTCGACTTCAACAGCTTCGGCGCGCGGCGTGGCAACCACGAGGTGATGGAGCGAGGCACGTTCGGCAACATCAGGCTGCGCAACGCGCTCGCCTCACGCGAGGGTTACTGGACGCGTCATCTTCCGAGCGGTGATGAGGTCACGATCTTCGACGCCGCCCAGCGCTACAAGCAAGAAGGGGTGCCGCTGATCGTGCTTGCCGGCAAGGAGTACGGCACCGGGTCGTCCCGCGACTGGGCGGCCAAAGGCCCGCTTCTTCTGGGCGTGCGGGCGGTGATAGCGGAGAGCTTCGAGCGCATCCACCGCTCCAACCTCGTGGGCATGGGCATCCTGCCCCTCCAGTACGCCCCGGGCGAGAACGCGCAGACGCTCGGCCTTTCCGGTCACGAGCGATTCACGATCCAGGGTCTCGAGACGATCAAACCCGGCCAGCGCGTCGAGGTCGAGGTCACATCAGACGAGGGCAAGGTCACCCGCTTTGCGGCAGGTGCCCGCGTCGACAACGAGACCGAGGTCGCCTACCTCCACCATGGAGGAATCCTGCCCCTGGTCCTCCGCGAGCTGATCGCGAAGGAGTAAAAAGGAAGGCCCCTCCGGCGCCTGCGGCGCCACCTCCCCATAAATGGGGAGGAAGCTAAGCGGCGGTTTCGGCCGTCTCGCCCGTCCGGATCGGCGTCCTGCGCTCATGGCCGCATTCCGGACACTCGAACAGACCGACCACGATGTCAGGCCGGTTGGAGTCGGAGTGCATGGTGCGCAGCTGCATGGGCACGCTTGCCTCGTGCCGGTCGCAAGCCGGGGCCTCTTCGTAGGTCATGCCAATGACGGTAGCGTCAAAGCTGAACGCCTCCTAGTGCCCCTCCCACAACCCTGACGCCATCTTGCTTGTCCCCGATGCACACCCTAAGCTTGCCTTGATGGCCGCCAAAAGGGTCGAGGCGGAGACCGAGGCGCCGCGGCCGACGGTGCGCGAGGCAATGCGATCCGTGCTTGCTTCGGCCAAGCTCGTGGCCGGGGCCGACGGTCTCGACCGCCAGGTCGAATGGGTGCGTTTGATGGAGACGCCCGAGGTCCAGCCGCGCGCCGGCGACCTCATGTTCACGAGCGGCTTCCCGATCAAAGACGACCTCGATGCCCAGATCCGGCTGGTCGGCCGGATCGCCGAAGGCGGCGGGGCCGGCCTGGTCGTCCGCCCTCTGCCCTACCTGCGGCGGCTGCCGCCCGAGATGGTCACCGAGGCCGACCGCCTGAAGGTGCCCCTCTTCACGATCTCGTCCGACGTCCAGTTCGTCGACCTGATGTCGCCGCTGCTCGAACGCATCATCAACGCCGAGCACTGGCGGCTGAAGCGCTCGATCGAGATCCACCGCCGGTTCACCGAGCTCGTCCTCGACGGCAAGGGCGTGAACGAGATCTGCCGGACCCTGGCCGACCTGCTCGAGAGCGCTGTCGTCGTCGAGGACGCCAGCTTCCATCTGCTCGCACACGCCGGCGGCAGCGCGGACGCCCACCGCAAGGAGACGATCCTCCGTCAGGGCACTCCGCATCGCGTCCTCTACGACCCGCAGATCCAGCGCACTCTCCGCGAGGTCGAGGCCAAGCGCGGACCGGTCAAGGTGCCGGCGTTTCCACACCTCGGCATGTCGCGCGAACGCCTGATCGCGCCGATCCTGGCCGCCAACCAGGTGCTCGGCTACATCTCGATCCTCGACCATCCGCCCCACAACGAAGAGCTCGCCTTCATGGCCATCGAGCAGGCGGCCCTCGTGCTCGCGCTTTCGATCGCCAAGGAGCGTGAGCTGTCGGAGGTCGAGGGACGCGTCCGCGGTGAGTTCCTCGAGGACCTGCTCCACGGCACGTACGGCGACGAGGCGGCGGCCCAGCGCCGCGCCCGCCACGTCGGCTATCCGCTTCACGGCAGCCACATCGTTCTGCTCGTCGACATCGATGACTTCCGCGGTTTCAACCGCGCACGGCAGATCTCCGAGGACGCCATCCAGGCGCTGAAGCGCGAATTCCTACGCCGGGTCACCGGGGTGGTGCGCGCGAGCTACCAGCGGGCCCTGGTCCAGGGCCGATCCGACCAGGTGGTGGCCCTGCTGCCCCTCGGCACCGAGATCGGCGACCACCAGGCGCGCAGTCATGCCCTCGGCCTGCAGGTCCAGCAGGCGATCGGCGAATGGAAGCCTGGCTTCACGATCTCGGTGGGGTTCAGCGCCCCGATCGAGGCGCCGAGCGGTGTCGAGGGCGCTCTGCGCGAGGTCACCTCGGTGATGGAGTCGCTCGCCCGGTTCAAGCGATGGGGACAGGTCGTGGCCGTGCCCGAGCTCGGGCTGACCGGGCTTTTGGCCGCGGTGAGCGATGAGCGCCTTGTCGACTACAGCCGTCGCCATCTCGGGCCGCTGATCGAGCACGACAGCGCTCGTAAGGGCGCCCTGGTCGCGACCCTGCGCGCCTACCTCGAGACAGGCGAGCAGCAGCACGCCGCGCAGCGGCTGCGCGTCCATCCCAACACGCTCCGCTACCGCCTCGACCGCATCCGCGAGATCACGGGGCTGAACCTGGAAGATCCCGAGACGCGCCTGAACCTGTCGGTTGCGCTGCGGGTCCAGACGCCGCTCGGCATGTAGGAACCGCATAACCAAAACCCGATTCTTTTGGTAGCCGCGCACTAGCCCCGTTGGGCGACGGACGCTAGCCTTCCGTGCAGTGCCCCCCGCTCTTTCTCGATCGCGCCTAGCGTGGCCGGGGGTCCTCCCGGCAGCCCGCGCTGCCTGCGGCATGGGCTTCGTCGCCACGCCGGACAGCGGTCATGAGGCGGTCGCACTCGGCGTCCTTGCCCTCGCCCGCCTGGCACACCGTGGCGGTCTCGACGCGGACGGCAAGAGTGGAGACGGGGCCGGCCTGCTGATCCAGGTGCCGGGGCGCATCGTCGGTGGCGCCTACGGCGTCGTGGCGCTCTTCGACTGGGACGAGCGCTCGCGCAACGTGGTCGAAGAGGCCGTTGCTGAGCATGGCATGCGCCTGGTCGGGTGGCGCCAGGTGCCTGTCGACCCGGACTCGCTCGGACAGCGGGCCCGAGAGACGATGCCCGCGATCTGGCATGGCCTGATCGAGGATCCCGGACTCGACCCGGTCGAGTGGGAACACAGGCTCTATCGCGCGCGGCGTCGCGCTGAACGGACCGCCGAGGGCGAGGGCGTGCGTATGTACATCGCGTCCTGCTCCAGCCAGACCGTCGTCTACAAGGGGTTGATGGCGGGCACGCGGCTCGCCGACTTCTACCTCGACCTGAGGGACGAGGCGTGCGAGAGCAAGCTCGCGGTCTTCCACCAGCGCTACTCGACCAACACGATGCCGGACTGGCGTCTCGCGCAGCCGTTCCGGATGCTCGCGCACAACGGCGAGATCAACACCATCACCGGCAACCGTGCGTGGATGCGAGCGCGTGAGGCAGAGCTCGAGCCCAATCTCCGCGGCGCCATCTGGCCCGAGGGATCCGACTCCGCCTCACTCGACAACGCGCTCGAGCTGCTCGTGCAGCGCGGGTGGGAGGTCAGCGAAGCGCTGATGAGCCTCGTGCCCGACGCGTGGGAGGGTCGAGGCGACCTGGCCGCCGCGGTGCGCGATTTCTATCGCTACCAGTCGATCCGGTTCGAGCCCTGGGACGGCCCGGCCGCGCTCGCCTTCAGCGACGGCACCATCGTCGGCGCGGCGCTCGACCGCAACGGGCTGCGGCCGCTCCGATGGCAGCGCACCAAAGACGGTCTCGTGGCCGCGGCGTCGGAGGCGGGCGTGGTGACGATGGCGCCCGCGGATGTCGTCGAGCGGGGCAGGCTCGGTCCAGGACAGATGCTGCTCGTCGACACCCGCGATGGATCGCTGCTCCGCGACGCAGACGCCAAGGAACGTGCCGCGGCACGCCACGACTACGCGCTCCTGGCTGACCGGGTGCTGATACCCGTCGAGCGGCATCACGTCGACCTCGAGCCGCTGGACGATCTCGCGGCGCAGCACGCCCTCCATGGCTGGGGCTTCGAGGACGTCAAGTTCGTGGTCGACGCCATGGCAGAGTCGGGAGCGGAGCCTGTGTACTCGATGGGGGACGACATCCCGATCGCCGCGCTGGGACGCACGCCGCGGCGCGTCTACGGCTACCTGCGGCAGCGGTTCGCGCAGGTGACCAACCCCGCGATCGACCCGCTGCGTGAGAAGGCGGTGATGTCGCTGCGCGTTTTGCTCGGCGCCCGTCTCCTCACGCTCGAGCCGGAAGGCGGCGCCGACCGCGCGCTGCTGCGACGGCACCACCCGGCCGTGCCCACTGAAGACGGCGGGCCCGCGCAGGGCGGACCGCAAGACAAGCTGCTCGAGCTCGACTCCCCGGTGCTTGGCGCCGCCGAGCTGGCCAGGGTCCTCGAGGACGCGGTGGTGCTCGACGCCACCTACGCGCCTGACGAATCGCTGCGCGACGCTTTGCAGCGCCTTCGTCGGGAAGCGGCGGCGGCGCGGGGCGTGATCGCCCTGAGCGACCGGCGCTCGGCGCAGCACCGGCTGCCAGTGCCGATGGCGCTCGCGGTCGGGGCCGTGCATTCGCACCTGTTGGAAACGGGCCGGCGTATGACGACGGACATCGTCGCGATCGCGGGTGACGCGGTGGATGTGCACGACGTCGCGTGCCTGATCACGATCGGCGCGACCGCGGTGCATCCATATCTCGCTTTTGCAACCGTGGCCCAGCCCCATCCCCCGGCTTCGCCGGGGAATTCCCTCCAAAGCGGGGAAGACAGCATCGCCAAGTATCGCAAGGCGCTCGAAGCAGGGCTGCTCAAAGTGATGGCGAAGATGGGCATCTCATGCGTGACCAGCTACCGGGGCGCCGAGGTGATCGAGGCGCTCGGCCTGGGCGCCGAGGTGATGGAGCTCTGCTTCCCGGCCGTACCGTCCCGGATCGGAGGCGTCGACCTTGCCGACATCGAGCGCCTGGCCCGAACGCGACCCGCTGCGGTCCCGGACCACGGCCGCGTGCGCTTTCGCAAGGCAGGCGAGCACCACGCTTACAACCCGCACGCAGTGCGCGCCGCGCAGAAGGCGGCGCAGACCGGAGACGCGGAGGCGTACCGGGAGTGGCGGCGGCTGTCGAGCATGGGCGAGCCGCAGTCGTTGCGCGAGCTGATGCGGATCAAGGAATGTAGCCGGCCGGTTCCGCTCGAGGACGTGGAACCGGCGGCCGATATCGTCAAGCGTTTTGTTTCCACCGCGATGTCACTGGGCGCGCTGTCGCCTGAGGCGCACGAGGCGCTGGCGATCGCAATGAACCAGGTCGGGGCGCGCTCCAACTCAGGCGAAGGAGGCGAGGATCCCGACACCTACGACGACGACGAAGGAGTGCGACGCGACAATCGCGTCAAGCAGGTGGCGTCGGCGCGATTCGGGGTCACACCTAGTTACCTGAAGCGCGCGGACGAGCTCGAGATCAAGATCGCGCAGGGCTCGAAGCCGGGCGAAGGCGGGCAGCTGCCGGGCCTCAAGGTCACAAGCCTCATCGCGCGCCTGCGCCACGCCCAACCAGGCATGCAGCTCATCTCACCCCCGCCCCACCACGACATCTATTCGATCGAAGACCTGGCCCAGCTCATCCACGACCTGAAGACGGTCAACCCGCGCGCCCGCATCGGGGTGAAGCTCGTCTCCGAGGCCGGTGTCGGCACGATCGCGGCCGGCGTGGCCAAAGCGCGCGCCGACTACATCCTGATCTCGGGCCACGACGGAGGCACCGGTGCCTCGCCCCTTTCTTCGATCAAGAACGCCGGCGCGCCATGGGAGCTGGGTCTCGCCGAGGCGCAGCAGGTGCTCGTGTCGAACCGGTTGCGCGAGCGCGTTAGCCTGCGCACCGATGGCGGTCTGCGCAGCGGGCGCGACATCGTGATCGCCGCGCTGCTCGGCGCAGAGGAATTCGGATTCGGAACGGGCGTGCTCGTCGCGCTCGGCTGCGACATGGCCAGGCAGTGCCACCTCAACACCTGCCCGACCGGCATCGCCACCCAGCGCGAGGATCTCCGCGCCAAGTTCGAGGGGCGGCCCGAGCATGTCATCAATTACATCTTCCTGATCGCCGAGGAGGTGCGCGATCACCTGGCTCGGTTGGGCGCGCGGTCGGTCGAGGAGGTCGTCGGGCGGGTCGAGCTGCTCGAGCAGGATGCCGGCGCCGCGCTCGACCTCTCGTACGTCCTGGCGGGCACCGACGCGACTCTTCCTCGACGGCGCGCATGGAAGCGAAATGGCGATGCGCCCGCCACCGCGCCGCCAAGCGGGGACATCGACAACTCGCGGCGCACCGTCGGGGCCCACCTTGCGCGCGGCGAGCGGCGCAGCTACAGAGGCAGCGCGGGCCAGAGTTTCGGCGCCTTCCTCGACGACGACGTCGAGCTCACGCTGGAAGGCCAGGCCCAGGATTATGTCGGCAAGGGCATGGGCGGCGGCGTCATTGCGATCCGACCGTTCTCCAACGACGGTGCGGCCGATCCCGTGCTTGCCGGCAACACGATCGGCTACGGCGCGACCGGCGGCAAGCTGTTCATCGCTGGTCGTGTGGGCGAGCGCTTCTGCGTGCGCAACTCGGGTGCGATCGCGGTGGTCGAGGGCGCGGGCGATCACTTCTGCGAGTACATGACCGGTGGGGTCGCCGTCGCTCTCGGGCCGGTCGGCTGGAATGCGGGCGCCGGAATGACCGGCGGCGTCGCTTACGTCGTCGAAATTCGACAGCTGAACGCGGACAGCGTCGCGGCTCGCGAGGTGCCCGTCGAGGATGCCGATGAGCTCAAAGCGCTGGTCGAGGAGCATCACCGCCGCACCGGCAGCGTTCGGGCTGCCGGCATGCTTGCCGATTGGGAGTCGGCGCTCAAGCAATTCCGTCAGATCGTGCCGGTGGCAGCCACTGCGCCGGCAGCCGCCGCAACGCCAGACGAGGCCGCTGAACAGGCTCCCAAAACGGCCGCGTAGCCTAAGCTGGATCTCATGCGACGTCCGTTCGTTCTCGCCTTCTGCGCGGCTTTTTTCCTGGTCGCCGCATGCGGCTCGATCGGCGGGCCACAGGCCCACACCATCTCGCTTGCATACAAGACCGGCGAGAGCTACAAGTACACGCTGCACGCCGTCCTCAGCTACACCATCGGAGCCGAGGGCTTTTCGATCCCGTTCAACCTCGACATGACCGGCAAAGAGACGATCGCCGTGAAGTCGGTTGACTCGAGCGGCACCGCGGACCTGACCGTCGACCTGACCGACCTGACGGTCAAGACGACGACCAACGGCACCACCAACACGACGACGACGACCACGGCGACGACCGTCGAGATGAAGGTCGGCTCGGACGGGCGGATTGTGAGCGTGAACGGGGGCAGCTTCAGCAACGGCTCCCTGCCCGGGCTGTCCGGCACGGAAGGCGGGTTGGTCAGCGCCATCCTCCCCGACAAAGCGGTCAAGCCCGGGGACACCTGGACCAAGGACTACGACCAGGCCAACCCCACGGGGACCGGCTCGGTCCACGTCACCAGCAAGAACAAGTACGTTCGCGACGAGCAGGTCAAGAGCGTCAACACCGCGGTGGTTCAGTCCAACCTCGCAAGCAACATCGACCTGACGCTCGACATGTCGGCGCTGGGGGGCCAGGGCGGCACGTCGCTCTTTCCTTCGACCGGCGCGCTCAAGAGCCTGTCCATGAAGGGCACGACCACCTCGGACGTCACATCGTGGATCGATTCCAGCGCCCACCGCTTGGTCAAGACCCACTCCACCGGAACCGTCGACGCGACCATGACCCTGAACATGGCAGCGGGCGGCACCACGCCAGGCCTGACCGGCCCGATCACATTCAAGGGCACCCAGACAATGGACATGAATCCTGCCTGACACGGCAGTGATTCGCCCGGCGCTGGAAGCGCAGCGCAGGGCAGAGCAAGAGTTCGTCGATAGAGCGCGCCAGTCCGAGACCGCGCCACGGGGCTGGCCCGCCGCGATCGTCATGTTCCACATCGGCATGTGGCGAGAACGCATGCGCGACGCGCTGACCGACGTCAGCGAGGGCAGGGATTACCAGCCACCACCGGCCAACATCGATGAGTTCAACGACGCGGAGTTGGCGCGCGGGATCGGCACTCCACTGACGGACGCTGCGGCGCGAGCGGACCACCTGCTCGGGGAGATCACCGACTTATACGAGAAGGTCGGTTATCAGCCCATGGAGTGGTACATCGCGAGAACGACGAAGGAGGCGGTGCTGCGAAACAGCTACACGCATCCCCGTCTTCATCTCTTCGCGTACTACCGCGAGAACGGCCTTCGCGAGCCGGCGCATCAGCTGTTCGAAGGCGCGGTCTCCGAGATGAGAGCGGCTGCCGCGCCCGCGCTTGTGATGGGCACCGTGCTCTATAACCTGGCTGCGGTCCGGGTGCAGGAGGGTCAGAGGGACGAGGCCATCGCGCTCCTGCAGGAGGCATTTCCCCTGCGCCCCGACATGAGGCAAACCGCGGCCGGCGACTCAGACCTCGACGAACTGCGCCAGGATCCGCGCTTTCAAGAGCTGCTCAAGAGCTAGCCGCGGCCCGGATTTTGTCGAGGACTCGCATGTTTGCGATCGACTCGCTCAATGGGATTGCAACCGGCCTGTCGTGCAGGACGCTGTTGCCGAACGACTCGACCATCAGCTGATAGGGATCATGGGGGTCGAATCGGGAAGTGAAGGGTCGGGTTCGGTGTTCCACGGCGTCGTGGGTGATGACGGTCAGCTCCTGCTCCTCAGGCGACTCGATGCTGACCCACACGGACGCGGTCGTTTCGTGGGGGAACTCGAGCAGGGCGCTCACGGTCATGTCCACGTCGTTCGAGATCCTCGCGGCCGCGTGCACCTCGGTCGGCTCACCCAGGATCCATCGCGAAACGCTCACCGCGTAGCAGCCCACATCCATGAGCGCGCCGCCGCCGAGCGCGGCCTGCAGCCGGATGTCCGCGTCGTCCTTGACCGTGAACCCAAAAGTGGCGCGCACGTGCATCGGATCGCGCAAGCCCTTGACGAATTCGCGCATGGCGGGATGGAACCGGTACATGAAAGCCTCCATGAGGTGCTTGCCGGACGAGGCCGCCGCGGCGGCCATCTCCTCCGCCTCCAGTGCGTTCATGGCGAGCGGCTTCTCGCACAGCACGTGCTTGCCCGCCTCGAGCGCTCGCAGCGTCCATTCCCGATGCAGGTTGTTCGGGAGCGGGTTGTAGACGGCATCGATGCGCGGGTCGGCCAGCAGAGCCTCGTACGATTCCGCGACGACCGCGTCGCTGTAGGGGGCGAGCATGGCGCGAGCACGCTCTGGGTTTCGGCTCGCCATGGCCACGAGCCGGCCGTTGCTCGAGGCGCCGATCGCGGCCAGAACGGCGCGCCGGGCGATATCGGCCGCCCCCAATACGCCCCAACCGACGCGGCGGGCTATATCTCGACCTTGAGCTGCGCGCCGCCGCGCGAGATCGATTCCGTGGCCGCCTCCATGACCGCCACCGTCCGTCGCGCCTCCTCCGCCGTCACCGCGAGTGGCTCTCCCCAGGCGAGATGGTCCGCGAGGTTGCGGTAAAAACCATTCTCGTCGCGCCGCGGAAGACTCAGCACCTCTTCGTGGGCGCCTTCGCCGGCTGCGCGAAACACTCTCATCCGGGCCGGGAAATCCGCCGGTACCGGCTCAGCGGCCCAATCGCCAATGACTGCGCCGCGGGTCCCGAGCAGGTACCACTTTGGTTTGCGCGCGGCAGCGATGTCCGATTGCAGGAAGGTCGCCTGGGCGCCGCCGACGAAGGTCAGGTCGACGCGGACCTGGTCCGCGTTGGTGACGTCATGCCAAACGCGTTTGTGCGCTTGCGCGGCGATGCTCCGGACGGTGTCGGGGAAGAGCTGGAGGATCCAGTCGAAATAGTGCGAGCCCCAGTCGTAGATGGTTCCGCCGGAGACCGGTTCATGGCTGTGCCAGAAATCGCATGGGTGGTCGTGGCCGCCGATGAACGACTCCATGTAGAAAGGTTCGCCGATGCGGCCTGACCGCACGACCTCGTGCATCGCTAGATAATCCGGGTCCCAGCGCCGGCTCTGGTAGACCGTGAGCGTCAGATCGCGGGCGGCGGCGGCGTCGATCATGCGGTCCGCGTCCTTCACGTGCACCGCAAACGGTTTCTCGCACACCACGTGCTTGCCGGCATGGAGCCCCGCGAGCACCGGCTCGACATGCGCGCTGGGTGGTGTGCCGACAACCACCAGGCCGATGCCTGGATCGTCGAGCATCTCCTCCTGGCGCTCATGCACTCGGACCGGCCAGTCCCGAGCCGCCATCTCGCGCCGCTCATCCGAAAGGTCGCAGACACCGCTCAGGCGCAAGCCGCTGGTGGCCGTGATCGAAGCCGCGTGGTCGCGGCCGATCGCGCCGTAACCGATGAGCCCCACGCCCACCGGCGCCGCGGCCGTCCTACCGGCGGCGAAGATGAGCAACCGTCCGACAAGCTTTTGAAAGTTGGGATCCTCATACGTTGCGGGCTCGTGTCCAAGACCCACGTAGACGAAGCGACCGGCGCCATGGCGGCGCTCGTACGCCACAACCTGCTCGGTGAACCGCCAGCTGGCGCGCAGCAAGACCGATGCATCGACGGGCGGACCCTCCGAAAGGTAGAGCTCGTCGGACAGCTTCCAGTCCCCATCGAGCCGCTGGGTCACGGGATGGTCTCCGTCAGGGTGCACGACCAGTTCGGTCAGCGGTCCAAGACCCCCTGGAGTCCACCCCGCCATCTCGGCGATCGTCTCCGACGACAACCACGCGTCCAGCGTGCTGTGGAGCACGACCAGGGCGCCTCCCCTGCGCACGAACGTGCCGAGGGCCGATGCCTGGCGCGGCGCGAGCGGCTGATCGGTGGCCGCGAGGACGACGTCGTGGCCCGAGGGGGTCAGGGGGCCAGTCTCCACGCTGAAGCGCTTTCCGTCGAGCGTCCTCATCAACGGGAGCGCAGCGCGGGCGTACTCGTGTGGCCCGTTCTCCAACACGGCGAGCACAGACACCCTTTCGCTCATCAAGCGGCCTTCCTTTCTGACCCGTGACCGATCCGCCGGAGCACGTCAAGCGTGCGCTCGGCGGCATTCGCCCATGTATAACCTCTCGCCAGGCGCTTGCCTTCCGCGCCCAGCTTCTGACGCAGGGCCTCGTCGGCCAGCAGCCTCTCGAGCGCACCGGCGATGGCGGTGATGTCCTCGGCGTTGACGGAGATCGCCGCGCCGACCGCAAGCTCGGGCAGCGCGCCCGCAGCCCCGACCACCGCGGGCACGCCACGAGACATCGCCTCGAGAAGCGGAAGCCCGAACCCCTCATAAAGGCTCGGGAAGGCAAGCACCGACGCCGACTCGTACAGGGCGGCAAGCGTCGGCTCGTCGACGTGGCCCAGATAGCGGACCCCCGGCTCAGCCGCGATCCGCTGCAGGGTGTCGCCGTACGCCCACCCGGCGCGACCCGCGATGACCAGCTGCGGCACTCCCGGACGACCGTTGATGATGAAGGGCAGCGAACCCCGGCCCCGAAGGTGGCGATAGGCCGCGAGCAACCTCGGGTAGTTCTTGCGCGGTTCGACGGTACCGACCGCGAGGACAAACCCCGGATCGACGCCCTCTGGGAGCGGCCCGGCGGTCACCGCGGACGGCACTCCTTCCGCTATCACCTCGACCTTTTCCTCGAGCCCGGGAATCCTGTAGAGCTGGAGTAGGTCGCGCCGCGTCGACTCGGAGGGAACGAGAACCGCCGCGGCCTGGCGGAGCGCTGGCGGGAGTGTGGCGCGAAAGTAAAGCCGCTGCTGCCAGGGCACCTCGCGTGGCCGGATCCGAAAGGCGAGGTCGTGAACGAAGATCGCGGCAGGCGGCGCGCCGTTGCGCCGGAATGGCGGGCCGGGCCAGTACGGGTAGAGGATGGCGTCTGCCTCCAGCTTGGGCTCCATCGCGGGCAGCCACCTCGATTTCAGGACCAGCTCGTGGCGATAAGGAGAGAGGACCGCCTCGCAATCGAGCTCGCGGAGCGATTCCGGCCGCTCCCGGCTGCACAGGAGCACGAACTCGTCTTGTGAGCGGCCCTCGATGAGGGCTTTCGACAGCTCGACCGCCACCGTCAGCATCCCCACCCGTTGCGGGCGCCAGCATGCCGTTACGTCGATGGCGAACCTGGCCATGAGATGACTCTAAGAGAGCCGCCAGACCCCCTGCGCGCTACCGCCCGCCCAGAGGTAACATGACGGTTGAGCTGAATCTGACCCTCCCTCCTTTCTGAAGGTCCTCTGCCCCCCGGTGGAGGGCCTTCTCTACGTATGAGAGGGAACCCAAATGGTTCCCTCTCGTCGGCCGGTCGGCTCCGCCGACGGGCCTGCTCTCTTTCCGGTATACGGTTGGGATTTTTCTGAGTGGTCACTCGAGGCAACGCTTGGGTGGCTTCTGGGTTTGTGTGTTGCGGCCGGAGCAAGTCCGGCCGCCAAGGCGACGCTTTATGAGGGGAAACCCAAGATGGTTCTCATCGCGCGTGCGGCTTCGCCGCAGGCGCTGCTCTCTTTCCGGTATACGGTTGGGATTTTTCTGAGTGGTCACTCGAGGCAACGCTTGGGTGGCATCTGGGTTTGTGTGTTGCGGCCGGAGCAAGTCCGGCCGCCAAGGCGATGTTGGTTAGCTAGTTAGTTTCTGAGGAGCGGATCGCGAATGCGCAGTCGAATGTGCCCGTCACCGAGCCACACTCGACCTCTTCGACGTACCAGTCGTTGGCGAGTCCCGCCCAGCGCAGGATCGTCTCGATGCTCGATGTCCACACATGGCACGACTTCACGGTCTTGATGCGCCCGAGCGCGAACATGTTCGAGAAGTTGACAAGCCAGAACTGGTGCTCGTCGACCTGCAGCCACGCGTGCGTGTGCTCGCCGCGTACGTTGTCCATGGCCTCGGTGAAGTTCTTGACCACGCCGGCGAGCTTGCGTTGCCGGCCGGGGACGAAACGCCGCGCCCCGCCCAGTCCGTGCCGGCCTTCGGCAAGCCAGCGCTCGGTTGCCCGCCGGCCCCACGCCCGAATCATGTCCTCGGACTCGGGGCCGTAGATCGTCTCTAACGCCTCGTTGAGCCGGCTCAGCGACTCGACCGGCGATGAGAGCTGATCGTCGTGAGGCGCGTCCTGCTCGATGTACTGGACCAATCCGGCTGCGTACGCGACCTCGGGCCAGCGGTCGCCCGTGACATCGCGCGCGACGTGCACGAAGTTGCTGAAGTGAGAGTTGAGGATGAAGCGGCCCCTGGCCCGCGCAGGCCGCACACCCATCAGCTCCAGGGTCCGGATCGTGGATGCGCCCGCCGCAGTCGGTGTCGGCAGTGGTGAACCGTGGAGTATCGGGGGCGGCGGAGCCGAAGGGATGGCGCGCATCGAAGTGGTGTCGGGACCATTTGACGCCGTGGCCGGCCGCGGCAGCACGGCGACACCGCCTG
>WNGI01000354.1_pt1 | contig 32794 bp, 28 predicted proteins | sample 5400621 | NCBI WGS metagenome assembly WNGI01 (sample SAMN13153374, study PRJNA577476) | soil metagenome | isolation source: 20 cm soil or saprolite under Garry oak tree replicate 1 | place: USA:California | collected 2016-06-15
GGACGAGACACAATCCAACTGACAAACTTTCTTATACGTTGTTGATCCGTTGCTTCATCGTCCCAAGGCGTTTACTGTTCATGAGTTACAAAACGACAAGCAGACTGTCCGGGCGGACCGTCTCACCCTCTGGCCCTCGCTTCTTGGGAGGTGTGCTGTAGGAGTTCATGCCGAGCGGGGCCGGACGATCATTCCGGTCTCGATTCCGCGCGGGCTTCTGAAAAAGGGGCCCGCGCTTTTCGTTTTCGGATTTCTTCAATAAGAGGTAGACAAGTATTCAGGACACAACAAAAAGAGTTCGCGTGAACCGGCAGATTCGCATCAGCCCGCTTCGCGTGATTGCCGCGGATGGTGCGCAGCTCGGAATCATGGACGTCGAATCAGCATTGGCCGCCGCGGTAGACCAGGGGTTGGATCTCGTCGAAGTCGCACCGCTCGCTCGTCCCCCGGTAGTTCGCATAATGGACTACGGAAAGTTCAAGTTCGAGCAGGCGAAGATGGCGCGGCAGGCAAAGAAGAAGCAGCATGTGATCCATCTCAAGGAAGTGAAGTTTCGTCCTGGAATTGAAGAGCACGATTTCGCCACGAAGACGCGACACGCCCGCGAATTTCTGGCGGATGGGAACAAGGTGAAGGTGACGCTGATGTTTCGCGGGAGGCAGATCGCGCACCCTGAGCTCGGACGCGTCGTAGTGAATCGGGTTGCGCAGGAGCTCGCTGACGTGGCGAAGATCGAGACGGAAGCGAAGTTCGAAGGAAAGTTCATGACGATGATTCTCGCGCCCAAATAGCGCTAGACTCGAAGTCGCTAACGAATAGAGATCAGAAATGCCGAAGATGAAGAGTCACAGGGGCGCGCGAAAGCGCTTCAAGCTTACGGGGACGGGCAAGGTCAAACGCTTCAAGGCGTTCAAGAGCCACATCCTCACGAAGAAGTCTTCCAAGCGCAAGCGCCGGCTCCGCCGCGCGACAGTCATCACGACACGCGGCGAAGCAAAGAACATCAAGCGCCTTCTACAGGCGTAAAGGAGACACACTATGCCTCGCGTTAGATCGAACGTCGTGCGCTTGAAGCGCAAGAAGCAGGTTATGAAGGCCGCTCGCGGCGCATTCGGCGCTCGCAGCAAGCTTTGGAAAGCAGCGAAAGAAAATGTCGAGCGTGGCTGGAAATACGCGTACCGCGATCGCAAGAACAAGAAGCGCGATTTCCGAAAATTGTGGATCGTGCGCATCAACGCCGCCGCACATCAGCACGACATGAGCTACAGCGTTTTCATGAACGGGCTGAAGCGTGCCGGAGTCGAGATCGATCGCAAGGTTCTCGCGGACATTGCGGTGAACGATCCGGCTGCTTTTGGAGCTCTTGCTGAAGCAGCACGGGCCGCGCTCGCCGCTGCCTAACGGCGAAGCAGCCTATGCCACAGAAACACAGAAAGCACAGAATTTCTTAACGGAACGACCTTCGGCTACTCAGTGTCGCGGTTAAACAAATAGTGGTTTCTTCTGTGTGTTCTGTGTCTCTGTGGCAATCCCTTCCGCGCTGACCGAAGAGAAAACGTGATCCTCAAGGACTTCCTCGACAGACTAGCAGAAATCGACGCTGGTGCGTCCGCACTGATCGAAAATGCGGCGACAGCCGATTCGCTGGAAGCTGTGCGCACGAGCCTCGTCGGCCGGAAAAGCGGCGCGTTGAGCGCGCTTATCAAAGAGCTGCCGTCGCTCTCTCCCGAGGAGCGGCCGCAAGGCGGATCTGCGGCGAACCTTGTGAAGATGGCAATCGAACACGCGCTCGAGAAACGCGCCGTCGAAATATCGAGTGCTGATCGAAAGCAAAGCGCAGTCGATCTCACGCTGCCCGCTCGCCATTTATGGAAAGGCGGGAAGCACCCGGTCACGCTGGTCATCGAAGAAATCGAGGAGATCTTCCGCGAGCTTGGATTCACAATCGCGCTCGGCCCGGAAGCAGAAACTGAATGGTACAACTTCGGTGCGCTGAATTTTCCGCCCGATCACCCGGCGATGGACATGCACGACACGCTGTACCTCGACGACGGCGTGCTGCTTCGAACTCACACTTCACCCGTCCAGATCAGAACTCTTCAGACTTACAAGCCGCCGATTCGCATTCTCGCACCAGGAAATGTTTATCGTCGTGATTTCTTCGATGCGTCGCACGCCCCGGTTTTTGCGCAGCTCGAAGGGCTTGCCGTCGACGAGGACATAAGCTTCGTCGACCTCAAAGCAACCGTCACTCATTTCGCCAAACGCTTCTTCGGCGCGACTCGCACGCGTTTTCGTCCGAGCTTCTTTCCATTCACCGAGCCGTCGGCGGAGATGGACATCGAGTGCACGATGTGCAAGGGAAGCGGCTGTCCTGCATGTGGAAATTCCGGCTGGACCGAAATCTTCGGCTCGGGAATGGTGCATCCATCCGTACTCGACACCTCGGGCGTCGATAGCGAGCGATACACTGGATGGGCGTTCGGGATGGGGCCCGGCCGAATGGCGATGCAGCGTTATCGTATTCCCGACATAAGACTGCTCTACGATTCGGACATGCGATTCCTGGAGCAGCTCGCAGGATGAACGCATCGTACGAATGGTTGCGGGAGTTCGTTCCTTTCGGCCTCACGCCTGAAGAGCTTCGAGATCTGTTGACGTCGCGAGTCGCGACCGTTGACGATCTAATTCGTTTGCGTGCTGATCTTGATGCAGTTGTTGTCGCGCGCGTTGTCGAAGCCGCGGCTCATCCTGACTCGGATCATCTCTGGGTCACGAAAGTCGATGCGGGGAAGGGAGCCCTCTTGGATGTGGTGTGCGGCGCTTCAAATGTGGAAGTGGGCGCGCTGTATCCGTTCGCTGCGGTCGGGACAACACTCCCGGGCGGACTGAAACTGGAGAAGAAAAAAATTCGCGGCGCAGTATCCGAGGGAATGTTGCTTTCGGCGAGGGAGCTCGCGCTCGGCAGCGATCATACCGGCGTCATGAAGCTCGATGTGGCCGCCGCGCCCGGCACTCGGTTCCTCGACGCTGTTCCGATTGGAGATACGCGACTGGTCGTTGACGTACTTCCAAACCGTCCTGACCTGTTGTCGCACGAGGGATTGGCGCGCGAAATCGCGGCTGCAACCAACCTGCCCCTTGGCGTCCCTGCAATTGTAGTCGGAGCAGATGCGCCGCTTTCATCTTTCGCCGGAGATAGATCGAGCGGCGTGCCAGTCGAAATCGCAGACACCGAGGGATGTCCTCGATACATGGCCGCGCTCATTCAAGGCGTCACTGTCGGCCCGAGTCCGTCGTGGCTTTCCGCGAAAATCGAAGCCGTCGGTTCGCGCTCGATAAACAACGTTGTCGATGCCACGAACTACATGCTACATGGTTTCGGTCAGCCGATGCACGCGTTCGACATGAAGAAACTGGAGGGCGGCCGGATAATTGTGCGTCGCGCGCGACCTGGAGAAAAAACCAGGACTCTGGATGGCGTCGAGCGCACTCTCGATGCCGACATGACGGTGATTGCCGACGGTGTCCGGGCGCAGGCGATCGCTGGCGTCATCGGCGGAGAGGGAAGCGAAGTAACCGACAGCACGACCGACATCTTGCTCGAGGTCGCCGCATTCGATCCGCGTCGCGTGCGCGCGACCCGGCGCAAGCTTGGGATTTCGACTGACGCGAGCTACCGGTTCGAGCGCGGTGTCGATGCCCACGCGCTCGATCGACATCTCCAATACGCAGTCGATCTCATTGTCGCCGTCGCAGGTGGCGCGCTCGCCGCGGAGCCCACGGATGTGGGACAAAGCCTCTCCTTGCCTCTGCCGGTTGACGCGCGAGTCGGTCGAATCAACGCAGTCCTTGGCGACCACATTCCGGTGGAAGAGATGTCGCGGCATCTCGAATCAATCGGGTTTGCTGTTACCACTGAAAACCGTGGAAATTCGATCGCGGTTACGCCGCCAACGTGGCGACTGGATGTTGTCGGTGAAGTCGAGGTGATCGAAGAAGTTGCGCGCCTTCATGGTTACGATGCGTTCCCGTCGGATATTCGGCCGTTTCGTCCAAGCGCGGTTCCTGATGCGCCACTTCACATTATTTCAGACCGCGTGCGACATGCGTGTGTCGCCAATGGATTGCTGGAAGCACGGCCGTTGCCGTTCACGCGCCTCGAGCAAGAGACGTCGATTCGCGTTCGCAATCCTTTGGCCGAAGACGAGGCGTTTCTCCGTCAGGGCATTCTCGACACGCTCGCGGGCCGCGCCGAGCACAATCTCGCGCACATGCAGCGCAACGTTCGGCTCTTCGAGATCGGTGCGGTGTTCTCGCGCGCCGAAGGTTCGGAGTCACTTCCACGAGAGGCGATACATGTCGCCGTGTTGATCATGGGCGACCGCCGCCCGCCGCACTTCACGGAGCCGAAGCCACCGCATTACGACGAGTGGGACGCGAAAGGTCTCGCCGAATCGATCGCTGAAGCAGCTTTTCCCGGTCACGTAATCACTTGCGTTCCGTCGGAAGGTGACGCGTTGTGGAACGTCGCGGCCGGTGACGTCAAAGTGGGAATTGTGCGACGCATTTCCCTCGATGCCCCCGCTTGGGCTGCCTCCGCCTTCGGCGTGGAGATCGATTTGCAGGCTCTCGGTGCCAGCGTCGTTGCGAGCCCGACTGAACGGCCGTCAGCGGGCATTACGGGTTCAACGAAAGAGTTCGCGGCCATTCCCGTGATGCCCTCGGTCGAAGTCGATTTGGCGCTCATTGTTCCTGATTCTCTAAGAGCTGCAGACGTAGAGCGCGTCGTTCGAGAATCCGCCGGAGATCTGCTGGAACGACTCATTCTCTTTGACGAATTTCGCGGAGTGGGAATTCCAGCCGGATCGCGCAGTCTTGCGTGGGCGTTGACGTTCAGGCATCCGGAGCGCACACTTCGCGATCGCGAAGTTCAGGGGCGCACCGCGAAGATTGTTAAATCGCTAGAGGACGAACTTGGCGTCAAACAACGAACAGGCTGAGCTCGAAGCGGCATTTACGGATCTCGACAAGCTGGTTCGTCACCTTGGTGACGAGCTAGCGTCGTTCCGCCGCCGTGCGCTTCACTCCGAGGCGCGAGTCAAGGCGCTGGAGTCATCGCCCGGCGCGACGCGCACGAGCCCGGAACGAATCGAAAAACTCGAGCGAGAGAACGCGGACCTGAAGCTCCGTCTGGAAAAAGCGCGGAGCAGAACTCGCCAGATGCTCGATCGCGTTCGTTTCCTTCGGCAGCAACACGAGACGGCGGCGAGATGACCACCCGCAAGAACGTTGTCAAAGTCAGCATCCTCGGCGGTGAATACACTCTTCGCACGGAGACGACGCCCGAACATGCGCGCGCGGTAGCAGCGTACGTCGACGATGCGATCACGGATACGATGCAGGGCGGCCCGATGGTGGAAAGTCATAAGGCTGCGATTCTTGCCGCGCTCCGAATTGCCGGCGAGCTGTTCGAGGCGCGAGACGAGACCGCTCGATTGGCGGCTCAAATGCGCGAGCTGAGCGATGAAATCCGCCCGTGGCTCCCCCCGGCCAAGCGGCGCGATTAAATTAGCCGCAAGACACGCGACGATTTTTCGGCGCGATTAGGGGCCGCCTGTGGCGTTGCCGCGGGCCTACATAGATCACAATGACTCTATCAGTGTGGCTTACCGCCGCCGGCATCGTTCTAATTGTTGCAGCCAGCGCGGTTTTTTTCTTTGTGGGACGCAGGTTCGGAAGAAACGCGGAAGTAGCGCGACAGGGCAGCGCTAAAGCGACCGCTGAGGAAACTTCCAAGCGCATTCTCGACGAGGCGTCGCGAGAGGCGGAATCCCTCCGGAAAACGGCGGTTCTCACCGGAAAAGAAGAGCTCATTCATCTTCGCGAGGAATGGGAGCAGGAAGCCCGCAAGCGACGAGAGGAAATCGAACACGAGGAACGCCGCGTCCAGGAGCGCGAGTCCCTTCTGAATCGAAAATACGATTTGCTCGAGCAGCGCGAGAAAGACAGCGCCGGTCAGGTGAATGCGCTCAATGCTCGCCAATCAGCGATGGCGGGTCGCGAGCAGGAGCTCGACAAGCTTGTCGCCGATGAGCGACGTCGGCTCGAGCAGCTCGCGGGACTGACGGCCCAGGAAGCAAAAGCAGAATTGATGCAGCGCCTCGAGGACGAAGCTCAAGCCGACGCCGCGAACCGCATTCGCGATATTCGCGACACCGCGAAGCGAAACGCGGATCGCGAAGCGAAAAAGATCATTGCGCTTGCCATTCAGCGAATCGCTGCCGAGCAAACAGCGGAGACGACTGTGTCCGCCGTTTCGTTGCCCAACGATGAAATGAAAGGGCGCATCATCGGCCGCGAGGGGAGAAATATTCGCGCCTTCGAGCTCATCACCGGAGTCGACGTAATTATCGACGATACTCCCGACACGGTCGTCGTTTCGTGCTTCGATCCGGTGCGCCGCGAGGTCGCGAGGCTGGCTCTCGAGAAACTGGTTGCAGACGGCCGCATTCATCCGGGACGCATCGAAGAAGTCGTCGCAAAATCGAAACAGGAAGTCGATGCCGGGATCATCGACACGGGTGAACGAGCCGCTTATGCGAGCGGCGTTCACGGCCTGCATCAGGAGCTGATCAAGCTCATCGGTCGCATGCGGTGGCGCACGAGCTACGGTCAGAATATTCTCTCGCATTCACAGGAAGTCGCGTGGCTCGCCGGGATCATGGCGGCGGAGCTGGGGCTTGACGTCGCGATGGCGCGTCGTGGAGCGCTGCTTCACGACATGGGCAAAGTTCTCACGCACGAACACGAGGGCACTCACGTTCAGCTCGGCGTCGAGATGGCGACACGCTATGGCGAAAACCCGCTCGTGATCAATTGCATTGCAGCGCATCACGATGACGTGCCGCACGAGAGTGAAGTGTCGGTGCTCGTTCAGGCGGCGGATGCCATTTCGGGATCGCGACCGGGCGCACGGCGCGAGGCCTTCGAGACTTATGTCAAACGGCTGGAGGGCCTCGAGCGAATCGCATCGGGGTACCGTGGCGTCGAAAAAGTTTTTGCGATTCAGGCGGGCCGCGAGGTGAGAGTGATCGTTACTCCCGATGACATCAACGAAACGCGAATGGTTTCCCTCAGCGACGAGATTGCGCGTCGCATCGAGGCAGAGCTTCAGTATCCAGGGCAGATAAAGGTCGTGCTGATTCGAGAGACACGTTCGGTGGACTTTGCCCGCTGAGCTGATCGATGGAGTGAGCATCGCGCGCGACATTCGTCGCCGCGTTGCCGAGGAAACGGCCGCGCTCGTTGCTCGCGGTGTGCGACCAGGACTCGCGGCAATTCTGGTCGGCGACGATCCCGCCAGCGCGATGTACGTCCGCTCCAAAGGAAAAGCCTGCGAGGAAGCGGGAATCCATAGTGTCACGTTGCGCTTGCCCGCGACTACTGACCAGATAGAGCTTCTGCGCCAGATCGATCAACTCAATGCCGATCCGGCGATTCACGGCATTCTCGTGCAAACTCCATTGCCCGAACAAATCGATGCCGAGGCCGTGATGCGGTGTGTGCATCCGTCGAAGGACGTAGATGGATTTCATCCCGTGAACGTCGGCAAAATGCTCATCGGTCAGCGTGACGGATTTCTTCCGAGCACGCCCGCGGGGATTCGTGAGCTTCTTCGCGTAAGTGGAATCGAGACGACGGGCAAGGATTGCGTAATCGTCGGACGAAGTAACATCGTCGGCAAACCAATGGCCGCGATCCTGATGCAGGATGCCGAGAACGCGAACTGCACGGTCACGGTTTGTCATCGACACACGCGTGATCTCGCTTCGCATACTCGTCGTGCGGAGATTCTCATCGTCGCGGCGGGTCGGCCCAATTTCATAAACGGTGAAATGATTCGACCTGGTGCAGTTGTAATCGATGTCGGGATCAACCGCGTGCCCGACTCGTCGGTGAAGTCAGGGTATCGAATTGTAGGAGACGTGGACTTCGCATCGGCGCGAGAAGTCGCGTCGAAGATTACGCCGGTGCCGGGAGGAGTTGGTCCGATGACGATCGCGATGCTTCTCTCGAACACCGTTCGCGCCGCGACTCGCGTCGCCGATGCTCGTGCAATCCACGCGCCGCGCGCGGTGAACGCGTGAGACAACGAATACCGCCCCGCTCGTTCGATTTCGTATCGACGCCGCTTTTTCCAGAGCCGAGTAAAGCTCCGGGTGCGTCGAAAGAAACTGCAATCGGCATCACCGACCTCAACAACTCTACGAAGGTTGTGGTCGAAGAAGCGTTCGGGCGTTTTTGGGTGAGAGGAGAAGTTGGCGATTTCAAGCGCTACCGTAGCGGACATTGGTACTTCACGCTGCGCGACTCAGCGTCGCAAATCCAATGCGTAGTATGGGCGAGCGATCAGCGCGGCATTCCTGCATCGCCGGATGATGGAATGAAGGTTGTCGCGCTCGCGCAGATGACGATGTATCCCGCGCGCGGAAATCTTCAGCTGAGAATTACGCGCATCGAAGCGGAGGGTGATGGACTGTTTCGAAAGGCAATGGAAGAGACTCTTGCGCGTCTCCGCGCCGAAGGTCTCCTCGCCGCCGACCGAAAGCGTCCCATTCCGCTCTTTCCGCGGGCTCTTGGAGTCGTCACGAGTCCAAGTGGAGCAGCTCTACACGACATCGTCTCCGTCGCAAAGCGCAGGCGACCAGGTATTGAAATAATTGTCGCGTGCTCATCTGTGCAGGGCGATACCGCCCCGCGCGAGTTGTGCGACGCGCTTTCGAGAATCAGTCGCTGGAAAAAGATCGACGTGATAATTATCGGTCGCGGCGGTGGCGCACGCGACGATCTTCGAGCGTTCAATCACGAGGCGGTTGCACGCGCAATCGCGGCTTGTAACGTGCCGGTGATCTCAGCGATCGGACACGAAGTCGACACGACTGTGTGCGATCTCGTCGCCGATTTTCGCGCGGCGACTCCATCGGCTGCTGCCGAGCGCGCGGTTCCGGCAATCGAAGATTTGCTCGCGACGCTTTCGTCGCGTCGCAGCGCATTGATTTCCGCAGTGAGTCATCGCGCAGCGTCGGCGCAAGCCGATGTGAAAACAACAGCGCGAGATTTGAAGACGGCTGCGGTGAGACTAGTGCAAGCAAGACGGAACGGAATGGCGTCAGTGGCGGGGCGACTCAATGCGCTCAGCCCGTTAGCGACCTTATCTCGCGGATACGCTGTTGCGAGGGACGCGGACGGCCATGCACTCACTAGCGCAACCGATTTCGTGAAAGATGAACGATTCGACTTGCTGCTCCGCGACGGGGTCGTTGGAGCGCGAACAGAAACGATCGAGGGCTATGCGGATCCAGGACTAACAGCAATTGACGATCGACGACTTATTGAGAACCCGGACACATGAGAACCGAGGATTCCGCGACCAACGTTTCTGAGTTCAGAGTTCTCATATGTCCGGGTTCGCACTAAGTCGTCAATCGTCAATTGTAGTGAGTCCTGGATCCGCATATGTCCGGGTCCTCAGTCCTTTACAGAGAGTCGTAAGTCCGCTAGATTCCACATCTTACAACGGTTAAACGAAACCAGCGCGCAATGGCGCGCGGAGAGCACAGCATCAATGGCATTTCAGAAGACAGCTACGATCGAGAAGTACCGCACACACGGTAACGACACCGGCTCGGCGCAGGTCCAGGTTGCAATTCTCACCGAGAATATCAATTACCTCACCGATCACTTCCGCGTTCACGCGAAAGACCATCACAGCCGTCGCGGACTGCTGAAGATGGTCGGAAGACGTCGTCGCCTGCTCGATTACCTGAAGCGGACCGACCTCGAGAGCTATCGCAAGATCCTCGCTGATCTTGGACTCCGTTACTAATCTCGTCATCTGATGTCACGCGCGCGGGAGCATGGTGCTGCCCGCGCGCTTTGTGTTCTCTAGGAAAATGAAGGAAAGAATGGAACGCATTGAACGCGAATTCGCGGGTAGGAAGCTCGTCATCGAGACGGGCCGCATGGCAAAGCAGGCAGCAGGTGCAGCATTAGTTCAGTTCGGCGAAACGATGGTCCTCGCAGCAGCAACGGTTAGCGACAATGAAAGTCCGCTCCCGTTTTTCCCGCTCCTCGTCGAATACCGTGACAAAGCTTACGCGGCGGGAAAAATCCCCGGTGGATTCATCAAGCGCGAAGGCCGCCCTCACGATTCAGAAATTCTGAAAGCAAGAATCATCGATCGCTCCATCCGGCCGCTGTTTCCGGAAGGATTCAAGAACGAGGTTCAGGTTTTCATCTATGTCATCTCCGCTGACCAGGAGAATGATGCCGACGTGATGGCTCTCGTCGCCGCATCGTACGCGATCAACACATCGAGAATTCCATTCCTGGGACCGATCGCCGGCGTTCGCGTTGGAAGAGTGCAGGAGAACTGGATTCTCAATCCGACATTCCAGCAGCTCCCCTACAGTGACATGGACATCGTTGTTGCCGGGACGAAGGATTCGATCATGATGGTCGAAGGCGGCGCGATAGAGGTATCCGAAGCGGACGTCCTCGAGGCGATCACGGTCGGGCACGGCGGCATCAAGGAATTGATCGCGATCCAGGAAGAGATGCTCGGTCGCGGTCGCGCCGAGAAAATGTCGTGGACGAAGTACAGTCCGCATGACGAGCTCGAGACTCGCGTGAAGTCCGTTGCGGTTGGGCCGATTGTCGCCGCAATCAATCAGGCCGAAAAGCACACGCGCATTCAATCAGTGCAGTCGGCGAAGAAGGAAATCGCCACCGCGCTTCAAGACGAATTTCCGGACAACAGCAAGGACATCGCTGCTCTCGTCGAAGACGTCGAGTATAACAGCCTTCGATCGCAGGTTCTCGATACCGGCAAGCGTGTAGATGGTCGCGGGCTGAAAGAAGTTCGCCCCATCACCGTCGAGACGCAGATATTGCCTCGTGCGCACGGATCTGCGCTCTTCACACGTGGACAGACGCAGGCGCTCGTCGCTGTGACACTTGGAACCGCGAATGACGTGCAGCGTCTCGATTCAATCGATGAAGCGGGAGAGTCGACCAAGTCGTTCATGCTTCACTACAATTTCCCGCCGTTCTCCACCGGAGAAGTTCGGCCGATGCGTGGAACGAGCCGGCGTGAGATCGGTCACGGAAATCTTGCCGAGCGTGCGCTGCAAAGTGTGCTGCCTGCGTTCGATGAATTTCCGTACACGATTCGAATCGTCTCCGACATTCTCGAGTCGAACGGTTCATCTTCGATGGCTTCCGTCTGTGGCGGATCACTCGCGCTGTTCGACGCGGGAGTTCCGATACGCGGAGCAGTCGCTGGGGTCGCGATGGGTCTCATCAAGGAAGGATCGAAGTACGCGATCCTCACCGACATCCTTGGCACCGAGGATCATCTCGGCGACATGGACTTCAAGGTCGCGGGCACCGAAACCGGTGTGACCTCGATTCAGATGGACATCAAGATCCAGGGTCTCGACCTCAAGATCATGGACGAGGCGCTCACGCAAGCGAAAGAAGGCCGCTTGCACATTCTTGGCGAGATGAACAAGGGATTGGCCGCACACCGCGACGACCTTTCGAAGTACGCGCCACGGATTGTGACGGTCAACATCAATCCTGAAAAGATTGGCGAGCTCATCGGGCCCAAGGGCAAGACAATTCGTGGAATCCAGGAAGAGACCGGCGCAGAGATCACGGTCGACGATACTGGATTGGTTACGATCGCCGCTGTCGGCGGAGAGGCGATGGAGCGCGCGCGACAGATGGTGCAGTCGCTTACCGCTGAGCCAGTCATTGGCGAGACGTACGAAGGTACTGTGAAGAGCACGACTGCTTTCGGCGCGTTCGTTGAGATCATGCCCGGAACGGAGGGACTCGTTCACATCTCCGAGCTCAAGCACGGCCGAACGGAAAAAACGGAAGACGTTGTCAAGAAGGGCGACCGTGTGAGGGTCAAGCTCCTCGAGCGCGATGAGCGCGGACGTCTTCGTCTTTCAATGAAAGCGCTCGTTCCGAAGCCCGAGGGTGGTGCATTCGGCGAGAGTCCGGCCGAAGGAGCAACAGGGAGAACTGCGAACGGCGGAAGCGCGCCTGCCGCCGACGACGGGTATGCACCCGTTGCCGAAGAGGCAGGTGCAGCTGTTGGGCAACGCGAAGAGCGTCCGCGGCGCCCGCGCGGTGGACGTCCCTCTCGCAGCGGTGGAGGCAGAAGCCGCGAGTGACCTCTGCTTTGGCGACGAGTGATGTAACGCTTCGCCGTACTGTTCTTGGAAATGGCCTGACCGTACTTTCGGAGCACATGCCGGGAGTGCGGTCGGTCGCGTTAGGCGCCTGGGTCCGCGCGGCATCGCTCCATGAAAGTCCGGAAACTATGGGATTGTCGCATCTCCTCGAGCACATGGTGTTCAAGGGGACAGAGCGTCGTTCGGCGAAAGAGCTTGCTCTCGCACTCGAATCCGTGGGCGGTTCACTCGACGCCTACACTTCGCGCGAGCACACATCGTATCAGGCGAGAGTGCTCGATGAGCACGTGGAGATTGCGGCGGATGTTCTCGCCGATCTGATCTTCCGTCCATTGTTACGCGCGTCCGACCTCGAGCTCGAGCGCAAAGTAGTTCTCGAGGAAATAAGCACGGTCGAAGACACGCCGGACGATCTGGTGTTCGAGCTTCACGGGGCGCGACTCTGGGGAGATCATCCCTACGGATATCCCATTCTCGGAACGCGCGAGACAGTAGGATCGTTCTCCACGAATGATCTTCGCGGGCTTCACGATCGCGCCTATCACCCGGAGCACGTCGTCGTCGCAGCGTCGGGGAACATCGAGCACGATGATCTCATCGCCATTCTCGAGGCGACGGGGTGGAATTCATTCCCATCGGGTGGCAAATCGCGCCTTGTCTCGAGAGCGCCGGTTCCAGCGATTCCCACGATTACGCATTTCGCACGAGAAGGCGCGCAGACTCACATAGTCTTCGGCTCGGCAACCGTTCCTCACGGTGACCCACGTCGCTACGCGATGGCTCTCGTGAGCACGCTCCTCGGCGGTGGGATGAGCTCTCGCCTCTTTCAGCGGGTGCGAGAAGAGCTCGGTCTCGCGTACGCGGTGTACACGTTTCAGTCATTTCATCATGATGCCGGAATTCACGGCGTCTATGTCGGGACGGCGCCCGAAACCGCCGGGCTGGCAAGTGACGCGATACGAGACGAGCTGGCCCGGGTCGCCGCTGAGGGAATTCCCGATGATGAGCTCGCTGCTGGCAAAAACCAGTTAAAGGGTCAGATTACACTCTCGCTCGAGAGCGTATCTTCGCGGATGTATCGCGCGGCGGGTGTCGAGCTTTACGACGAGGAATTCCGGTCGCTTGACGAAGTGCTCGCACTGATTGATTCCATCGATCGCGAAAGTGTTCTTGCGGTCTGTCGCGATTTTTTCGCGCCGGATCTTCAGACTGTTGTAAGTCTGGGGCCGCTGGCGGCGCAGAGCGCGCCTCTTAGTCAATAACGTTCAACCAAATCGAATGAAGATCGGCGTACCAAAAGAAATAAAGACAAACGAGAATCGCATCGCACTTGTGCCCGCAGGTGCAGAGGTTCTCGTTTCTGCGGGCCATGATGTGATGATTCAAACAGCCGCAGGAGAGGGAAGCGGCTTTCCTGATCAGGACTACGTGAATGTCGGTGCGCGCATTGCGCCGAATGCCGCGGAAGTGTGGCGCGAAGCCGACATGATCATGAAGGTCAAGGAGCCCATCAAGCGCGAGTGGCCGCGTATGCGAAGAGGCCAGACGATCTTCACGTACTTTCATTTCGCCGCCGATGAAAAGCTGACGCGCGCACATATCGACAGCGGTGCGACATGCATCGCGTACGAGACTGTCGAGCTGCCGAATCGCGAGCTGCCGCTTCTCACGCCGATGTCAGAAGTTGCCGGAAGAATGGCTGTGCAGGAAGGCGCGAAATATCTCGAGAAACTTTATGGAGGACGTGGAGTTCTCCTCGGCGGAGTGCCTGGCGTTGCGCCGGCGAAGGTAGTGATTATCGGTGGTGGTGTCGTAGGTATCAACGCGGCGAAAATGGCGGCGGGAATGGGCGCGAAAGTCACGATTCTCGACCTGTCACTGGAGCGATTGAGATACCTCTCCGATGTGATGCCGGCCAACGTAACTCTCATCTACTCCAATCGTCATAACATCCTGGAGCAGATCTCGACTGCCGACCTGGTGGTGGGCGCCGTGCTGATTCCTGGCGCAGTAGCACCGCGGCTCATTCGCCGCGAGGATCTCAAGAGAATGCAACCCGGCTCAGTCATCGTTGATGTTGCCATCGATCAAGGCGGAATAGTGGAGACAATCCACGCGACGACTCACGAGAATCCTACATACGAAGTCGACGGTGTGATTCACTATGGCGTTGCCAACATGCCGGGCGGAGTTCCACGCACCTCTACTCTGGCGCTCACCAACGCTACTTTCCCATACGCACTGAAGCTCGCGAATCTTGGCTGGAAGCGTGCGCTCAAGGAAAGTGTTCCATTGCAAAAAGGCTTGAACGTCGTCGACGGACAAGTCGTTTATCCCGCTGTTGCCGAGGCATTCGGCTTGCCACTGAAACGCGTCGATTCATACCTGACCTGAGACTAAATGCGCTGGCCCTTCTGGAAAGCGGGATCGTTTTTCCCCGCGAATGCGATTGCGGTGGACCTCGGTACTGCCAACACACTCATCTATGTGAAGGGCGAGGGAATCGTTCTCAACGAGCCGTCGGTCGTCGCGCTCGATCGCGAGACGAAAAAAATCAAAGGCGTAGGACTCGAGGCGAAACGCATGCTCGGAAGGACTCCCGAGGGAGTCCTCGCCGTGCGTCCGATGAAGGATGGCGTCATCGCCGACTTCGACGTCACCGAGAAGATGCTTCGTTATTTCCTCGCGCTCATCATCGAGAAGCATATCTTCAAGGTGAAGCCGCGAGTTATCGTGTGCGTTCCATCCGGAATCACCGAAGTCGAAAAACGTGCAGTGCGTGACTCCGCGCTTGGTGCCGGCGCGAAGGAAGTCTTCATGGTCGCCGAGCCAATGGCTGCCGCGATCGGAGTCGGGCTTCCTGTCGAGACGCCGACCGGAAACATGGTCATCGACATTGGAGGCGGAACGACAGAAATTGCCGTCATCGCATTATCCGGAATTGTCAGTGACACATCCATTCGAACCGGCGGCGACGAATTGGATATGGCGATCCTTCAATCGATGAGAAAGAATTACAACCTGCTCATCGGTGAATCCACGGCCGAGCAGGTGAAGATTCAGATTGGGTCAGCGTATCCTGTTGGCGAAGAGCGCGAAATGGAAGTGAAGGGAAGAGATCTGGTTTCAGGAATACCAAAGAGCGTGCGAATTCATTCTGCGGAGATCCGCGATGCGGTGCAGGAGCCGATTCAGCAAATCGTTGGTGCCGTTCGTCGCGCACTCGAGATCACTCCGCCGGAGCTTGCTGCGGATATCGTCGAGCGGGGTATTGTTATGACGGGGGGCGGTGCGCTCATTCGCGGGCTCGACGTTCTGTTGTCGCAGGAAACTGGTCTCCCCATTCATGTCGACGAGGATCCGCTGACTTGTGTCGTTCGTGGCTGTGGACGGATCCTCGACGACGAGGACAAGTACTGGTCTGTACTAGCCACCTGAGGCTGAAGTGGCGCGCGCACTACGAAGCAGCAATCGCGGCGATCTGATGGTTCTTGGCGCCTGCGCCTTATTGGCGCTGGTGGCAAGAGGTCTTCCCGCAAACATGCGAGATCCCATCGCAACATCGATGCGGCGCACGTTCCTCGCGCCGCTTGTCATGCTTCAGGAGCGAGCTGAAGCGAGTCGCCGCTCTTTGAATCTCGACCAGCAGCGCACTCAGGTTCGCGACAGCGTGACTCTGAAAGCGATGACTGTCGCGAGTCTCGAAAACGACAATGAGCGGCTGCGTCAGCTGATCGGACTTGGATCGCGCATCAAATGGGGATTCATCGCCGCGGAAGCGATTCACGGGCGCGGCGTTCGCGATGTCACGACAATGACGTTAACGGCGGGATCCACCGCAGGCGTGCGACGTCTGAGTCCTGTGATCGCACCCGAGGGCGTTGTTGGCATGGTCACCGACGTCGATCCTACAATGAGCCAGGCCATGATCTGGACTCATCCCGATTTTCGCGTGAGCGCGATGTCGGAGGACGGAAGCGCGTTTGGAATCGTGCAGGGTCATCTCGCGAGCGCGACAAGCGGGTATCTGATGGAGCTTCGCGGAATTCCATTTCGTACTGCATTAAAACCTGGAACGCTGATAGTCAGCTCCGGTCTCGGTGGCGTTTGGCCTCGCGGAATTCCGATCGGACGAGTGGTCGACGAAGTGAAAACCTCCGAAGGCTGGGCGCGAACATATCTGATCAAGCCCGCCGTTTCGCCCGCTGATGTCGGTCCCGTGATGATCCTTAGACCAGAACGAGTGACAAAGCCGTTCGACAACGTCTGGACCAACGTCGTCGGCGCTGACGAGGCGGCAAAGCGCATCGTATCGGCCGGAGACTCCGCCGCAAAATCGGCGGCGCTTGCAGAAGCGGCAGCGCGTCGCGCTGCTTTGGAACCGGCACGTGACACTACGGCCGGTGGACAAGTTCCCGGGGGACTGCCTCCCGAGCTGCGACCGGATACGGTCGGGACGGGCGTCGCGGGTGGCGCGCCGGTTACAGATTCCGCGCGTGCCGCAGCGGCGAGACGCGCAGCCAGGCGCGCAGCAGCGCGTCGCGACTCACTGAGACGCGACTCGGCACGTGTAGATTCGCTGCGACGCGATTCACTCGTCCGCAGTCCGACAAGAGGATTCTGATGACACTTGGCGGTACGCTGCGCGCGATTGTAACCTTCCTGATACTCGTTCTGCTTCACTACACATTGCGTCCGCTGCTTGGTTTGCGAGCTCCGATGGATTTTCTGCTTCTCGCTTTGTTGCTCGCTTCCATTCGCGTCAGACCCGCCGTCGCGGCGCTGATCGGGTTGGCAATGGGAATCGTTGCCGATTCACTTACACCTGATTCATTGGGAGCCGCCGCACTCGCCATGACAGTCGTTGGCTACCTGGCGTCCTGGCTCAAGGCCGTGTTCTTCGCCGACAATCTCGCGCTGAGTGCGTTCTTCTTTTTTGTCGGCAAGTGGCTGTTCGACATCATCTACTTTGTCGTTGAAGGGCGCCTCGGCGGAATCGAGCTCGTGCAACAGCTTCTGTTGTGGTCCCCGCTGTCTGCAGCGGCAACCGCAGTTGCGGGCATCATTCTTCTCCTGATCATGCGGCCGATGCTCGAGCCGTCACACGCATGAGCTTCCATCCAAACGACATTGCGCGGCGAACCCAGCTCAGCTCGATTGTGCTAGGGGTCGGTTTCATCGCATTGCTCGGCGCGTTTTTTCGCACGCAGGTGGTCGATCACCAGAGTTATGCAACGCAGTCTGAAGAGAACAGGTTGCGCGCAATTCCGCTTCCTGCGCCGCGCGGAATCATCTATGATCGCAAAGGTCAGATCATTGCCGAGAATCTTCCCGCGTATTCCGTGTCGCTCATCGCGCCAAACGAGGACTCACTTCGTGCGGCGCTCAAGACACTTCAACCGACACTGCAGCTCTCCGACGCCGACATTTCGGCGGCGATCCGGCGGTTTCGTCGCGCACCAACGCGGCCTACTGTAGTTCTTCCCGACGCGTCGATCGACGTCATATCCGTTCTCGAAGAGCATCGAATCGATTTTCCTCGGCTTATCATTCAATCGGTACCGAAGCGGTACTACCCCGACGGTGCGGTGGTCGCATCATTCGTTGGGTACACTGGGGAAATCAGCGAGGACGAGCTCAACAAACCGCAGTACGCCGGATACAAACCGGGCGAGATAATCGGCAAGGGTGGTCTCGAGAAGCAATACGAGAGCGACCTGCATGGCGAAGAGGGCGAGCGCTACGACGAGGTGGACGCGCGTGGGCGACCGGTTCGCGGCGTGGGTCCTCGTCCCGAGCGAGAGCCGCGCGGAGCAGCGGCGCTAAAAACGAACGTCGATCTCGATCTGCAAAAGTTCATCGCGCAGGCATTCGGTGATTCATTGCAAGGAGGCGCGATTGCGATGGATCCAAAGACCGGCGGTGTTCTCGCGCTATACAGCGCTCCGAGCTTCGATCCAAATCGGTTCACCGGCGGAATTCCAGCCGACTATTGGAAAGAGCTGAACACCGATCCACGTCGCCCGTTGTTCAACAAAGTGATTCAGGGAACGTACCCGCCCGGCTCGACGTGGAAGCTCGCGACGTCGACGATCGGGCTCGAGGAGCAGCTGATAACGATCGATTCGCACATGCCGATTTCCTGCTCGGGCGGATTGCAGTACGGGCGACGCTATTTCCGCTGCTGGGAAAAGAAGGGTCACGGAAGTCTCAATCTCTCGGGGGCGATCACACATTCCTGCGACGTTTTCTTTTACCAGCTCGGACTCAAGATTGGCCTCGCGAGACTCGTTGCGGGGGGAATCGATCTCGAGTTTCGCGACAAATCCGGGATCGACCTTCCGAACGAGATTCGACCGCGCTTTCCCGCGCGCGATGTGAAGGCGTACTACGATCGAATGTTCGGGCCGCGAAACTGGAGTAACGCAGAGACGCTCAATCTCGCGATTGGTCAGGGTGCAAATTCACAGACAGTCGTGAACATGGCAAAGTTCTATACGGCGCTCGCGACTGATGGAACCGCATCGAAACCCGAGCTTGTCGCACGTAATCCCGAGCGCAAGAAAATCATGAACTTGAGCCTCGCTGAGATGGACGGGCTGCGCAAAGCGATGGCCGGTGTAACGTCGGCAGGCGGAACTGCGGCGTCGGCCAACATTCAGGGGCTCACCATTGCGGGGAAGACAGGCAGCGCGCAGAACACGGAGAATCCGGAAAAGGATCACGCCTGGTTTGTCGGTTTCGCGCCGGCCGAAAATCCAAAAATCGTTGTCGGCGTGTTTCTCGAATTCGGAATTCACGGTTATTTCGCTGCACGTGTGGCGTCGAAGATCATCGGCCACTACCTGCACATTCAGCCTGCCGATTTCGTCGACACCGGCGGCTGATCGATGCGCCGCATCGTAGCGGATTATCCGCTCGTAGTCATCGCGCTCACGCTTTCGATTTTTGGCGTCGCGATGGTTTATTCGGCTGGGCAGACTGATACGCCGACTGCCGTCGCTCGCGTCTACAAGTCACAGATTGTCTGGCTCATCATCGGGATGCTCGGTGCCTACGGGATAAGCCGATCGTCGGTCCGGTTCATCGAGTGGATGACGATCCCCGCTTATGTGCTTTCGGTCGCGCTGCTCGCGTTGACGCTCGTTGTTGGAAAGGGCGCCGGCACCGCGGCCAGCACAAAGAGTTGGCTCGCTATCGGAAGCGTGAGAATCGGTCAGCCGTCGGAGCTCGCAAAAGTCACTGTCGTGCTGATGCTCGCGTATGTTCTCGCCTCGAGGAAGGAGCCGCCAAAGTCACTCCTCGATCTGTGGAGACCTGCGCTGATCGTCCTGATCCCGTGGGCGATCATCATGCTGCAGCCTGACCTTGGCACCGGCATCGTTTTCATTGGAATCTTTTTCGGGATGCTCTACTGGTCCGGCGTCGCTTGGCCACTGTTGCTCCTCCTCGCAAGCCCGGTCGTGAGCCTCGTCCTCTCGTTCAGCACCGGACTTTGGGGCGCGTGGTTCCTCGTTCTTCTGGCATTGGTGCTCTACTACCGTCCCTACCTCGTCGAAGGGATTGTGCTGATGCTCGCGAACATCGCGACCGGCGTCATTGCGCCGATTCTCTGGGAGAAGTTGGCGCCGTACCAACAAAATCGGTTGAAGACTTTCATCGATCCGTCTGCTGACCCGCGCGCATCCGGCTACCATGTCATTCAATCGAAGATTGCGATTGGATCGGGAGGTTGGCTCGGGAAGGGGTTTACTCTGGGAACTCAGAAACGACTGGCATTCCTGCCGGAGCAGCACACGGATTTTATTTTTGCGGTTGTCGGCGAAGAAATGGGATTCATCGGAGTCACGATTGCGTTGACACTTTTTCTCGCACTGTTTCTCCGCGTAACCCAGATCGCCGGCCGAGCGAACGATTCATTCAGCTCGCTAGTTGCGTTCGGGCTGATGGCGAGCTGGTTCGTTCACGTGCTCGTGAACGTTGGCATGACACTCAACCTCATGCCGATTACAGGAATCCCGCTTCCGTTCTTCAGCTACGGCGGATCGTTCATGCTCGCGAGCTGGCTGGCGATCGGGATTTTGATGCGCATCTCCGGCGAGGGTCGCGGCAAAGCCGCATTCAAGAAAAGCTGATCGGTCGCCCTTCCGGCGAGATGTTCCGGGAGCTAGTTGCTTGCCCCACCGAGTGACAACGGTCACATTTCGACGATATGGCATGGTTCCGAAAGGAGAAGAAGCCGCGTCAACCGCGGCGCGAGAAGCACGAAATCCCGCCCGACGCGTGGGAGAAATGCGAAAAATGCGGCCACACCGACATCCGCGAAAAGTTCGTGCGGAACCTCAACGTGTGCCCGAATTGCGACCACCATCGCCGCATTCGCGCCAGCGAGTATGTAAGCATCCTTCTCGACGACGGGACAGCGGAAGAAACCGAAACGGAAATTCGCTCGACTGATCCGCTTGGTTTTCCCGAATATCCGCAACGACTCGACAAGGCGATCGGGAAATCCGGCGACGGTGATGCGATACTCACGTTCACTGGTCAGCTTCTCGAGCTTCCCGTTTGTCTCGGCGTGATGGACTTCGCATTCATGGGCGGGTCCATGGGCTCGGTCGTCGGCGAAAAAATCGCGCGCTTGGGGCAAAAAGCTCTCGAGCGAAAGTATTCATTGATTCTCGTTTCTGCATCGGGCGGTGCGCGCATGCAGGAGGGAGTCCTCAGCCTCATGCAGATGGCGAAAGCAGCGGCGATTCTCTCACAGCTTGCTGAGCGTCGCATACCATACGTATCGATCCTGACCAACCCAACAACGGGTGGCGTCAGTGCGAGCTACGCGATGCTCGGTGATGCGATCCTGGCGGAGCCCGGAGCGGTAATCGGGTTCGCAGGTCCGCGCGTGATCAAGCAAACGATCGGTCAGGATCTCCCCGAAGGATTCCAAACTTCGGAGTTTCTCCTCGAGCACGGAATGGTCGACGACGTCGTTCCGCGCAAAGAATTGAAAAACACAGTCGGCCAACTTCTGCGCCACATGAGCGGCAAGCCGGCCGCAACGGGTTGGACAGCGGCCTGACCGATTACAAAAGCGCGCTCGACCGCCTCTTCGCGCGCACCGGCAGCACCTCGAAGTTTGGATTGGAACGCACGCGAGCTCTCCTCGCATTTCTCGGCAATCCTCAGGAAAAGATTCCACTGTTCCATGTAGCCGGCACAAACGGGAAGGGCAGTGTTGTTGCAACGGCGGCAACTCTGCTGCGTGCGAAAGGTCTCCGCGTTGGAAGATTCACGTCGCCGCATCTCATTGATTTTCGCGAGCGGATCGCAATCGATGACGTCGAGATCGGCGAGAGCGAAGTCGAGGATTTCCTACATCGATGGGAAAGCGAGAGCGAACGACTCGGCGCAACATTCTTCGAAATCACAACGGCGCTGGCATTGGATCATTTCGCGCAGCACGACGTCGACGTCGCCGTCATCGAGACGGGGCTCGGCGGCCGACTCGATTCAACGAATGTCATCACACCACTTGCTGCGGCAGTGACGTCGATTGGAATCGATCATACGGAGTATCTGGGAAATTCCATCATCGAGATTGCGCGCGAGAAGGCTGGCATTTTCAAGCAAGGGATTCCGGCGATTTATGGCTCAGTCCCGCGGGAAGTACGCGCGACATTGATTGAGACCGCCGTCGCAGCTGGATCGAACCCGATGATCTCGGCCCAAGATGAATATCGACCTGAGAACATTCGCGTCGCGGCCGATGGAACGACTTTCGATATCGAATATCGTGGTGAGTCGTCGACACTGCAAACAGGACTCGTCGGAAACCCGCAGGCGATGAACGCCTGCGTCGCGTTGGCGATGCTCGAAGCGGCGGGTGAGCCGTATAGAGTGGGCATCATCCACGCGCAAAAGGTGCTGCCATCTGTATCGCTACCTGGGCGATTTCAGCGAAAGGGGAAATTTGTGCTCGACGTTGCACACAATCCCGATGGAGTCAGAAGCCTCGTCGAGACCCTCGAGGCCGTGTCTCCGCCGCGACCCTTGGCCGCAGTGCTTGGCGTTCTTCGCGACAAGGATTGGCGCGAGATGATGAGAGTCATCTGTCCGTTCGTCGATTGCACGATTCTCACAGCGCCGCCGAGTGCGCCGGCATACCGCTCGTGGGATCCGTCCGATGCGTTTCAATTCGCGACGGAGAACCGTTGGAATGCGAAACTCGTCGCGGACATTGAAGGAGCATTAATCGAAGCAGAACGGAATTTTGCGACTGTTGTGATCACAGGATCATTCCATACTGTGGGAGACTCGCTGAAGGAAATCAGAACCTGAGACAGGGAAAACAACAATGTGCCGCGGAGTCGCGGAGTCGCGGAGCAAACGATTCTAGGGGAACGGCGGAAAGTCGCAATCGCGTGAACCGTCGTTACGCCGTGTCGTTAACCCTTAAAACGTGTGCTCCGCGTCTCCGCGTCTCCGCGGCAAATGTTGTTCTCCCTCTCTCACGTTCCTTGCTTCACTAGCTCCGACCCTTAGGTTTCTCTGATGCCACAAGGCGCACTGCCGGGCTTTCGAGACTTTTATCCCGACGAGCTCGCCCGACGCGCATACATCCTCGGCGTCTGGCGAGACGTTCTTCGGCGCTACGCATTCGTTGAATACGATGGACCACCTCTCGAGCCGCTCGATCTCTACAGGAAAAAGAGCGGCGGCGAACTAGTCGGTCAGATCTACTCGTTCAAAGACAGAGGCGAGCGCGAAGTTGCATTGCGTCCCGAGATGACTCCGACTTTCGCGCGAATGGTCGCGGCTCGCGCGAATTCCTTGCGCAAACCCGTTCGGTGGTTTTCTGTCCCACAGCTGTTTCGTCAGGAGAAACAGCAGCGGGGAAGGCTGCGCGAGCATTTTCAATTGAACGCCGACATCGTTGGCGAAGAAAGCGTCGCCGCAGATGCAGAGCTTCTCGCCGTCGCGCTCGATGTGATGCGCTCGTTCGGGCTCGCGCACACCGACGTCGTCGCGCGAGTATCCGACCGGCGCTTGCTCGAGTCACTGCTTTTCGGCGCGGGAGTCAGCAAGTCGACGGTCGAAACGCTTTATCCGATCGTCGACAAGCGGGGACGAGAGCCTGCAGCCACGTCACGAGAAAAGCTTGAAGCGGCTGTCGGCAGCAAGGAGATTGCCGATCGTGTCGAAGAGATTTTTTCCTGCCGTGATGTTGCGTCGCTGGTAAAGCGGTACAGTGACACCGAAAGTGCCGCACCGCACATCGAGCGAATGCGGCAGTATCTCGTGTTTGTGGCAGCGCTGGGATTCGGCGATTGGGTGCAGCTCGACCTTTCTATCGTTCGTGGCCTCGCATACTATACCGGGATAGTGTTCGAGCTATTCGACACAGGCGGAGAGCTTCGCGCAATTTGCGGTGGAGGTCGGTACGACACTCTTCTCGCGACGCTTGGAGGAGTCGATCTCCCGGCTCTCGGATTCGGAATGGGCGACGTTGTCCTCGGCGAGCTGCTGAAAGACAGGAATCTGATTCCCCCGACGGAAATTCGAGTCGACTTCTGGGTTGCGTTCGACGACGACTCTTTGCTCGAGGAAGCCATGCGCGTCGCCGCAGAGCTAAGGCGTCGCAACCGGAGCGTCGAGTATGCGCTCCGGGCGCAGCAGTTGAGCCGGCAGCTCAAGACCGCGGCGAGCATCGGCGCGCGCAACGCAGTGCTGCTCAAACGTGACCGATTCGCCGAGCGCGAAGTAACGGTCAAAGATCTCGACTCTGGTACCGAGCGTGCGGTGCCGCTGGATGAGTTTCTCAATACACTGAATTGACAGGCAATGGCTGACGACAAAAAACTGACGACACGCGCCGCTGATTTCAGCGCGTGGTACAACGAAACCGTCTTGCGAGCGGAGCTCGCCGACTATTCGCCGGTTCGCGGCTGCATGGTAATTCGTCCCCGCGGCTACGGCATCTGGGAGCGCATGCAGCGTCAGCTAGACTTCATGTTCAAAGACACGGGACACGAGAACGCATACTTCCCGATGTTGATTCCCGAGTCATTCATGCACAAAGAGGCCGAGCACGTCGAGGGCTTTTCTCCTGAGCTGGCGGTCGTCACCCACGGCGGAGGGAAAAAACTCGAAGAGCCGCTCGTCATCCGTCCAACGTCCGAGACGATCATCTACTCGATGTTCGCGAAATGGGTGCAGAGCTATCGCGATCTGCCGATTCTCATCAATCAGTGGGCGAATGTCGTGCGATGGGAAATGCGCACGCGACTCTTCCTGCGCACGCTCGAATTCTTGTGGCAGGAGGGACACACGGCTCACGTGAGTGAAGCAGAGGCGGAAGAAGAGGCGCGCAAGATGCTCGGCGTCTATCGCGATTTCATGGAGGGATGGATGGCGATGCCGGTCATTACCGGCATCAAGACCGATTCCGAAAGATTTGCCGGCGCTCTTCGCACGTGGGCTTGTGAGGCGATGATGCAGGACAACAAGGCGCTGCAGGCTGGAACGACGCACAATCTCGGTCAGAACTTTTCGAAAGCATTCGATCTGAAGTTCCAGACCGAGACTGGTGGAATGGATTACGCCTGGAATACGAGCTGGGGAGTTTCGACGCGCCTCGTTGGCGGACTCGTGATGACGCACGGGGATGACTTCGGCTTACGCACGCCGCCATTCCTTGCTCCTGTCGAGCTGGTCATTGTTCCGATCTGGCGCTCCGACGAAGACAAATCGCGGGTGCTCGAAGCGGCTCGCGCAATTCGTGATACCCTTTCTGCGTGGGAGCGGCGCAAGACAGGGAAGCTCCGCGTGCATCTCGACGACCGCGAGGCAATGAAGCCAGGCGCGAAATACTATGAATGGGAGATGCGAGGCATTCCGTTGAGGCTCGAGTTCGGTCCCCGCGATCTCGATCAGAATCAGTGTGTCCTCGTCAGGCGCGACAATCGTGTGAAGCGCACGGTCACGCTCGACTCGATTGGCGAAGACGTCGCGGACCTGCTGAGCATGATTCAAACTGACATGCGCGTCGAAGCGTTCGAGCGGCGTGAAGCAAACAGCATTCGCGGTGGAATCACTTACGACAAGTTCCGTGAAGTGATGGATGGCAACGGTGCGTTCGTTTACGCGGGGTTCTGCGGAAGCGCGCAATGTGAAGCCGAAATCAAGGAAGAGACAAAGGCGACTATTCGAGTTCTCCCTGACGAAGAATTTCGATCGGCTGAGGCGCCGGAGCGATGCCTGAAATGCGGGCGTTCTGCGACAGCTGAAGCCCTGTGGGCAAAGGCATACTGACGTTGGCAACCAAATCCGCCGCGGCAGGACCACACGCGACTGCCGAGCCTCCTACGAAGTCGGGTTTTTTTCGAAAGGGCTCGTCGCTCCTCGCCGATGGAGTTTCTCTCGAGAAGATCGCGAGCGAGGTTGGCACGCCGGCTTACGTCTATAGCGCGCCTGCAATTCGAACGCAGTACGAGCGACTGACTGCAGCGCTCGAGGGAGTTCCGCACCGGTTGCACTACAGCGTCAAAGCAAATTCCAATCTCGCGATCCTTGGAATTCTGTGTCGACTTCGCTCGGGCGTCGACATCGTCTCCGGTGGCGAGCTCTATCGGGCGGAGTCTGCGGGATTCAAAGGGAAGGACATTGTGTTCAGCGGCGTGGGAAAGACGCGTCGCGAGCTCGAGGAAGCCCTGAAAGTCGGTGTGCTCCTTATCAATGTCGAATCTGAGGATGAGCTTGAGCTGCTCGACACGATCGCCGGCGAAATGGGTGTTGCTGCACCGGTCGCGTTGCGAGTCAATCCGGAAGTTATGGTCGACACGCCGCATCCATACACGCGCACCGGTGTGAAGGGAATGAAGTTTGGAATTCCATTCGACGAAACGCTTCCCGTCGCGAAGCGCGCGATGAAGATGAGACACACCCGATTGATCGGTCTCGACATGCACGTCGGGTCTCAGATCTCGGAGTTCGAGCCGTACCAAATTGGTCTCGGACGTCTGCTGCAGCTCACGTCAGAGATCCGGGCTGCGGGCGCGGCTGAGCTCGAATACCTCGACATCGGCGGCGGGCTCGCCGTCACGTACGACGCCGAGCATCCAATCGACGTTGAAGGATTCGGCGCAGCAGTAAAAAAACTGGTGGAACCAACCGGTCTCAAGCTGATACTCGAGCCGGGTCGTTTTCTCGTGGGCAATGCGGGAGTCCTCTTGACCCGCGTGTTGTACAGAAAACGCAGTGGCGGGAAGGAATTCATAATCATCGACGCGGGAATGAACGATTTGCTTCGTCCCTCCCACTACAACGCATACCATAAGATCGAAGCAGTGACGCCTCGCGGCGGAAAAGTCACGGCTGATGTTGTGGGTCCCATTTGCGAGAGCGGTGATTTTTTCGGCTTACACCGTGAAGTCGATGATGTCGAGCCCGGCGATCTGGTCGTCGTTCGCTCATCCGGGGCGTACGGGTTTGCGATGGCGTCGAACTACAACTCACGCGCGCGCGCTGCCGAAGTTCTCGTAGATCGCGGACGCTTTGGAGTCATCACCGAACGTGAGGACTATCCCGACCTGGTAAGAAAAGAAAGACTCGAGCCAGTGTGGAGGCCAGGCTGATGATCGTTGGACTAATCGCTGACACCCACGATCGTCTCCCGGCAATTCGAGATTTCGTAAAGCTGTTCGCCGAGCGCGGTGCGCCTCTGGTAATGCACGCCGGTGATTACTGCGCGCCGTTTGCGCTCGACCCTTTCATCGAAGCTAATCTTCCTGTGCTTGGAATATTCGGGAGAAATGACGGGGATCCCGAGGGGCTCAAAGCGCACGCAGCAGCTGGAATGGGAACCGAGCTTTACGAATCACCGCACAGCTTCGATGTAAGCGGGCAACGAATCCTCCTCGTCCACGACCTCGGCGAAGTGAACAAACGCTCGATCGATTCGCACGACATCGTCGTTCACGGGTTGACGCATCGCGAAGAAGTTGTGAGGCGTGGTAAGACTTTGCTGGTGAACCCAGGCGAAGCGTGTGGATGGCTCACCGGACGTTGCACTGCAGCGCTGCTCGATCTCGACACGCGCGAAGTCGAGATACTGACTCTGTGACCAGCCGGATACTCATTCTCGATTACGGAGCACAGTACACTCAGCTGATAGCCCGCCGTGTCAGAGAGGCACGTGTGTACTCCGAGATCCATCCGCCGACACGCTCTGTCGAGTGGATTCGCAACTGGAAGCCCACCGGAATAATTCTGAGCGGCGGCCCGAATTCAGTTTACGGAGCGAACGCGCCCACCGCGGACCGCGCTCTCCTCGATGTCGCCCCAATACTCGGCATCTGTTACGGAATGCAGCTCATCGCCTGGATCGAGGGCGCGGAAGTAAAACGCGCGGGAAGGAGAGAATACGGTAGAGCTGAAGTAACGGTTATCGAGTCCGACGGAATGTTCGCCGGATTCAACGAAGGCGAAGAGTTTTCGGCGTGGATGAGTCACGGGGATCACGTCGAGTCGCCGCCGTCGGGATACATTCGCACTGCATCGAGCGCATCGAATCCGCTTGCCGCCTTCCGCCATGAATCGAAGCCGATATTCGGCGTTCAGTTTCATCCCGAGGTTGCGCACACACCACGTGGTGGCGAGATCATCGCGAATTTTGTTTTCGGCGCGTGCAAGGCCGAAGGGACCTGGACTGCTGGCGCATTCATCGACGATGAGATAGCGAAAGTCCGCTCGACGGTGGGCGATGGTCGTGTGATCTGTGGACTTTCTGGCGGCGTCGACTCGTCTGTCGCAGCTGCGCTGGTTCATCGCGCGATTGGTGATCGCCTAACGTGCATCTTCGTCGATACTGGATTGCTGCGCCTGCATGAGCGCGAACAGGTCGAGCGCACGTTCCGCGAGCATATGGGAATGAAGCTCGTGACCGTCGACGCATCTGAACGTTTTCTAAAGGCACTCGCGGGAATCGAAGAGCCGGAAAAAAAACGCACCGTCATTGGCCACACATTTATCGACGTGTTCGAAGCCGCGGCGGCCGAAGTTGGCGGCGATCATGGATTCCTGGTGCAGGGAACTCTTTATCCCGATGTGATCGAATCGTCGTCACCGACTGGCGGACCGTCGGTGACGATCAAGACTCATCACAACGTCGGCGGGCTCAAGCCGGGAATGAAGTTCAAATTGATCGAGCCGTTTCGCGAGCTGTTCAAGGACGAAGTCCGCAACGTCGGCCGCGAGCTTGGCTTACCGGAAGAGATTGTCGGACGTCATCCATTTCCCGGACCGGGTCTCGCGATACGTGTGTTGAGCGATGTGTCGAAGCCGAAGCTCGACATTCTCCGCGAAGCCGATGCGATTTATCTCGAGGAGATTCGCTCTGCGGGACTCTATGACAAGATCTGGCAGGCGTTCGCGGTGCTGCTTCCGGTTCGCAGTGTCGGCGTGATGGGTGACGAGCGAACGTACGAAAATGTTCTCGGCCTGCGCGCCGTTACGAGCACCGATGGAATGACTGCCGACTGGTATCAGTTTCCGTACGATGTGCTGGCGCGAATCTCGAGCAGGATTATAAACGAAGTAACTGGAATCAACCGCGTCGTGTACGACGTGAGCTCGAAGCCGCCGGCGACAATCGAGTGGGAGTAACCGGAGAGCGCTAGAGCGCTTTCTCCTCGAGCAGCGCCATGAATTCAGCCGGCTCCTTGAGCGCAAACAATCGCTCGGGAACGTCGGGCTCCTTGCTGAACTGCGCGATCTTGCCGAGTACCGGTAGGTACTGGTTCGATACTTCGAGTGGCGGCGCGACGATCAGAAAGAAGAAATTCACCGGCTTGTCGTCGATCGCGCGAAAATCCACTCCGCCCGATTTGCGGCCAAACGCCACTCGCAGCTTGTTGACCACCAGTGAGCGGCAGTGGGGAATCGCGATGCCCCGGCCAATGCCGGTTGAGCCGAGATTCTCCCGGCGCTTGAGCATCTTGAAGAGCATGCCTTCGGATTTGTCGTCGAGCTTGAGCAGACTGATGAGCTCCTTCAGGATGTCATCCTTCGTCGTGCTCTCGAGCTCCAGCTTGACGGCATCCTCAGAAAAAAATTCTCGCAGCTCCATTCATCTTCCTCGCGATTCCAGGTTTGGTGGACGGAATCGGGCAAGTTACGGGCTAACGTGAGGGATTGTCAAAGGCAATACCACCGGATGTCAGTTTTCGGTTGTCTCGATTTCCATCGGCCATTACCATTCGATGTCATGCCCTTTCCATTCCCCATCGACAAAAAAATTCCGCTCTACCTCGCACCAATGGCGGGTGTCTCCGAATCTCCATTTCGGCGACTCTGCCGCCGCTTTGGCGCCGACGTAGTCGTAACGGAGTTTCTATCGGCGGAAGGAATACGACGCGAGAATCAGGCGACACTGTCAAAGCTGAAATTCTCCGAGGAGGAGCGGCCGATCGGCGTGCAGATCTTTGGGTCTGATCCAGCGGGAATGGGAGAAGCCGCCTCGCTCGTGACGGAAGTTTTCGAGCCCGAGTTCATCGACATCAACTTCGGTTGTCCGGTTAAGAAAGTCGTGAGGCGAAATGGCGGATCTGGTTGCCTCAAGGATCTCGATCTCGTTCAATCAGTCATTCGCTCTGTTGCTGAGCACACGCATTTGCCGGTGACTGTGAAGATTCGAAGCGGATGGAGCGAGGAGATGCGCGATCCGGTGAGCATCGCGCTGCGTTGTCAGGACGCAGGCGCGCGCGCACTCGCGATTCATCCGCGAACTCGAACGCAGATGTACAGCGGGGCCGCGCGATGGGAAGAGATCGCGATGCTGGTAGAGGCACTCGACATTCCCGTCATTGGAAATGGTGACATCAAGACCGCTGAAGATGCGGTGCGTCTTCAGCGTGAAACTGGTTGTGCAGGAGTGATGATTGCGCGTGGATCGTTTGGGCAACCGTGGATCTTCGATCAAACGCGCGCACTTCTCGAGGGAAATCCAAAGCCGGCTGCGCCTCCAGTAGAGGAGCGATTCGCAATCGCTTTCGAGCATGCGCGAATGGCGGAAGCATACGAGCCTGATCTCCGCGGAGCCGCGATCGAATTTCGCAAACACCTCGGCTGGTATACGAAGGGACTTCCGCATGCTGCCGAGCTAAAGAAGCGGCTTTTCGCAGTCGAATCTTTCGTCGAGATCGAGGACATTTTCGGCGACTACCTGACCCGCGAAACTCCCACTCTAAGTCTCGTAGAATCGGCCGCTTAGAAAGGCTACTTCACGTAGATTGTGAGGTTTGTTCTCGTTGACCCGAAGGGCTCGAGGCGCTAGATTTCAAAGATTACGGGGGCGACTGGCTTCGACGGGTTTAGTGAAGCTGTGGCCGCGTGCCCAGGTCCTCGGATCCTGGTAAAACCTTCGGGAAATTTTTCAACTGCCAACGATAACTTGGCCTTGGCTGCGTAACTCTTAGGAGTTGCTGCACCTGCCTTTCATGAAGCCCTCCTGAGGCGGCGTGACTGGTATCGCAAATTCGGGATAGTCGAGTGTCGCGCCTTCAGGCGCTCGGCGAAAATCCAGAAGGCTTGTTCAGCAGTGGGTCGCCCATTGGCCAGCGGCTGAAGACCTCAATCGATGGGATACGCACGTAGAAGCTGTGGTGAATCTAGTCTCGGACCGGGGTTCGAATCCCCGCGCCTCCACTCGGTAAGAATCAATTCTTGTCAGCGGCGTCCACCTCGGGCGCCGCTGTTTTTTTTGGAGCCGGAATTATCGGCAGGAATTTTTTTCCCTCTTCCGGCCCAAGATCGGGATCGATGACAATCCCGACCGTCGCACGATGATCGAGAATGTTCTCGATTGCCGCGCGAACTTTTGCGACGTCCTCTGACGACGGATCCCTCAGTGGCGCAAGCCGCAAAACCAGATGATCGTCGCACGGCTGAGAAACCTGGGTCTGTCTAACCCAGTTTGCTGCGTATGCAACTGCTTGTTCGATCTTGTTGTGGTGGACGATGACTCCATCCCGAAGTTTGAGGTAGTGAATGATCCGTCCTTGAATTTCTGCGATCGTAGAGTACGGAGAGCCACAGGCGCATGATGTCGCGCCGAGCTTCACCAGATCACCGAGGGCGAACCTGATGATGGGCGCCGCAAAAGAGTGCAACGCAGTCCCCACCGTCTGGCCGGTCTCGCCTGGCGTTACTGACCGCGTGCCGTCTAGGACTTCGAGAGCGACGGTCTCATCGGAGACGTGATAGCAGCCGGTGGCGAGACACTCCGATGCAATGTGGTTGAACTCCTCCGACGCAAACAGATCTACCACTCGCGCGCCAAAAAAATTCTGCAGATGTGTGCGCAATGAGGGAGTGAGCTGTTCGCCCCCAGTGAAGAGAAGCCTGGGCCAACTCGCGGAACTGATCTCGTCGCTAGCCGTCTCGGGCCATTGCGTCACGATTTTACTGAGAACGCTCGGCACGCATCCGAGGATTGGGGGCGACAGTCGCTTGAGCTTTTCGAGGAGCGCTTTTGGATCGCCCGCGATGAGGGTCACACGCGGATAAAAACCGATACTGTTTGCGATTCGCCGCGGAAGTGTATTCGGGGGAACCCACGAGTCCGCGCGCCGCAGTTGTACGCCAACCGATAGATCGGTACGATGCACGCCGAGGGATCTGAAAGCCTGGAAGCGATAGAGAACCAAAAGAGATGATTCCGCGGGCGTGCGTCTCACGAAGAGCGGCTGGCCAGTCGTGCCGGTAGTAAGCCGAGCATAAAGCGTTGTTGGGTCTATTCCGCGTGCCACCAAGTCCGTGACGTTTGCCTGCTGAAGCTCGAGCTTGGTGATTACGGGAAGAAGCGGCAGATCGCCAAAGCCGCGCACTTTCCCCGGCGAGACTGCGTGGCGGTCGTAAAGTTTCCGGTAGAATGGGACGTTCCCGTATGCGTGGGCGACGAGCTCACGGATCTGACGGTCTCGAAAGTTTTCTATGTCGGCGCGCGTTCGCCGGCTTTCAGATCGAAGCGTTCGGAACGCCACGAGTGCACGCTTCACTTCGAGCGCCCAGCCGCCTCGTACACGTCAATCATTCTCGCGGCAGCATCGGTAGCGCGAAATTGTTTGACTCGGTCGAGTCCGCGTTCAATCAACGATTCGCGGACTGCCGGGGTCTTGAGGATCATCGTCGTGACTCGAGTGGTCTCGGCATCATTTTCCGGATCGACTTTGATGCCGGCATCGCCAACGATCTCAGGAATGCTCGTACGATTCGATGCGACGATCGGCGTTCCCATCGCCATCGCTTCGATCAGCGGCATTCCGAAACCTTCGGCGAGCGACAAATACAGGAGACAGCTTGCATGTCGATACACAGCCTGGAGCGATCTCGTGTCGAGCTCTGATAGATGATGAACGAAATGCAATGTGCCATCGCGCTCGAGGTCGCGTCGAAATTCGTTCGCGCCAAAATCTTCGGAACCCACGATGACCAGACCGTCCAATTCACCCTGCTCGACCAGGGACCTCACA